>OLSL01001239.1_pt1 | contig 24304 bp, 33 predicted proteins | sample 1672511 | NCBI WGS metagenome assembly OLSL01 (sample SAMEA3136694, study PRJEB25190) | human gut metagenome | biome: human gut; feature: human-associated habitat; material: faeces | place: Austria | collected 2013
TTTATCATCATTACGAATGTCCCCGCTTCCAAGTCCTTCATATTCCTTTCTCCTTACTTAGTTTATCTCCCAAAGCCTTGTAATACTTCGTGAGTTCGATTAATTCAAAATCAGCCCACTTTTTTGTCTGTCCGGCTTTCCATGCCAGTTTATTGAAGCGTTGCTGACCGATTTTGGCGATAAGATTCTCACGGTAGCCTATCATGTGGTCTGCCTTGAATCTGTTACAGTTGTGCATAGCATATCCATTAGCAATGTACGTATGAGTATCTGTTTCCATTGCAACAATTTCCATTTTGCCCAAATAAGTGATACTTTTGACTTTTGTGTCATATTGAGATTTCAGTTTTCCCAATTTCTCAATATCGACTTTTTGAATCTTAAAAGGTCGAACACGCATTAAGAATTGCAGTTTTTCAACATTTGTCCCTGTAATTAAAAACTGCCATGCTTGGTGTTGCTTTTTAAATATTCCACGCCTGTCGCAAGATTCCATTGTCTGTCTACAAGTCTTTTTATTTCCAGTAAACTTTTCTAATAAAACCTTGATTTTGTCACATATATCCATATATTTTTCGCATTGAGCGATTCCTACACGAAATCCATATCTCAATGTACCATCAGGATTTTTGATTTTTTGCTGGCAAACATGACCATCCGCATCAATCATTCCGGCAATCCATCCACTTTCATAAGACATATCTTGTAGTACGACTTGGAATGGTTTACATACGGTGGTAGTAATATGGTTTGTATGCGGCCCGCTCTTATGTTTTCCATGAAGATTTACTCCATTTATCCACATATTTTGCGTTTCACACCACTTATAGGCGGAGCTGATTTTATCACGTGTAAGCCATTTATGATTGGCTGTCGTTTTTATTTTATCGCCATTTTCAAGTTCTACTTCATACACATCTTGAATATCCCTTTCTACAGATATAACTTTTCCTATTCGGTATCTTCTTGATGTTTTATAGATTATTTCTTCATCAAAGGCAAAAACTTCTTCGCCTACTTTAATATCGCCAAGTTGTTTCCAAGTGAAATCTTTCATAAGAATTAGGCTATCAGGAGTCAAACAATGGCGGCATTCGGCATGAGCGTTGTCTTCGTCAAACCTCGTAGCCATGTGGCGGCGTGAGTGATAATGACCGCAATCTGCCTGCTCGTATGGTTTTATCTGACCACACGAGATACAGCGGAAATACCCGTTCGGCATACAATCACGAAGCCGGATATAGCGGCTGAAAACTTTGTCGAGTTTGGCTACTAAATCCGGCTTCTTCTTTATTGTTATCCCTGCTTTATCAAACAGAGGTAAAGGCTTGTCTTTCTTCTTGGCCTTTGTTCGTTTTATGTAGTATGGCATTATTTAAATCCCCATTCTTTCATGTAGTCAATGTTTTCAGGAAATCCCTCTACTGATTTAGGACTAAGGAATATTTTCTCACTCTTCAATGGAGTGCCTCCCCAAACAGTAGCAGGGCATTCTTCATATTCTTCTTTAGAAACTTCACTTACATTAAAATGGGGTTGGAAGCCATATCCCATTACGCTTTCCCCTAAGTAAGTACCAAACTTCTTTAAAGCCCATTGAAATGCAATATCTTTATATAGGTAATGTTTAGAAAACACAGCCACATATATTTTATGAGAGAAATTTCCTGTTTCTGTTAAGTCAGGATTACATCTGATACAGAAATACTTAATACGTGAAAGTGTTTCTTCAACAAACCTTTCATGCTGTTCGCAATCTTCTTTCGTTAAGAACTCTTTCCCGTCATTTGCAATGTAAATAGTCTTGGTAATTTCTTTTGTTTCCATGCTGTTTTTTATTAAAGCCCCGAAGCGTATTCTCCGGGGCACAACCATTATTTACTAACCCTTGCCATTTATGTGTGGCTCACATTTATGTGGAGATGGGGCGATTCGAACACCCAATTAAGGACTTATCCTTTTGCGCTACTTCTAAGGTTAATTACTCCTTATATCTCACGTACCGTACTTTCTACCATGTGCACCTCTCGAAAGTCAAAAGCACTCCACTGCGCACCCCCATTTTCGCCCGCCCCATCTTCACAGACCGGACAGGCAGGTTAACAAAGTTACACCTCAACGATTACAATGTCTGGTGCAATCTGTCTGATGGCATCCAACTGTACATCAATGACTTTATTCTTGCATTCCTCAATTGCTTCATTTGCGCCAGCCGACACAAGAGAAAGGGAAACATCTCTACCGTCTACATCAGCGTAAATCTCAACTTCGATTTCTTCACAGGCAAAGCCTTTGAAAAGAGGGATGTTCAGTTTGAATGATTTCGGCAAATTGGAATCAACCACCTGCGAGTAGTTGTCAACTTTGCTACCGTTTTCCTCCTTGCTGCGCTCAATGTCTTGGTTTACCTTTGCTTTGAAATTCTTCAAAGTAGATACAAGCATCATATTCTGTGACTTGTCAGTAAAGAAAGCACGGTGCATTTTGATGAACTTAGATAACTTGATGGGTTCCCATTTCTTTTCAACGTTAATACCGAACTCCTGCATTTCTTTTGAAGCCTGTAAAATACCGTTGATTTCTGTCTGATAGTAACTGGTTTCGTCAATCGTCAGAGCCATCCTCATCTTATCACGGTTTACAATAATGTTCGTCGCTTTCTGGTTAATCAGTTCGACACGTTTCTCCAACCATCTGATAGGTGCATCTATCGTTCCATTGATAACTACTCTTTCTGGTTCTTTTGGGTCGAGTGCTACGGGGGCTTCTCCCTCTCTCAATACTACTTCGATAGGTTTGCCGTTATAGTCTTTCGGCACAACTAAGTTAATTTTGTTTTCGCTCATGATTCTGTTCCTGTTTTACGGTTAATACTGAATACTGTCTTCTGCATTTCTTGCGGCATAATCGGGCGGCTATAAACCAGCTCACCCAACTTGTTATAGAATCCTGCCATCTTTTCCTCATGGTAGAGAATTTTGGCACATTCTTCATTTTCCACAAACTCAGAACCTCTCTTGATGTGGTCCAGAAGTTCCTGCTTTTCTTCATTCAAAGGCTTCAGGCGTTCTTTGAACTCTTCCATAGCCTCTTTCTTTTCAATCTCAATATCATTGATGGTGATTGATACCTCGGCTAATGTTTCTTTCTTTTGCGCCAATTCTTCGGGTGTGAATCGGTGGGTATAACCGATTTTCTCTACTGCATCGGCATTATCCTGAAGGAACTGCCAACGTTCCTGCTCAAGGATGTCTTGTCCTAAAAATTTATCCATAAATATTTTACTTTTGGTTATTATTCTTCAACCATACTTCATATTCTTCTTTATAGAAATCAGGAATAATCCCTTTGCGTTTAAAGTCGATATAGTCCTGTACCATACAATCATCCCAGTTAACTCCGTTGTCGGGTACATCTTCCGTTTCTGATGTACAAAGAGTATATTCAAGTGGATTATACCCACTGTTGAGCCCATATTCTTCAACTATCTTGATTACATTTTCATCGGTGGTTATTTGTTTGATTTCACTTTCAGCCACACACCCGGATATTTCAGAGTGTTTGCCAAGTACTTCACCGAAATAAACACTGATTTTGTTATTCACTAAGTATTCGACATCTTCTGTATCTGCAATAAATATTCCTTCAAGATTGCCCATTCTTCCGCAATCGAAGTCCATTTTAAATAATGCTTTCATAACTAAATAAATTCTTGATTTCTTTGTATTTCCTGCTGGGCGTATATCAGCATTTGATGTTCATTTGCAGCCGGCAGATAGATACCTGCCACTGAGGCACTCCAATTACGGAAACGGTCAATACTCAAAGTCATTTCACCTGTTGTCAGCTCGGCAGAACTTCTTAAGTAAGTTACTTCCTTACCTTTCTTGTTGACCGTCTTTCTCTCAAACAAATCACGGTTGCAAGTCCTCTTATAAAAATCAATTTTTGCTTCGTCGAGACTGCAACCGTACTCACTACCGAAATACCCTAAAAGAAGATGCAAGTAGCTGTTTTGGGCAAGCGTGCGGTTAGGTAGTTTCTTTTTCACTTCCACCACCGCACGTTCACTAAACAGCTTGTTTACATACTCCTTGAACTTGGGTATTTGATATTCATTCTTCAAGTCGAACAGCATACGCTAAAAAGGTAAATCGTCCTTTACATTGCCATTAGCATCAACCGGAGGCGGAAAGTTCTGCGGCTGTTGCTGATAGGTCGACTGTGGCGCTGGCTGTTGTACCGATGTTGTTTGTTGGGATTGCGATACACCACCACGCGCATCTATTTTGTAGCACCGAATAGATGCCATACGTTTGAGTTCTCCGTCTTGATTCGTCCAAGAACGTCCTTGTAAGACAAATGATACAGTAACAACATCACCCTGATTAAAGCGGTCAAGTTCTGCACACTTATCGCCTGAAAACTCTAAGGGAATAACATTCTCATACTCGCTACGCTCTCCCGTATAAGGGTCGTAAGTGGTAGCATCTAAAATGAACTCCCGTTTTGTAAACGAGGAACCACCGTTTTTGGATGGTATTTGAACAGTTTGTCCGATTTCGGTTATCCGTCCGGTTATTTGATTTGCCATTAATTTTCTCCTCCAAATATCTTTTTATCGGTTATAAGCTCTCGGTTCGCTTCCAGAAATTCTATGAAATGTTCACAATGAGTTGTCAACAGTTTAACCGTCTGCTCATGGTTATAAGTGTAATACTCCGGATACTGCGTTCCGCTGATTAATGGAGTACGACTCGTACCTCCTTTCAACTGGTAGGCAGTGTACTCAAATGCTTTCACACTCCCCATTTGACCAGAAGCAATCAAGCAGTAAGGATATACATGCCGCTGCCAACCATGCTCATATTTACCGAAATCATACTTTGAGGTCGCCTTGATGTCGTAGACCGTATCTCGGAGAAGTTCGTCTATAAACCCGTAAAGCTCCACATCACCGTAACGGGTGGAAATAGTGGCAGAGACAAAGACTTGAGACAATGCACCAGCAAAATACCTCGACTGTTCAATACACCATGCTCGGTCAAACAAAAAATGACGGGCAGGCGCTATATCCGTAGACGGAAAAGCAACTTGTATAATATTGGTTTCTTCATCACCGATAATGGTATATGGTTCCCGTTCATTTGGAATATGTTTTTTCCTATGGATGTAACAATCTATGATAGCATTAAATGCCGTTCCTCTATCAGCAGCTTCACTCTCAAATGGAACGCGGTTTATCGCATCAAGCAAAGTTTGCTTGAGCTCCGCTTCAATCTCTTCGGGGCTTTTCTTGTATTCCCCCGTTTCATTGTCGACATTCCAAAAGCTTTCAACTTGTTCATCCGCCCGCAAATACTGCTCGAACTTATCGAGCAGCGACGGGTAAAATCTGTACTTAGGCGGCTGGTTCATATTTATTGTTGAGTTTATTAAACTTTAATCCGAGTTGCTTACATCTCTCATTGAGCATCATACCAGCCCTTACCTTGCTGTCAAAGATATGGTTCATACTCGCAATCGCTTCCCGTACCTCATTAGCCGACTGCATATCGGTTATCTGCTCCACCGTATCACGGATAACTTCAAGAACCTTATCATATTCAGAGGACAACTCTGTTTGTTTCATCTGATAATCCTTATAAGTATTGATGATGTTTGTCATAAAATCATTCTTTCCCGTGACGGTACCGGAAGCGTCAATAATGACAGGAATCTTAATACGTGAGGGAAGATTGCAGGTGTTCTTACCGTAGAACTTCTCACACGGGTCAAAGGAGATTGTTCTATCTTTGCCAATGGCTTCCATGTAACCAACCAAATCCAGTTCCTTAATCAAGTCACCGGCAGATGAACCGCCAATCTCCGGACGTATCTGTTTTTCATCACCGACTTTCTCTTCCCGTTCGTGAGCAACGAAGATAACCGACTTACCCATGAGGGTAACTTGATTTACAAAGCTGATAAACATATTCTTTCGTACCCCATATCCCTGCAGGGAAAGAGTGCCATCAACTTTCTTCATTTTTGGGTTGGCTGCCATGATAGCCTTATCCATGAAAGAGAGCATCTTTCCGGCAGTGTCAATCACAATCGTGTCGAACTCCTTGATTTCTTCGGAAGCAAGTACCTGATTCGTCTCGTCCCAGCTTGTTATCTGAACGGTCGGTACACGATGGGCGGCATTGACACGGTGAATGCCACCGTCATAATCGAATAGTACAGGGTTGGGAGCAGATAATGCCAATGTTGTTTTACCCATACCCGGCTGTCCGTAAATCAGTGCTGACAATGTAGTCTTAACGGTCAGCTCGTTAGGTTTCTTAATCAAACTCATAATGATAAAATTTATGTGGTTAATAAAAAATGTCGTGGAAGTTGACGGACTCGAACCGCCAGTCTCCTCGAATGAGGTGTGTTAGCCATTACACCGAACTCCCGAATAAAAAAGGTGTACTATCTTCACAGACGGCACACCCAGCACAAACACAAAATAACATACTAAACTATATCTGCCCTCGCTTGGGCATTGCTCCCAGATAGGCGGCCAAGCCACACCGGGAAGGGTAGTTAACAAGATAGATGAAATATAAAACTCAAATAGGGGCATTCTCCCTACGACGTCCTTTTCGTCGGCATTACTGGTTAAACATAAAAAAACTGTGTGGGTAATACGGGACTCGAACGCCGTGACCTGTACATGAATGAAACCTTTAAATAATACCATGACAAATTACCAACATTAAATAATCATGTACCGCTCTACCTGACTGAGCTAATTACCCGTTTCTGCCCGCTATATCTTCACAGACCCTGCCGGCAGTAGTCTAACAAAACAAGTTTTTATGTAATGCACTTCCTCCGCTGAGGTTCATATTTTTATTATCTTCTTCAATACATTGTAATAGAACCAAACAGAATATACCATGCCAAAAAGGTTAATAGTATAGTTCCACTCTCCCGTCATCGGATCAACACCGTTGAACATTGCCAAACAAGGCAGAGCCAATACATTAAGCAATAGCACGTTGAGAATTATTCTTTTCATGGTTTCTTCCTTTTCTTACTTTTGCAAAACTCAACACATCCGAAGCATTATAATAACTTCGTCCATTAGGTCTATATTCAACTCTCACTCTTCGAGAATTTACCAAGGTTTTCAATCTACCGGGTCCACCTACTATTCTTTCTGATTCCCTCTTAGGAAATGTACGCTTATCCATGATGGTAAGTATATCTGCCAACCTTGCCTCCGCCGTCCCATCAATCAACATAGAACTGCGTAAATCACCGTTTACCTCATATATCATGCTGCCAAAAAATTAAAATTATTATTACTCCGTCCCCCTACTCTTATATAGCGCATTGCAGTCCGTACCCGTGAGGGTGTTTTCATTCTCCGCAAATCAAAATCATTGCAAGTAACCTGCATCACAACGAAAAGAACGGAGAATAAAAGTTCAAGTCCATGCTTCCGTAATTCATTCAAATCGAAATTGCGTTTCATCTTGTTACAAATCATATACAGAAGCAATTCAGTATCTTTGGATATGCCTAACTTTCGATAGATAGTCCGCTTCTGTGTCTTGATAGTCCAAACAGACTTGCTCAGATTGTCGGCCACTTCTTTGTCAGCAAGTCCCTTGCAATACTCATTTGCAACAAGCATTTCCGCTGGAGAAAGGGAAACCATCATGCTATCCTTTCCACATCAAAAAGACCTTTTTTCTTATCAATGTCTCCTACTTTCCAATCTGCATCTTCTACGCAAAATTCCAATCTCAATCGGGGAATCAATGTACCTTTGATAGAATTGTAAGCTTTCACCGGGAAAGTAAGAATATCTCCTACTTCCATATCTCTTAAAGCCGGCGTGTAGTTTTCTGTGATTATTTTCTTTTTCATTGCTATAAAATTTTAATGATTAGTATTTGAGCTCTCCCGAACCAATTCGATTGGTAGCATCGCGCTTTATTCGGGAGATTTACTTAACTTTGGAGTGCAAAATCTAAAAATTAAGTAAGTATGAAAAGACAAAGAGTTATTACTGTTACTGAGAATGGAGCATCCAATAGTGCAACAACATTAGATGGTATCACTTCTAAATTAAACCAAGAAGGTTGGAATGTTTTGCAGATAAACACCTGCTTCGGAGATAGAGCTTTAAATAGTAGTGGAACACATTTCCCTACATTATTTATCACTCTATTAGTAGAAAAAGAAGATTAAGAAAAGGGGGAGCTAAATACTCCCCTCTTTACCCGTTATTATCCAATCATAGAGTTCTTTCAGACTTTCTAATGAAAGTCCATTATCACTCTTTATAATATCACAGTCACTTCCAGAAAGATACATATTTTTTAGAAGTGTTTTTACTAACAAAAATCTAATCAATCGTTTCATAAGATATTAATTACTAATAATTGTGCCCCGATAAGCTCTCTCTGCTCTTCTCAACGGAGTTATCAGCTACTGTACTTCGCTACATGACCGTTCGGGACATATTGGCTTCTTTATTTTACCCCACCACAATCAAGGACAAGTCTACTATCTGTTTACATGGGTATGCTTCGGAGTTCCTGTACCTTTCTCAGTACGAACTGCGGCAGATTTCACCGGGACTGCACCCGTAACCCTACTCAAGTCTGCTTCTGCTGTCACCAGTTCCAAGTCTTTCGGGGTGTGTTGTTGCGGAGTATCGCCTCTCCTGCCCGAATGTCGAGCTTATATCAGTTCTCCGTCTCCCATCAAAGGGTAGGCTCAATGACCGGACGGAGAAATTCGATGTAACGCATCACCGAATGGGGAAAGCTGCCCGGTGAAGGGTAAAGTGTTCGTTTGCCATTACGAACCCTCGCGGCTTTTATCACCGATATAGCACTGACCTTTTCTGCAGCTTTGTTTATATTTAGTCACCTACATAACGAGAACCGAAAGCACCTTTACTATTTGGATTGTAGTAGGCGGAAATTGGAGCATTGAAAGAATCATAAGCACTTCTTCTTTCCGGTTGTGCCAAAGCTGCTTTCATAGCTTCTTTTTCAGCTTTTCTCGCTTCTTCATCAGCGACGCGCTTCTTTTCATTAGTCCAAGCAAGTTTAAGGCAGTCACCGAAAGTCTGTACACCGTGAGTAAGTTGGTATAGCTTGAAATATTTTCTGTATATCTCATGAGCCGTTTTCATAATCTTGTGTAAATCGTACTTTTTCATTGTCTTACTCCTTTTTAGGTATTACTTTAATTTTGCCAACTCAACTATTTTTCATTATTTTGTAGTCGTTGTTGACGTTGATGTTGCAAAGATACTATATTGAGAATTTAAAACAACTATATTGATTATTATTTCATACTATATTTACTATTTTTTAACTATTTACATACTACAATGAGTATAACAGAGCGATTACAATATATTATCGAAGAGTTATTTGACGGAAACAAAGCCGCCTTTGCACGTGCTATCGGAATAGCCCCTACAAGCATATCTAACTACTTAGGAAAGGACAGAGCTTCTAAGCCATCAAGTGATATACTTGAAAAAATAGTCAATTCGGTAGAAAAGGTTAATGCGTACTGGTTATTAACCGGAAAAGGAGAAGCATTCTCCCAAAATAATCAATATAGTACAAATGAATCATATATTGATTCACCCCATAATGTATCCGAGTATATAGAGTGCATCCAAAATCTTTCTGAAGCCAGTAAGAAAAATGCAGAAGCTAATATACTCAATGCAGAGGCTAACAATAGGAATAGCCAGAATTTAGAAAAGTTAATTCTACTAATCGAAAAAAGCAGAATATGAAGAATAGTTCTAATTACATATTGTGGACTATTACACTCATAAGTCTATTGTTTAGCATAATATCCTTATGCAATTCATATCCGCGTACTTCAGATTTTGGATTTGATTATTTGGGGATAATTGTTGGTATATTATCTTTTTTGGTAGCTTTTGTAACTATAATTTTTGGATATAACATATATAGCTTAAAAAAAGAATTAAAAAACGAAGTATCTAGGCAGATAAATAATGTAGAGAGGAAATTAAAAAGCAAAATTGAAACTTTAGGAAATGAAGTTAGCGGAAATATGTTTTTCAGAATAGCAGAATCTGAATTAAAAAACAAACAATATGATTTAGCCTTTCAAAACTATATTTTAGCTGCATACAATTTCAACATGTACAATTCAAATCTATCAACCATTACAGTATGCATAAACCGATTAAAGTATATAATTAAATCAATGCAACTCGAAAATATTACAATCTCAATGTTTCCTGATGGGAAGCAAGATTTATTACAATACATCATAAACTTAAACAGGAAAGATACAGATGAAATACAAGATTTTATTTATAAAAGAATAGTAACGACTTAACTTTAACATGTAACTTTATAATAAAACAATTAAAAACTTATGAAGATTATCATTAACAATATCTACTTATGAAAATAATCTCATTATTTAACAATAAAGGCGGAGTTGGAAAATCCACCCTTGCTTTCCACATAGGATATACTTTAGCTGAAATGGGACATAAAACTCTCTTTATTGATTTAGATCCTCAATGCAATTTAACTATATGTTGCATGAATGAAGAGAGACTCCACCAAATTTGGGAAGAAGAAGATCCTTTTATAGATGATTTCGAAGATGCACTTTCAAAGAACCCCAAGATAACCCAAACACCAAGAAGTATTCACTTTCTTTTAAAACCTGCAGAAGATGGACTTAGTGATTTAGAAGAAACACCCCCTGTATTAAAATTAGATATAAATTTAGACCTTATTCCTGGCCGTTTATCAATACATAAATATGAGAATAAAATAGCAGAAAGGTGGAATGGCGCTTATCAAGGAGATAATCTATCTATTAGAACTATTACTAATATTAGAAATATATGTGAAAAATACACAGAACTTAATAATTATGAATACATTATAATTGACACCTCTCCTAGCCTAGGTATTTTAAATAAGGTTATTATATCAATAGTTGATGGATTTATAATACCCGCCCAACCCGATATGTTTAGCTTATATGGAATACGAAATATAGGCAATTCTTTAGATATATGGCAAAAAGACTTTAATACCATATACACTCTCATTTCTTCAGATAAAAGAAGAAAATTTCCAAGAAAATTTGTTCAATTTTTAGGATACACCATCTATAATTGCAAAAAATATGGAAAAACAAGAGGAGAATCAGGAAACGAATATGATTTAGCTCAAGCCCATTATCAATATGTTCATCGTATCCCTGAAGTTATTCTTCAATTTATAAAAGAGAATAACAGAGAGAATCTTTCCCAAGAAAACATATCCAATCCTATTGGTGGAAAATCAATAATGCACTCACACAATACATTTCCAGCAATGGCACAAGCATTAAATTGTCCCATGTGGAGAATTCCTGAAAAATGGAGCGAACTTAGCGAAAAAAATCCTGAATATATTGCTTTTTTAGTAGAAAATGGTTTTGATTACAATAGGGGGAATAATGGTAAGCTAAGAGAGTTGAAGCAATCATATATAACTTTTGTCGAAGATCTTATCACTAGAATCAACACACTATGAATGAAAAAGATATAAATGATATTATAGAGTATTATAATAATCACATGCACCTAATAAAGCCTTTTAAGGCTACAGTAGAAAGTTTTTTTAATACTCATCCAGAATTAAATAGTAAATCTTTTCCAATAATTCATTCTATAAAATCAAGAATTAAAGACCCTGAACATCTTAGAGATAAATTAATAAGAAAACAGTCCTCCGATAGGATAATAAATACAGCTAATCTCTTTGCACAAATAACGGATTTGATAGGAATACGTGTTCTCCATTTGTACCAAGATCAATTCCCTAAAATTCATCAAGCTATTTTAGAAAACATAAAGAATGGGGAATGGGTTTTTGTAGAACCTCCTATGGCATACAGCTGGGACCCTGAGTCTAAGATTATGTATGAAAACTTACACATCAAAAATGAAATTAGACCAACATATTATACGAGCGTTCATTATATTGTTAAACCTAACAATCAGAATGCCAATCCAATATGCTGTGAGATTCAGGTAAGAACACTGTTTGAAGAAATTTGGGGAGAAATAGATCACACTTTAAACTATCCTCATCCAACAGAAAGTATCCCATGCAAAGAGCAATTGAGAGTGCTTTCTAAACTTGTATCTACAGGAACGAGACTTGCTGATTCTATCTTTCGTAGTCATGAAGATTATAAATCTCGCAAACAAACAGATGAACTAAACATAACAAATGAGCATCATTGATTTATATAAAGACAATTACAGCATTGACAAGTACATTAGCCGATGCTGTCGCATAAACTTATAATTAATCTTTAGCCATTATGTTCAAAAATGAATCACTAACAGCAGCAGCATTTATTTTATCATTATTAGCGATTGTATTCTCTGTCGCAAACCTAAAATTCTCGCCATCTACAGATACTTTTATAGGCATAATGGCAGGACTCATGGGCGTATGTGCCACAATTATGGTGGGTTTTCAAATATTTAATAGTATTGATACAAGAAACAAATTGCAAGAAATTGAAAAATTGCAGTTGAGAATTAAGACTGATATTGAAAAGATTAAAGAAGAAAGAAATAAAGGAGAGCGTTTCACTAAATATGGGGTAAATTTTTCCATTGGATTATCACATTCAGAGACAAGTCCGTATTTCTCGTTCAATGCTTATTTTCTTGCATTAGTAGACGCTTTGTACATAAATGAAAGTAAATATATTGAAAATGTTTTATCAAACATGGAGGTTCTTTGCGATGTTATAAAAAAGAACAAAACCAAACCATATAAAAAATTCAATATTAGCACATATTCAGAAGAAAAATTAAAATGTTTTAAAGCGTACCCAATAATAAAAAAAAGATATGAAGTAATATATGATATAGTAAGTTCAAGTCTCAAATGAAAAACCATTGATTCATATTCTAATTTATAATAATTAATCTACATGTTATACCTATAAAATATCATTAAAACATATTAGTTTATGACTATAGAAATTTTCAATTGTTCTTATCTGTGGAATAACCCGACATATTGTTCCCTCACCCCCACCTGTAAAGGCTGGGGGTGCCGGTTTCTCGCCACTCCCATAGAGCAACTGCCGACCACCGACAAGGAGAAAGCAAAATTATTTTCCAAAGTGTACCGAGAAGCAAAAAGTAAGGGCATTCTTGAATGCCCACATTACCGCTCTTTATTCATTGATGAAGTGCTCGAAAATATAAATAAAAGTAACGTAACATTACAAACTATGAACTGATTTTTCTCATTTATTGTCGGACATCTATTTCTGCCAACTTGCAAAGGAATGATACACAGATTACAACTGCATTTTCAATACTATAAGTCTAGTTTAGTTTTTGTGTAAAGCACTTCCTCCGTAAGCGAACGTTGGAAGTGCTTTTATTATAGACCTATTAAATACTAATTTTGTGAATATCAACTTCTTCCGATTAATCGTCTGTCCATTTGATAACTTGAATTACAAGACGTCCTATCCACACTTGCAGCTGATGCTCTATCACCCCATATAGCTGGGCTGTACTCCGAACCAATACCACAGCCAAAGCATAATTCCACCCAACCAGACGAAAGCCACATCAATATAATATAACCTCAATATTCTACTGATCAACACACCCAAAAGTTCGCCACAAAGTACATAAGCAGCAACCATGGTAGCCATTTGTTCGTTAGCTATTTTTATTAAAACCAAAGTTCCTATAACAGGAATAAGAGATGTGCAATCTATAATGAATTGTTGTCTGTCGCTCATATAAACAATGTTTGTAATTGAAGTACAAATATAAACATTATTTACATGAAATCGTCCTATAGAACGGAAACACATAACGAAATTGAGAAGAATTATTATTACAAGATAAAGAACAAAGAAAAAAAAAGATATTTTTAGCGGTTAACGTATCCGTATTTCAACCCTTTCGCTCTTTCATTGTTATAATAATAAACAGTAATTATATGGATTCCCAATTCTCGGACATACGAAAAGAATATAAGAAAGGCAAGCTCACCCGGAATACTATCTCGGAGAATCCCTTCGAGCAATTCGCCCGCTGGCTCAACGACGCCCTGCATTGCGGCGAGAACGAACCTACCGCCATGATTGTAGCTACCGTCTCACCGGACGGACGGCCCTCTACCCGCACCGTACTGCTGAAAGGCGTGGAAAACGGAAAACTCATCTTCTTCACCAACTACGAAAGCCGTAAGGGACGGCAACTCACAGCCAATCCCTACATCTCCCTCTCTTTCGTTTGGCATAAGCTGGAAAGACAAGTACATATCGAAGGAAAAGCAGAAAGATGCACTCCTCAAGAATCGGACGCTTACTTCTCCACCCGACCCTACAAAAGCCGGATCGGCGCAAGAATATCCCCGCAAAGCCACGTCATCAGCAGCCGGATGGAAATAATCCGCGCTTTTGTAAAGGAAGCTGCCAGGCTGACCGGACAGACCGTACCGCGTCCCGACAACTGGGGCGGTTTTGCCGTCACCCCCACCCGCTTCGAATTCTGGCAGGGACGGGAAAGCAGGCTGCACGACCGTTTCCAATATACTCTCCACGAAGCAAAGCCCGCTTCAGGCTTATCGTGTCCAGGCTCCGGAAAATGGGAGATAAACCGCCTTGCACCCTAAACCGGACTGCCAAAGTATTATATCCTATGAATAAAGCTTAAAATGAAAAACAAAGTCATAATACTGCTGTTAGAGGGAAAAACTTTAATAGAAGATAATTATGAATTACGGAATCAGTGTTCTCTTTCGCGCCATCCCTCTGCTGATGGCCCTGTTTTGTTTTGGTTACGGAGCTTTTGTACTTAATATGGGAACGGACCCGGCAAAAAACGTTGCCGGTCCGGTAGTAATGTCATTAGGAATGATTTGCATTGCCTTGTTTGCAACAGCGGCTACCATTATCCGGCAGATTATTCACACATACAACACGGTTGTCCGGTACGCTCTGCCTGTGCTTGGTTATCTGGCCACCTTACTGACTTTCATCTGCGGCTGGGAATATATCAGCGAAGCTGCCACCGCCAGTCATTTCGTAGCCGGACATGTAATCTGCGGCGTAGCTTTCATCACTGCCTGTGTGGCAACGACCGCCACTTCTTCCACCCGGTTCACCCTTATACCTGCCAATTCCAAAGCGACGGAAAACGATGTGCCCCCACAAGCTTTTAACGGTACACAAGGTAAGCTCCTTATAATTGTTGCGGCATTGCTGGCACTTGCCACATGGATATGGACATTCCGTCTGCTTGCAAAGAGCGATGTGCACAGCGCCTATTATGTAGCAGGACATGTCATGGCAGGAATAGCCTGCATCTGTACAAGCCTCGTGGCACTGGTGGCAACTATCGTACGCCAAATACGTAACAGCTACTCGCATGCAGAACGTAAATGGTGGCCTGTAATGGTACTTGCCATGGGAACACTCAGCATCCTTTGGGGGCTACTGATACTGAAAAATCCGAACCCTGCCGAATCTTCCATAGGGTATATAATGATAGGCCTGGGATTGGTTTGCTACAGCATTTCAAGCAAAGTCATACTCCTGGCAGCAATATGGCACAACACTTTCAAACTGGCAAACCGAATTCCCTTGATACCTGTATTTACCGCACTGCTCTGTCTGTTCCTGTCTGCCTTCCTTTTTGAAATGGCAAGCATACACGAAGCCTACTTTGTACCGGCACGTGTACTGGCAGGATTGGGCGGTATCTGCTTCACACTCTTCTCCATCGTAAGCATACTGGAAAGCGGAACCTCAAAAGGGTAACCGCTTATCCGGCAATTTCTACGTCGGTAAAGATGTCCACATCCGCGGCATGATGCGCCACGTAGGCAGCCGGACCGGTATCGCCCGACTTCAGAATGTCATAAACAACTTCCGTCTTGTTCTTGCCTGTTATCAAGAATATAAGTTTTCTGGCACTGAACAGCAGACATCCCGTCATGGCAATACGAGGCTGCCCGTTATAAGGATTTATGCTCTTTTCATACGGATGAAAAGAAGAGAGCAAATACTCCTGACCGGGGAAAATGGAAGAAGTATGTCCGTCATCACCTGCTCCCAACAGCACTATGTCAAAGGTAGGGAAACCCCGGTGCAAAGGAACCGTACTGAAAACCAAATCCGAATAACGTTTTGCCTCTTGCACCGGACTACGGCAATCACCATGAATGGGGTATACATATTCATCGGGTATGCCTACCTCTTGCAGCAGCAAACGCAGCATAGTACCGTAATTGCTGTCCGAGTCGCTGACGGATACACAACGTTCGTCCACCCAGAAAATCCGCATCCGCATCCAAGGAGTCTCTTCTCTGAACTCATGCGCCCAAATGTCGAACATAAGGGAAGGAGTCGTTCCTCCGCTGAAAGCAAGGTAAAAAATCCGCTCCGGCTCCCGGTTCATCATGTCGATTATATACCGGATAAGAGCACGTGCAGTCGAGGTTGCAGCAGGATATACATAACTTTTCATAATTCACAATATTCATCAGTATTCGTCAAATTCTTACACGGGTTAGTCCATTCGGCCCCATGCTCACGCATCATAGCTTCACTTTCCAAAGGTCCCCACGTTCCCACGGGATAACCGTAAAGCGGTGCATCCGGATGTTCCTGCCAATACTTCAGCACAGGATTGAAAAAACGCCATGACGCATCCACGGCATCGCTACGGGTAAAGAGTGTCTGGTCTCCCTGTATACAGTCTTCAATCAGGCGGGCATACGCGTCTCCGGCGGGCAGACCGCCCAAATCGGAATAACTGAAGTCCATCATCACCTGTTTCACATCAAACCCCGGTCCCGGAACTTTCATTCCGAACTTCAGCACAATACCCTCATTGGGCTGCAAACGCAGAATCAGTTTGTTGGCACGCGGGCAGTGACCACCTTCACAACGGAACATCTGATGAGGTGTCTCGCGGAAGTGTACCACAATTTCGGTCACCTTGGTCGGCATCTGTTTTCCGGTACGGATATAGAAAGGAACGCCGCTCCACCGCCAGTTGTCAATGCCTATTTTCATGGCAATATAAGTTTCGGTACGGGAATCGGAAGCTACGTTCTTCTCTTCACGATAACCGGGCTTGGTCGCAGACGCGGTATATTGCCCACGGACAATGTGCTCGTTCAGGTCTTCTTCTGTCAAGGGAGAGAGAGATTCATATACTTTTACCACCTCGTTGCGGAAATTATCGGCATTGAAAACTGCCGGCGGTTCCATCGCGGTAAGCGCTACCAACTGAATGAGGTGATTCTGTACCATATCACGCAATGCTCCGGTTCCTTCATAAAACCCTCCACGCTGTTCGATACCCAAATTCTCTACTGCGGTAATCTCTACATAGTCAATGTAATTACGGTTCCAAAGCGGCTCGAAGATGCCATTGGCAAAACGAAAAGCCAGAATGTTCTGCGCAGTCTCTTTACCCAGGAAATGGTCTATACGGTAAATCTGATGCTCCTCGAATACGGAAGCATAGATACGGTTCAGTTCACGGGCAGATTCCAAATCATAACCGAAAGGCTTCTCGACGATGATACGCGTATGAGGACGGTTCAGGCGGGCAGTCTTGAGATGAAGAGGAATCACACCATACAGCGACGGCGGCGTTGCCAGATAGTACAACATGCCATCCGGCTCCTGCTCACCCGTCAGTTCCCGGAGACGGGCATCCAGATTTCCATAATCGGCAGCCTCGGCCGGATTAAGCGAAAGATAGTACAGATGATTGCAAAAATCAGTCATACGTCCGCCGGCATGTTCTTCCGAAGCCACAAAACGTTCCATTTCCGTCCGTATATAAGCACGGTAGGTATCATCCCGGTATCCGGTACGTCCGATGCCTAAAACAGCAAAACCTTCCGGCAGGCGGTTATCCTTGTACAGATTATATAATGCCGGTATTAACTTGCGCTTCGTCAGGTCACCGGAAGCGCCGAAAATTATCATCACAAATTTACTCATAGCTTTATGTTTGTAGGGGAATTTCAGTAATCTTCACACTAAAGAAAGACTACACGTTATAGGTTCCCGACTTCGTTTCTCCGCCGTGTCCTGTCCAGTTTTCATGGAAGAACTGCCCACGCAGTCCGTCCACACGCTCAAAGGTGTGCGCTCCGAAATAATCGCGCTGTGCCTGAATCATATTCGCCGGTAAGTTGGCGGAGACGAGTGAATAAAAATAATTCAATGCCGATGAAAATGCAGGAACCGGAAGTTCCTCTTTCATAGCCTGTGCCACCAGATGTTTCCAGCCGGAGAGCAGTTGTTTCATCTCATTGCTGAAATAAGGAGTAAGAAGAAGATGCTGCGGTTTCTCACTCCGCTCGAAAGCGGCTGCAATATCATTGAGGAAGATACTGCGGATTATGCAACCGCCACGCCACATACGGGCAATGGAAGCCAAATCGAGGTTCCATCCGAAAGAGTCCGAAGCACGTTGCAATACAGCAAAGCCTTGAGCATAAGACACCAGTTTGGATGCATAAAGCGCCGAATAAATATCTCCTACCATTTCGGATTTGTTGTATACCACCTCCGTGCGCCGGCAGGTAAAATGCCCGGCAGCCGACTTCCGCAGTTCTTTCTGAGCCGACAAGCTGCGTTCAAAAACAGCAGTGGCAATCAGCCCCAACGGCATACCAAGCTCCATAGCATTGATTACCGACCATTTGCCTGTACCTTTTTGTCCGGCTGTATCCAGTATTTTATCTATCAGATAACCGCCCGACTTATCTTTATGCTGCAAGATATTAGCAGTAATTTCAATAAGATAGCTACGCAATTTGCCCTCATTCCATTGCGAAAAGACCGAAGACATTTCTCCGTTATCCAGCTTCAGCAGGTTCTTCATCACCCAATAGGCTTCGGAAATAAGCTGCATATCGCCATATTCGATGCCATTATGAATCATCTTGACAAAATGTCCCGAACCGGCCGGTCCCACCCACTGGCAGCAAGGCGTGCCGTCGGATGCTTTGGCAGCAATACTCTGCAAAACAGGCTTCACTTCTTCCCAGGCGCTTACCGAACCGCCCGGCATGATAGAAGCTCCATTCAATGCACCCTCTTCACCGCCGGAAACACCTGCTCCCACAAAACGGAAGCCTCTCGCTTCGGCCAATGCCACACGGCGATTGGTGTCTTCATAGTTGGAATTGCCGCCGTCTATCAATATATCTCCCGGAGAGAGCAATGGGAAAAGCTGCTCCATCAGTTCGTCTACCGCACTACCGGCACGAACCATTATCATTATCTTGCGCGGAACGGCTACAGACTCCACAAAACGAGCTATATCCGTATATCCTTCAATACTTTTACCCTGTGCGCGTCCGTTTATAAAACGTTCCACCACACCTTCTTCAATCCCCGGAACCGTACGGTTATAAACCGAAACCCGCCAGCCCTTGTCCGCCATATTCAATGCAAGATTCTCGCCCATCACGGCCAGCCCTATCAGTCCAATGTCTGTTTTATTTAAATTCTCCATATACTTGTATAATTTATCTTTGTTATTAAAACAAAAAATAACGTCTGTTTGTTCGTATCTAATTTGAAATTAATTCATCTTTTTTCATAAAGGATTGATACAGAAAAAACGATGTCACATCCGCTTCCCGACAATCATCCGGATGTTACTCCAGGTGTAAAACATAGATAATCTCAAAATCATTTACCGCATTGGCTTTGTTGTCTCACAATAAATTACGATTTTTGCAGGACGAAATATGCAACAATCAAAAAAAGTATAATACCAGAAACAATGAAAAAAGCTCTAATCTCCGGAATAACCGGACAGGACGGTTCGTTCCTCGCAGAATTCCTGTTACAAAAAGGATATGAAGTACACGGCATATTGCGCCGCTCATCTTCGTTCAATACCGGACGTATCGAGCATCTGTATTTCGATGAGTGGGTGCGCGACATGAAGCAGAAACGGACTATCAACCTGCATTATGGAGATATGACGGACAGTAGTTCGCTCATCCGCATTATCCAGCAGGTGCAACCGGACGAGATATACAACCTTGCCGCGCAGAGCCACGTAAAGGTCTCGTTCGATGTACCCGAATATACCGCCGAAACAGATGCCATAGGTACGCTGCGCATGCTCGAAGCTGTACGCATTCTCGGTCTGGAAAAGAAAACCAGGATATATCAGGCATCTACCTCGGAACTGTTCGGCAAGGTGCAGGAAGTGCCGCAGAAGGAGACTACCCCTTTCTACCCGCGCAGTCCCTACGGCGTAGCCAAGCAATACGGTTTCTGGATTACAAAGAACTACCGCGAAAGCTACGGCATGTTTGCCGTAAACGGCATTCTCTTCAACCACGAAAGCGAGCGCCGCGGCGAAACCTTCGTTACCCGCAAGATTACGCTGGCTGCCGCCCGCATTGCACAAGGATTCCAGGACAAACTGTATCTGGGCAATCTGGACGCACGCCGCGACTGGGGATATGCCAAAGACTATGTGGAATGTATGTGGCTTATCCTGCAACACGATACACCGGAAGACTTCGTGATTGCCACCGGAGAGATGCACACCGTACGCGAATTTGCCACACTTGCCTTTAAGGAAACCGGCATAGAGCTGCGCTGGGAAGGCGAAGGAGTGAACGAGAAGGGTATCGACTGCCAAACTGGTAAGGTACTGGTAGAGGTGGATCCCAAATATTTCCGTCCTTCCGAAGTGGAACAGTTGCTGGGAGACCCTACCAAAGCCAAAACGTTACTGGGCTGGAATCCGCAGCAGACAAGCTTTGAGGAGTTGGTACACATCATGGCGGAACATGACATGAAGTTTGTACGGAAACTGCATTTGAGAAGCAAAGAAGACTGAAACAGATAATTTAATTTTTCAGACAGAAGAACAAAAGAACATATATATATGAGAAAATAAAAAAGAGTATAAGCCGTATATGTTCTTTTGTTCTTCTGTCTGAAACCAATCCATTTTATAACAATGTTACACAAGAACGCAAAAATATACATCGCAGGGCATCGCGGACTGGTAGGTTCCGCTATCTGGAAAAACCTGCAAGAGAAAGGCTATACCAACCTCGTGGGCAGAACCCACAAAGAACTCGACCTGCTGGACGGTGTTGCCGTTCGCCGTTTCTTCGATGAGGAACAGCCGGAATACGTATTCCTTGCCGCTGCTTTCGTGGGCGGTATCATGGCAAACAGCATCTACCGTGCCGATTTCATCTACAAGAATCTCCAGATACAGCAGAATGTCATTGGCGAAAGTTTCCGCCACAATGTCAAGAAACTGCTCTTTCTGGGCAGCACCTGTATCTATCCGCGTGATGCCGAACAGCCGATGAAAGAAGACGTACTCCTCACCTCACCCCTGGAGTACACCAACGAACCGTACGCCATTGCCAAGATTGCCGGACTGAAAATGTGCGAGAGCTTCAACCTCCAATACGGCACGAACTACATTGCCGTCATGCCCACCAACCTCTACGGGCCCAACGACAACTTCGACCTGGAACGCAGCCACGTACTTCCTGCCATGATTCGCAAGATACACCTGGCCCACTGCCTGCAACAAGGCGACTGGGATGCCGTGCGCCGCGACATGAACCTGCGTCCGGTAGAAGGCATCAACGGCAGCAACAGCAACGGAGAGATACTGGACATACTTGCCAAGTACGGCATCAGCGAAGAAGAAGTCCGGCTTTGGGGTACGGGAACGCCGCTGCGCGAATTCCTCTGGAGCGAGGAAATGGCGGATGCCAGCGTATTCGTCATGGAGCACGTAGACTTCAAAGACACCTGTAAGCCCGGAGACAAGGACATCCGCAACTGCCACATCAACATCGGCACAGGTAAGGAAATCACTATCCGCCGGCTTGCCGAACTGATTGTCAGCGTTGTGGGTTATCGCGGAAAGCTGACTTTCGACACTTCCAAACCCGATGGGACCATGCGCAAGCTCACCGACCCGAGTAAGCTGCACGCATTGGGCTGGCATCATAAAATAGACATCGAAGAAGGTGTAGAGCGGATGTACCGCTGGTACCTGGATAACAATAAATAGGCTCAAAGGGGGAATTTGCATAAAATGCTTTTTCCCCCTAAAAGTTTGCATTCTCTACATAAACCCTTATATTTGCACAATTTTCAACTAAATGTGCAATATATAATGGAACAAAGTTTTATCGCCTATATAGAGAATAGTATAAAGGAAAACTGGGATCTGGATGCCCTGACCGATTATAAGGGAGCCACCCTGCAATACAAGGATGTAGCCCGCAAAATAGAAAAGCTGCATATCATTTTTGAAGCGAGCGGCATTAAGAAAGGTGATAAAATCGCCGTCTGCGGACGTAACAGTTCGCACTGGGGAGTCACTTTCCTAGCTACCCTGACGTATGGTGCGGTCATCGTGCCCATTCTTCACGAGTTCAAGGCGGACAATGTGCATAACATCGTCAACCACTCCGAAGCCAAGCTTCTTTTTGTCGGCGACCAGGTGTGGGAAAACCTCAACGAAAGCGCCATGCCGTTGCTGGAAGGTATCTTCATGATGACGGACTTCACCCTGCTGGTATCGCGCAACGAACGGGTTACTTACGCCCGCGAGCACCTCAATGAGATGTTCGGCAAGAAATTCCCCAAGAACTTCCGTAAGGAACACATCGACTATCACAAAGACCAGCCCGAAGAACTGGCGGTCATCAACTATACTTCCGGTACCACCAGTTACTCGAAAGGCGTAATGCTCCCCTATCGCAGTCTGTGGTCCAACACCCGATTCGCTTTCGAAGTACTGCCGCTGAAAGCCGGCGACAAACTGGTATGCATGCTGCCGATGGCGCATATGTACGGATTGGCATTCGAATTCCTGTACGAGTTCTCCGTAGGTTGCCACATCTACTACCTCACCCGCATGCCAAGCCCGAAGATTATCTTCCAGGCATTTGCCGACATAAAGCCGAACCTCATCGTAGCCGTACCGCTCATTATCGAGAAGATTATCAAGAAGAGTGTATTGCCCAAGCTGGAAACGCCTACCATGAAACTGTTGCTGAAAGTGCCTATCATCAACGACAAGATAAAAGCCACCGTACGCGAGCAAATGGTACAGGCATTCGGCGGCAATTTTGCCACAGTCATTGTCGGCGGTGCAGCATTCAATCAGGAAGTGGAACAGTTCCTGCGCATGATAGACTTCCCCTATACCGTGGGTTATGGTATGACGGAATGCGGCCCTATCATCTGCTACGAAGACTGGACGCGCTTCAAACCCGGTTCCTGCGGAAAAGCCGCTCCGCGCATGGAAGTGAAGATTCTCTCTCCCGACCCGGAGAATATCCCCGGCGAGATTGTCTGCCGCGGCCCCAACGTCATGCTGGGCTACTACAAGAATGAAGAGGCTACCGCCGAAGTTGTGGACAAAGACGGCTGGCTGCACACCGGCGACCTTGCCCTGATGGACGCCGAAGGCAATGTCACCATCAAAGGACGCAGCAAGAATATGCTCCTCGGTCCAAACGGACAGAACATCTACCCCGAAGAAATAGAAGACAAGCTGAACAACCTGCCGTACGTAGCTGAAAGCATCATCGTACAACAGAACGAAAAGCTCGTGGGACTGGTATATCCCGACTTTGACGATGCCTTTGCCCACGGCCTCAACAACGACGATATAGAACGCGTCATGGAAGAGAATCGTGTGGCTCTAAATGCAGAACTGCCCGCCTACAGCCAGATTTCCAAAATGAAGATATATCCCGAAGAATTTGAAAAGACACCCAAAAAATCCATCAAACGCTTCCTGTATCAAGAAGCAAAAGGATGATGAAATAGTAATTAGCGGTTAGTGATTAGCGATTAGTAGGCTGTGCAGTATATTGCGCTAATTATTTACCGCTATTTTTAATGTTAATCCCTAACCGCTAACCACTAATCTCTAACCCTAACCCCTCTTTTCCCAATGAAAAACGAATTGTTATTATCTGCTGCGCTGCTCCCGTTATGTGGAATGGCAGGAGAAGTACACACAAGGCCGTCAAATGAAACGGCACCTGTTACGGACAAGCGTCCGAACATTATTTTATTTTTAGTAGATGATATGGGTTGGCAGGACACATCCCTGCCTTTCTGGACACAACGCACCCGCTACAACGACACGTACCATACACCCAATATGGAGCGTTTGGCAAAGCAGGGCAAGATGTTCACGCAAGCC
>OLSL01001240.1_pt1 | contig 24294 bp, 26 predicted proteins | sample 1672511 | NCBI WGS metagenome assembly OLSL01 (sample SAMEA3136694, study PRJEB25190) | human gut metagenome | biome: human gut; feature: human-associated habitat; material: faeces | place: Austria | collected 2013
CCCTGTGCATATTGCTTACCAGCTTGCCTTCTTAACTCCCGGGATCTCACCCTTATATGCTAATTCACGGAAGCAAATTCTGCAGATGCCGTATTTTCTTAAATAAGCGTGCGGACGTCCGCAAATTCTACAACGGCTATATTCCTGTGTAGAAAACTTTGCTTTCTTGGACTGCTTAATCTTCATAGAAGTCTTTGCCATGGAAATCTCCTCCTAATTATTTTTCAAACGGCATATTAAATAATGTCAGTAAATAACGTGCTTCTTCGTCTGTCTTAGCGGTAGTAACAAAAATGATATCCATACCTCTGGTCTTATCAATCTTGTCATACTCGATCTCAGGGAAGATTAACTGCTCTTTGATACCCAAAGCATAGTTACCTCTGCCATCAAATGAATTAGCGCTTACACCTCTGAAGTCACGTACACGAGGTAAAGCCAGGTTGATCAGACGATCAGCGAACTCATACATCTTGTCTCCGCGAAGAGTGGTCTTGCAGCCGATCGGCATACCCTCTCTGATCTTGAAGTTAGCAACGGACTTCTTAGCCTTTGTTACGATAGCCTTCTGTCCGGTAATGATCTCCATATCCTTTACAGCAGAATCAAGCAGCTTCGCATTTTCCTTAGCTTCGCCAACACCCATATTTACTACGATCTTGTCAAGCTTCGGAACTTCCATGATGTTCTTGTAGCCGAACTTCTTAATCATGGCATCAACCATCTCGTTCTGATACATTTCCTTTAATCTTGCACTCACTGTTTCTTACCTCCTCTCTGTATTAGTCGATAACCTCGCCGGTCTTCTTGTTTACACGAACCTTCTTGCCGTCCTGAACAGAGAAGCCAACTCTTACAGCCTGTCCCTTAGCGCTGTACATTACGTTAGAAAGATCGATCGGAGCTTCCTTCTCGATGATTCCGCCCTGCTGATTAGCTGCGCTTGGCTTGCTGTGCTTTGTTACCATATTAACGCCCTCAACAACAACCTTGTTGTTCTTAGCGTCTACAGAAAGAACCTTGCCTTCCTTTTCTTTATCCTTGCCGGCGATAACCTTAACGGTATCGCCCTTCTTAATCTTGCTAGCCACAGTCGTGATCCTCCTTATAATACTTCCGGAGCCAGAGAAACGATCTTCATGAACTGCTTCTCTCTTAACTCTCTTGCAACTGGTCCAAAAATACGGGTTCCTCTTGGAGTCTTATCCTCCTTGATAATAACTGCTGCGTTCTCATCGAACTTGATATAAGAACCGTCTGCACGATGAACACCCTTTACAGTACGAACAACTACGGCCTTTACAACGTCGCCCTTCTTTACAACACCGCCTGGTGTTGCATCTTTAACGGAAGCAACGATAACATCACCGATATCTGCATATCTTCTTGTAGATCCACCCATAACACGGATGCAAAGGAGCTCCTTTGCTCCGCTGTTATCAGCAACCTTTAATCTGGTTTCCTGCTGAATCATGCCTTACTCCTTCCGTCCTGAAACGATTCAGGATCTATTCATTAACTCACTTGAAAATCGAAAAATTACTTCGCACGCTCGATTACTTCAACCAGTCTCCATCTCTTGTCCTTAGACAGCGGTCTAGTCTCCATAACCTTTACGGTGTCACCGATGTTGCAGGTGTTGTTCTCGTCGTGAGCCTTCAGCTTGTAGGTTCTCTTAACGATCTTACCGATAACCGGGTGCTTTACATTATTCTCAACAGCAACGACAATGGTCTTGTCCATCTTGTTGCTGACAACCTTACCTGTACGGGTCTTTCTCAGATTTCTCTCTTCCATAACCATTCCTTTCGTTGCCATTTAGTTTGCCTTGGCAGCCAAAACAGTCTGAATTCTTGCAATATTCTTGCGAACCTCTTTGATTCTGCTGGTATTATCTAACTGGTTGGTTGCATTCTGGAATCTTAAATTAAAAAGTTCCTTCTTAGCAGCTACTAATTCTTCATTTAACTCTGCGGACGATTTCGCATTAAGTTCTTCTACATACTTATTAATTTTCACTGTTATCACCGCCTTCTAAGTCTGCCTTGGAAACGATCTTACACTTCAGTGGCAACTTGTGTGTTGCAAGACGAAGAGCTTCCTTTGCTGTTGCTTCATCCACACCGCCGATCTCGAAGAGAACGCGGCCTGGCTTTACTACTGCTACCCAATACTCAAGAGCACCCTTTCCGGAACCCATACGAGTCTCAGCCGGCTTTGCGGATACTGGCTTATCTGGGAAAATCTTAATGAATACCTGGCCACCACGCTTGATGTAACGTGTCATGGCAATACGAGCTGCCTCGATCTGGTTGGACTTAATCCAACAAGGCTCGGTAGCAACAATACCGTACTCACCATAGGTGATCGTAGTTCCTCTGTTAGCCTTACCAGCCATAGAACCGCGGAACTGCTTACGACGCTTAACTCTCTTTGGCATTAACATAATTATTTATCGCTCCCTTCCTTGTTAGACTTGGTAGGAAGGACCTCACCCTTGTAGATCCAAACCTTAACACCAACCTTACCGTAGGTAGTGTTTGCCTCTGCGAAACCATAATCAATGTCAGCACGCAGAGTCTGCAGCGGGATAGTTCCATCGCTGTAAGTTTCGGTACGGGCCATATCAGCACCGCCCAGACGTCCAGAACAGGTTGTCTTGATACCAAGAGCACCAGACTTCATAGCTCTGCTCATAACGGACTTCATAGCTCTACGGAAAGATACACGGTTCTCAAGCTGTGCAGCAATGTTCTCAGCTACTAAAACAGCTTCCTTATCCGGTCTCTTAACCTCTTTAATATCTACAAAAACCTTCTTGCCATTTACGTACGGAGCAAGCTCGCCCTTTAACTTCTCGATCTCAGCTCCGCCCTTGCCGATTACAATACCCGGCTTAGCAGTGAAGATAATAATCTTAACACGGTCTGATGCACGCTCGATATCGATCTTAGATACACCAGCACTGTATAACTTCTTCTTTAAGAACTTTCTGATATTGTAGTCCTCTACAAGGTTATCAGAAAAATCAGCTTCAGCATACCACTTGGAATTCCAGTCCTTGATGATGCCGACTCTCATGCCATGAGGATTAACTTTCTGTCCCATAGTGCCCTCCTATTATTTCTCGTTCAGAACTACAGTAATGTGGCTTGTTCTCTTTAAGATACGATAAGCTCTACCCTGTGCTGTCGGTTTGATTCTCTTCATGGTAGGTGCCTGGTTAGCGTAGCACTCCTCTACGTAAAGGTTACCTGCCTTCATTCCATTATTGTTCTCTGCGTTTGCTACTGCAGACTCAAGCAGCTTCTTGATTAAAGAAGATGCATATCTCGGATTGTAAGTTACAATACCAAGTGCAGTTGCAACGTCCTTGCCTCTAATGGCATCTAATACAAAACAAGCCTTCTGAACAGAAACTCTTGCATAAGAAAGGGTTGCAGATGGTCTGGTGTCCTTCTGCTCATTTCTTGCTCTCTTAATTTGGGATCTATGTCCTTTTGCCATGACTTGTGTTACCTCCTTTCAAGTATATCCGATTAACGTTTGCTCTTCTTGTCGTCCTTACCGTGACCTTTAAAGGTTCTGGTAGCAACGAATTCGCCCAGCTTATGACCTACCATATCCTCGGTAACATATACCGGAACATGCTTTCTTCCGTCATGAACTGCAATTGTATGTCCAACCATCTGCGGGAAGATTGTAGAACGACGAGACCAGGTCTTAATAACCTGCTTCTGTCCCGCTGCGTTCATAGCGTCTACCTTCTTCAGTAAACTCTCGTCAGCAAATGGTCCTTTCTTTAATGAGCGAGCCATAGGTTTTAACCTCCTTAATTCGATTCAATGTGAGACAAAATTACTTAGATAAAGCTTTTCCGTCTCTTCTTCTTACGATCAGCTTATTGGATGCCTTCTTCTTAGATCTGGTCTTCAGACCCAGTGCAGGCTTACCCCAAGGTGTACACGGACCTGGACGTCCTACCGGAGCACGTCCCTCACCACCACCGTGTGGATGGTCATTCGGGTTCATAACAGAACCGCGGACTGTCGGGCGAATACCCATGTGACGCTTACGTCCAGCCTTACCAATGTTAACCAGAGAGTGCTCTCCGTTACCAACAACACCGATAGTAGCACGGCAGTTGATCGGAACCATTCTCATCTCACCTGATGGAAGTCTTAAGGTAGCATACTTGCCTTCCTTAGCCATCAACTGAGCAGCAACACCAGCGGAACGTACCATCTGTGCACCAGCACCCGGATACAGCTCAACGTTGTGTACCTCAGTACCAATCGGAATTAAGGATAATGGTAAACAGTTACCAAGTCTAGCCTCTGCATGCTCACCGTTCATGATCTTCTGACCAACCTTAAGTCCCTGAGGAGCTAAGATGTAAGCCTTCTGACCATCTGCGTAGCAGATAAGAGCGATATTAGCTGTTCTGTTCGGATCGTACTCGATAGAAAGAACGGTTGCAGGAATGTTATCCTTGTTGCGCTTGAAATCAATGATTCTATATTTTCTTCTTGAACCGCCGCCATGATGTCTTACGGTAATTTTACCCTGATTATTGCGGCCGGAGTTCTTCTTTAAAGATACTGTCAGGGACTTCTCTGGAGCATTCTTTGTGATCTCAGTGAAATCCAGACCCGTCATATTTCTTCTGGACGGTGTATATGGGGTATACTTTTTGATTCCCATGATTGTTCTCCTTTACAGCATTTATTGTCACGCTTTTGTGCGTATATTCCTTGTGGGAATTACAGACCTGCAAATACCTCAATCTCCTTGCTGTTCTCAGTCAAGGTTACGATTGCCTTCTTTGTCTTTACGGTCTTTCCTTCTGTTCTTCCTCTTCTCTTGGTCTTTCCGTCATTGTTCATTGTGTTAACGGTCTTAACCTCGGTTCCAGGGAACATCTTCTCTACAGCTTCCTTGATCATTGCCTTGTTAGCTTCCGGATGAACCAGGAAGGTGTACTTCTTGTCAGCCATGATGTCCATGCTCTTTTCTGTAACAACCGGCTTTAAAATAACGTCATAATATCTAATATCAGCCATTACGCATAGACCTCCTCAATCTTCTCTACTGCTGCCTTAGTAGCAACAACAGTGCTGTACTTTAAAATATCGTATACGTTGATCATGCCTGCATTTGCAGTCTTTACAGATGCTACATTGCTTGCGGACTTGATTACGTTCTGATCGTCCTCAGCCAGAACAACTAAAGCCTTAGAAACCTTAAGGTTGTTCATAACCTCTACGAACTTCTTTGTCTTAATCTCATTCAGAGCCAGCTCATCAACAACGATGAACTTGTTCTCCTGTACTCTGCTGGTCAGAGCAGACTTCAGAGCAGCTCTCTTCTCTTTCTTGTTCAGCTTAATGGTGTAATCTCTCGGTACTGGAGCGAATACAACACCGCCGCCTGTCCACTGCGGAGCTCTTGTTGAACCCTGTCTTGCGTGACCGGTTCCCTTCTGCTTCCATGGTTTTCTTCCGCCTCCGGATACCTCAGAACGTGTCTTTGCTTTCTGAGTTCCCTGACGCTCTGCTGCCAGATGTGCGGTAACAACCATCTTTACCAGATGCTCATTGACTTCTACGCCAAAGATTGCATCATTCAGATCCATCTTACCGACCTCGGCACCCTGCATATTATAAACAGCTACTGTAGCCATTAGTGTGGTCCTCCTTCCAACTTCTGTAAAAGCGATCAAGCCTTTACTGAATACTTCAATGTTACTAAAGACTTCTTCGGTCCAGGTACTGCACCCTTAACCAGAATCAGGTTCTGCTCAGCATCAACTCTTACGATCTCAAGGTTCTGGATTGTTACCTGTACATGTCCCATATGACCTGGCATGTGCTTACCCTTGAATACGCGTCCTGGTGTTGTCGCAGGGCCGTTGGAACCAGCATGACGATGGTACTTAGAACCATGAGCCATAGGTCCTCTGGACTGTCCGTGTCTCTTAATAGCGCCCTGGAAGCCCTTACCTTTGGAGATTGCAGTAGCATCAACCTTCTCGCCTGCTGCGAAAACGTCTGCCTTAATCTCATCCTTAACTGAGTAATTCTCAGCATCATCAAGTCTGAACTCTCTTACGAATCTCTTGTAAGAAACGCCAGCCTTGTCAAAATGTCCCTTAACCGGCTTGTTAACCAGCTTCTCGCGCTTGTCAACGAAACCTACCTGAACTGCGCTGTAACCGTCGTTTGCTACGGTCTTAACCTGTGTTACTACACATGGTCCAGCCTGCAGTACGGTAACCGGAACCAGTGTGCCCTTTTCGTCGAAGATCTGTGTCATTCCGACCTTTGTTGCTAAAATAGCCTTCTTCATCCTATTACCTCCTGTGAATCTACAGCGGATTGGGATTTTTCCCAATCATCCTAGAACCGTGGACATAAGTGGAACAATTGCTTGTTGCTTCTATATCAACGTAATTCCGGACATACTTGTTTAAAATTACTTGTTTTTCATCTTAATATCAATATATACACCAGCTGGCATCTCCAGACGGGACAGTGAATCTACTGTCTTCTGAGATGGCTGAATGATATCGATGAGTCTCTTGTGAGTTCTCTGCTCGAACTGCTCTCTGGAGTCCTTGTACTTGTGTACCGCTCTCAGAATTGTAACAACCTCTTTCTTAGTCGGCATCGGAACTGGTCCGCTTACCTTAGAGCCTGTTTTCTTAACAGTATCAACGATCTTTGCAGCGGACTGATCTACCAGCTGATGATCGTACGCCTTCAGAGTGATTCTCATTACTTGACTTGCCATAAAAAAAGCCGCCTCCTTTTCGCACTTTTTAAATAAGTACGACAAGTGGTGACTGTACACTACCCCGTGCGTTTCCTAATCTCCGCACAGTCCGTTTCTACCTCAATGTTTGTAGATGTTTCATTGTATACAGTGACTTGTCGCCAGTTTCTTGACTTGACATTCGCTCCACGGAAAACCTGCCCTATCGGCAGCAACCTCGCGCTTCTTTGCTATCATGTCACAGCAAGGTATACTATACACTATATCAAAACAAAATGCAAGCACTTTTTTCAAATTTTTTAAAGTTTTTTTCAACCCGGAAGTTTTACGAAGGGAGGTTCATAAACCTCCCTGGGTTCATAAACCTCCCTGGCAACACTCTATTGACAGGAGACGTGTTCTTTCTTATACTTATAGGTGTGATTTAAAATTACTGGTACCAACGAATTGCTCCGTTGCAATGCAACTCTCGCAATTCTAAAAACATTCGGTATCGCATATATATAAGAAAGGTTGGATATTATTATGTGGCTGGCTGATAACTGGAAGGACTATGAAGTCCTTGATACCTCTAATGGAGAGAAACTGGAGCGCTGGGGAAATTATCTTCTGGTACGTCCGGACCCTCAGGTTGTATGGAACACTCCACACACCAATCCGGGTTGGAAGAAAAAGAACGGACACTACCATAGAAGCAGCAAGGGAGGCGGTGAATGGGAGTTTTTCTCTCTGCCGCAGCAGTGGAGCATTCATTATGGAAAGCTCACCTTCCAGTTAAAGCCTTTCTCTTTTAAGCACACTGGCTTATTCCCTGAGCAGGCTGCAAACTGGGATTGGTTTTCTAACCTGATTCAAAATGCAAACCGTCCTATTAAAGTACTTAATTTATTTGCCTACACTGGCGGTGCGACACTTGCTGCCGCTGCTGCAGGCGCTTCTGTTACTCATGTGGATGCTTCAAAGGGCATGGTTGCCTGGGCAAAAGAAAATGCAGCATCTAGTGGACTGTCTGATGCACCGATTCGCTGGATTGTTGATGATTGTCAGAAATTTGTTGAGCGAGAAATCCGACGCGGCAATCACTATGATGCAATCATCATGGATCCGCCATCTTACGGACGCGGACCTAAAGGTGAAATTTGGAAAATTGAGGATGCCATTCATCCACTCGTATCACTGTGTTCACAGCTTCTTTCTGATAAACCGCTGTTTTTCCTTATTAACAGCTACACAACTGGTTTTGCTGCTTCTGTCTTAACATATCTTCTTGGACTTGAGGTTGTAAGCAAATTTGGCGGTCATGTTGTTTCTGATGAAATTGGTCTTCCTGTAACACAGTCTGGTCTTGTTCTTCCATGCGGTTCATCTGGTCGCTGGACAAGTATTTAATAATCTGACATAAAAAAACTGGTCTCCCGCGGGAGGCCAGTTTTTTGTCTGCTTATAAATTATTGTGGTACGCTCTGGAACAATGTCTGTCCCTCACCCAGTGGAAGATATCCAGCGTTTCCTGATGCATCCTCTACGTAAAGATAAAATGCACCTGGTTCATTTGCCGCCTGGATCAGCTTTCTTGGGAATACCTGTGTTCCTGTGCCAAGTAATACCGCTGGCGCAGCATCTGCTGCTGCTGAACTTAACAAATTTGTATCTGCTGCCAGAATATAATTAAACTGTTCCTGTGATGTCAGATCAACAAGTTCATATTCGTAGTTTCCAGTTGTCTCACTTAATGCATCCTCTGCAATCACACCATCTTTTAACTCATATGGGATTTTGCAGACATAGCGGCCTAGACTGTCAATAGAAATCGGACTTGTCACTGCCAACGTAAATCCACCATTTTCATCAAATGTTCCATTTGCGGAAGAAGGTGTAAGTACATGGGACGTATTATACAGGCGCGCTGCATTTCCATATCCGTTAAGCACGGTAAATGTTCCATCCTGCATAAGCGGTGTGGAAAGATCTGTTCCGTTGAATACACGGAAACTGGTAACAGAGTTGTCTGCACCCGTTCCAACAACCACAAGATTTAACTGGTTGTCAGAGGTATTTAAATCACATACCTCTACCTTATATGCTGCACTGATTCCTGTACCAACTGTATAATCGGTACCATTCATATTGACAATAAGGCTGGTTGTACTTCCATCCTCTGCTACCTCAGTACGATATTTGAAGAAGTCTGCTGCACCATCTCCATTAAGATCTGCCGTATAATTAGTTCCTTCTGCTGAAAGCGTAACTGCTGTTCCATCTGCAAATGAAATCTCTGTAGCTTGATCAGCCGGCTCTGTCTCTACCTGCGGAACTTCCTGCGGCTGAATCTGATTTAATCCTGTATAAGAAGATTTTACCACACCATTGTGAACATTAAGTGCACCATCTTCAAACTGCATTCCATCCTGAGTCCATGATACATTGATATAGCTCGGTGTTCCTGCTGCATCTGTAAATGCAATCTGAATTAAATTTCCAACTGCACTTGAACGATTCCAGAAATGAAGGTCTGCTGGTTCTGCACCAATTAGTGCGCTTACCTGTGACCAGATATCCTGTGCACCCGGCATCGCATCAAACTGACTCTTTGCCAGTTCCTGTGCTGCATACTCACTATAGCCTCCGTCAGAAGCAAGCAGATATGCAACTCCATTCATTCCATTGTCTAACTGTAAGCTTACGCCATCTGATACAAATACACCCGGAAGCAAATCTGCTACCATATAGCCATTTGCACCATCTGCTCCATAAATGCAGGAATATGATTCTCCTGTTGAAGTGGTGACGCTCAAAACAAACTGTGTTGTGCCGTTTGCAATAGCATTAACACTGCATGATGCAACATCAGTGATTGGGAAAATCTCAACTGCATTGGAAGTAGAATCCTCTCCATTGTACCAGATTTCCTTTCGTCCGCCTACATCAACAAGTGCAAATGCTTCCTGAACACCATTTCCATTAAAATCGTAGAACATATAGCTGTTTCCTACAACACTTCCACCAGAATCTGCAGAAATCTTTGCAAGAATATTTTCTGCATTTCGCTCCGTTGGTGCTTCCGGCGTCTCATCTGGTGATGGATCTGGTGCTGGTGTCTCATCTTGTGACGGTGCTGGCGCTGGTGTCTCATCTTGTGACGGTGCTGGCGCTGGTGTCTCATCTGGTGATGGATTTGTGGCTGGCGTCTGATCTGAAGATGGAGCCGGGGCCGGTGTCTCATCTGGTGATGGATTTGTCGCTGGCTGCTGCTCCGAAGATGGAGCCGGGGCTGGTGTCTGATCCGGTGATGGATTTGTCGCTGGCTGCTGCTCTGAAGACGGGGCTGTGGCCGGTGTCTGCTCTGGGGACGGGGCTGGGGCTGGCGTCTGCTGCGGCTGCGGCTGTGACGCTGCCTGCTGTGCGGTCGTCGGCTGTGTTGGAACTGTCTGCTGCGCAGAGCTTGATGGCGTGGACGCATTATTGTCAAGTGAAAGTGAAGTTCCCTCAACTACCTCATCTGCCATATACTTCATATAATTCCATGCAAAGCTTCCCTTTACACAAATTGCCTTCTGAACCTTTGAAAAAGCAAGGTTTCCAATCTCTTCAACTGATTCCGGAACTACAACTTCTTTCAAAAGCTCAATATCAGACAATGCAGAATCATCCAGTTTCTTCATTCCATCTGGAAGCTTTAAATACTGAACTGACGTATTGTTCTTAAATGCATGTGAACCAATTGAAGTTACCGAATATCCGCCGATTTCTGCTGGAATACGAACAACTTGTCCCTGATCATTGTACTCAACAAGCTTTAACTCATCATTTGAAAGCTCATAGACATTTCTTCCAGAAGTAACCTTGTTGTCTTTGATTTCAACTACTTCAGTTTCTGTCTCCTTTTGAGTTTCTTTCTGTGTTTCTTTCTTCGTATCCGTATCCTGTATCTTATCTACTGTATACGGAATCTGCTTATTGCTCTTTTTTCCACTGCTGAAAAGAAGAACAATCAATACGATCATCGCAGCAATCAATGCAATTACTGTGACAATAATAACAACAAGAATACGATTTGTTTTTGGACGAGCCGGTTCATAATCATCATTGTCGTAATCATCATTACCGTAGCTGTCATCCTCTTCGTCATAATCGTAATCATCATTCAGATTTTCTTCATAATCATCATCTGAATCTGAATCGTAGCCTTGATCTGGCTGCTCTTCATAATTGTCTTGTACCTTGACTTTAGAGGGGCGTATCTTTGTTCCGCAAATTGGACAAATCGTGCTTCCCTGCGCTAGTCTGGCACCACATTTCGGGCAAATCATATGCTTCTCCGTTCTGCCGCATTTTTGCGGCTTTTTTTAAGTTATCGTCTGCGTGTAACGTAAACGATAACGCCTTTAACCTTTCGTATCATACCATAAGTATGAGTTTATTTCAATGTTTCAAATATCCAAAAACATTACATTTCTTTTACAAAACTGCGTCAATCCACGCGTTCCTTTCCCCAGAAAAATAATGCTACTGTTCCCGGGCCGGTATGACTGCCAATTGTAGCACCAATCGGATAAATTTCAACTTTTCCATTTAAATTAGGAAAGCGGCTCTCAACAAGCATTGCAACAGCTTTTGCGTCATCCATACACTCTGACTGACAGATATAGCATTTGCCCGAATATGCCAAACCTCCCTCGGCATTTTCTTCCATCTTCTGAACGATGCGCTGAATCACTTTTTTCTTCGTGCGCACCTTCTCTCTTGCTGTCAAATGTCCCTCATAGTCCACATTTAACAAAGGACAGATTCCAAGCATACCTCCAAAAAATCCAGCTGCCTTTGATACTCTTCCGCCTCTGATAAAAAAAGTAAGATCAGAAGTAAAAAACCAGTGCTGCAGTTTCTTTTTATTTTCACACACCCATGCATACAATTCATCTATACTCTCTCCTGCATCTCTTCTGTCTGCCAGAGTATCTACTAACAAACCATAACCTGAGGAAGCTGCCAATGAATCCACTACATAAATTTTTCTGTTTGGATATTCTTCTCTTACCTGTTCTGCTGCAATACATGCTGAATTGTAGCTGCCTGAAATTCCGCTTGAAAGCGTTAAATGAAGGATATCCTTTCCCTCATCAAATATTTTTCTAAAAAAATCTGCATACTCACCGATACTAACCTGTGATGTCTTTACATCCTCACCTGCAAGCATTCTGCAATATAATTCTGCCGGAGGCATCGTCTGACCAAGATCATCCAGATAGTCCGTTCCTCCCAGTTCATAGTGAAAGCACACATAGCGGATTCCACGTTTATCAAAATATTCCTTCGTCAAATCAGCTGTAGAACAGCAGCTGATGCAATATTCTGCCATACTCATCTCCTCCTTATAATTAAAGCATTAAAACAGTTACAGTATATCTTTTTTGCTTTGCAAATACAAGTAGCGTTAAAGAGAAAATGCACCGTTTATCATTCCTTATCTTTTTTTCAGAAAATGTTCGCGATTAGGATAAATTTCCCTAAACACCTCTAAAGCAGCTCTTTGAAGCGGCTCAAATTCTTTTTCCATTCGCAGACTATGAGGTGCATCAAACACAATTCTGCTTATTTGTTCAGCGATCTTTCCTGCAATGCTTTCATCTGACAGCTGTCCCATTCCAAAAATAACAGAAGTAAAGCCACGTCCTCCTGTACTAATCTCAATATATTTTCTGCATGTGTTTTTTAACTCTAAAAAAATTATTTCCTGCTGAGTCTTTGGCTTTCTTTCAAATTCATATAAATTCAGACCAAGAATAGCTTCTATCGCAAGCTTTTTCTTTCTGCCTCCCAAATCCATGCTTCCACTTTCTACAATATATTTTAAATTCATAAGATAACCAACAAACATATCCTTCCTTGGCTTACCTTTTCCATATCTGGTCTCCCAGAGCTTCATTCGAAGTTTATCTTCTTCACTCATGGTTTCATTTTTATTTTCCAGAAGCATCTGCTGTCTTTTAAGCGGATCTGTCTGTTCATAATAGTTTATCAGCCAATCTTCCATTTTCAATCTTTCCTTTCCGAAAATGAACCTTTTTATTGTTCCATAAATGATTCCACATTTTCTGCCGTCACCTTTTGATACGGCAAAAAGATATATCGTTCATTTTCCAGATCCTCCTTTGGCGGTGTCTGACCTTGAAACAGTGTCATCGCAAGACGCGAAATCTGCTCAGCTTGTCCATGCCTGTCATTATACACAGTCCCCTGAATGGTGCCTTTTTGGACAGCATCCAATGCACCTTCCAAACCATCTATTCCAAAAATCATCGGACGTCTGTCTTTATCATAATCAAGTGCATCATACGCAGCAACTGCACCAAGAGCCATCTCATCATTATTAGAAAGCACTAGTTCAATCTCGTCTCCATATTGATTAATCAGCTGTGTCATCTTATTTTCAGCTTGTCCACGATTCCAGTTTGCAAACTGGAAACTTAGTCTTTCTAATATAATGCCCTGTTCTTTAATTGTTTTTACCACACTGTCTGTTCGAATGATTGCATCCTGATGACCTGTCTCACCCTCAAGAAGTACATATTGAATCTTTCCGTCCTGATTTCGATCTACTGCGTCATTGTCTCGTATCATATCTGCTGCAATCTCACCCTGCATCATACCAGACTGTCTGGCATCTCCACCTACATAATACAGCTTATCCCACTGCATCAAATCCTCTCTCACTGGCTCTCTATTAAAGAAAATAACAGGTATATTTTCCTTTTTTGCCATCTTTATTATATTTGACGGCTCTGTCCTGTCAACGAGATCAACAGCAAGTATCTCACAGCCAGCATCAAGCATTTCCTTCACAACTTCATTTTGAATCTTCTGATCATTTTTTCCATCCCTTACAGTCATAATCACCTTTAGAGAATCTGACTCATATCCCGCCAGATCTTCCTTCAGACAATCTGTAAGCGCATTAATAAAGGGGTCGTCCTGCGTGTATAGCACAACACCAACACGAAGAACATCTCTTTTTTTCTCACTATTCGCCGTACATCCTGTCAGACACAACAACATGCATCCGATCAGAATACTTCTTATCTGATACTGTTTCATTGAAATCTCCATTCCTTTTTGGCTGACTATATGCAAATTCTCAATCATACGTATGAAGAAAATGCTGTACCTCTTCTCTGAAAATATCTTCTTTATGCAGCAGATGATACTCAATCGTCTGGTTGTTAATCGTATACAGATGATTTTTCAGCACTTTTGAAATTTCTATAGCGCTATGATATCCCATTCCATATCCATCTATCGCAATCAATCCGTCAATCACAGAATCATCAAGATAATATACACACTTTATACTATTTCCAATCCCATAGATTTTCGTGTCACTCTCTTTTTTCTGTGCATACATCCCTGCTACCTGCTCTAAGGCACTTGTGTCAAATACAATCAAATAGTCAACTGGCTGCTGCTCTTTTAACCTCTGTGTAATTTCCATATCATATGTGATATTCATATCAAACTGAATCTCACATCCCGTATCAGAAAGCACATCTAATACACCCTGCATACATTTATCAGTACAGTCTGTTTTCTTAAATCCGCTTATAATTCCAACAGTTTTGCCTTGAATATTATTTTGATTGCGGCTTAATAAGTCCTGTGCCAATGTATATCCCATACGGTAATAGTCCGGCGTAATAACAGGCAAATCAGAATATTTTGATGTATGGTCTTCCTCTTTTTCACGCAGCGCATCATTTGCTACAAGAAGCATTGGCTTTTGTAAGCGAATTTCTCTAAGCATATCAATAGTATCCCTGCCCGGCGCCGCCTGAACAATAAATGCATCAACCTGATTATCCAGCTGATCATAAATCAAGTTCTTCTCCTCATCTGCATTTTCAATTTCATCTGTATTGCAAATAATCAAATGTATATTTGCGATTCCAGCTGCCTGCTTTAGACCATTCATAAAGGAGTTCCATTTTTCATCACCTGATTTTTCAACAATAACTGCTACACGCTTCTGAGGCTTTTCATCTTCAAAAATCAGATGCACACAAAACAGCAGTAATATGCCAAGACAAATTTCTGCTAACAAAAAAGTAGTTTTTGTTTTTTTCATGATTCACCCTCTTTTCTGACTGGCTTTCCCGGAGTCTCAAGCACTTCACAATTTTCCTTAGTGTATGGCACAGCAGGTAAATGAATCGTGACCGTTGTTCCCTCATCTGGTTCACTCTCCACAATAAGGCCATATTTATTTCCAAACATCAGCTGAATACGCGTGTGCACATTAATGAGTCCTACACCAGAACCATGTTTGGGTCCTTTCTGATTATCTTTTAAAATATTTTCTACATCTTCATGACGCATTCCCATTCCATTATCCGTAACTGAAAGATAGATTTCTGCATCATCTTTCCAGCCTTTGACAATAATTTTAGGCTGGTCATCCTCATCCATATTTCCTACACCATAATATATAGCATTTTCAAGAATCGGCTGCAAAATAAGCTTTACCGTACAAAACGGATAAATTTCTTCTGAAACATCATATTCTGTCACAAAACGCTCCTTGTAGCGATACTTTTGAATATTCATATAATTTTTGCAGTGCTTTAGCTCATCCTCAATACTAATAATCGTCTTTCCTCTTGACAAACTGATTCTAAACAGCTTGGCCAGCTCAGATATCATAAAAACTGCATCCTTATTTTTATTGGCCTCAACCATCCAAGTGATAGATTCCAAAGTATTATAAAGAAAATGCGGGTTGATCTGACTTTGCAGTGCTGCCAGTTCACTCTTTCTTCTCTCATTCTGCTGCTTCACAATTTCTTTCATTAACCGCTCAATTTCTTCATACGAATGCTGGACAGATTTTCCAAGATGACGAATCTCATATGAGCCTCCAATATAGATATCAGGCTTTTCCCCAGCTTCATATGCCCTTACAGATGCATCCAGTTTAAGAATTGGACTTGAAATCCTTTTCGACACAATGCGATTGACTAAAAGAAGCATCATGATCAACATAATTACAACAATTACCATATAAATACGAAACTGCTCTCGGCTGTCTGTCCTAATATCCTGCTTTACAATGCCTACCATCTTCCATCCCGTATATGATATAGTGCTTACAATTGCAGTCTGCTTATCTCCACTTGGGCTGCGCAAATTTTTATATACACCATCTTCATTGCTGCATACAATACTGAAATCTTCCTCAAACAATCCATTGCTGATTTCATTTGCATAAGGATGATAAATCAGATTTCCTTCCCCATCACAGACATAATAATATCGCCCCCTGTTTTGATCATTCACCTGATTCATCATTTCCTCAATAAAGGAATATTTCATATCAACAAGCAAAATGCCATTTTCAGGTCTGTCTCCATCAATGCCGTCTACCGCACGACTTAGGGAAATCACCCAATGATAGCTCTTTGCATCATCCTGAAATAAATTCTGCATATGAGGCGTTGAAAAGTGCATATTTTCAATTTCCTCTGCTGCATTTTCAAACCAAGACTGCCAAAGCACCTCTATGCCATCCTTCTGCAGCGTAACTGGCTCTGCCACAATAAGATTTCCTTCCATATCATAAAGCGCAATACTCTGTATTTTGTCCTTATTAAAATCATATAGAAAACTCAACTGCTGATTAAACTCCGGACTAGACACATCAAATGCCTGTATAATATTATATGTGACAGTATCTGAAATCTGTCTCATATTTTTCAGATACTGCTCCATGGAATTGACTGTGCTTTCCATCAGGTTTTGTGTGTTGCGAACTTCATTCTGACGCATAGCCATTTCATATCGATTGTAAAGCAATAACCCCATAGATATAGACGTAATTACCGTCATCAAAGAAAGAACCGTCATAATGACAGACTGAATATCTGACACTTTTCTTTTTTTCATACTCATTTTCCCATATGCTCTGTGCGATATTTTGAAGGCGACATTCCATATTTGCGTTTAAAAACATATCCAAAATAGTTTGCGTCCTCATAGCCAACATGTTCTGCAATTTCATAATTTTTTTCATTTGTTTCAAGCATCAGATGAACAGCCTGCTGCATCCTGTAATCTGTCAAATATGTAATAAATGAAATGCCCACTTCTTTCTTAAAAATAGAAGAAAAATAGGAATTTGATACACCAAGCTTTGAACATACGGTATCAAGTGACAGATCTGCATCTGCATACTCATCACGAACAATATTTTTTGCTTCTGAAATAAGGTAACGCAGTGAAGAATTTCTGGCATTTTTTAGTTCATCACTGATCGATAGTGCTACTCTGACAAGCCAGGCCATTAATGCACTTTCATCCATCTTTGTAATTTCTTCATACGCATTTTTGATTTCTCCGGCATGATCTTCAAATTTCATATGATTATTTCCACAGAAACGATATAGATGCCCTACAATTTCCAGCACAGTAAAATTATACTGCATAATTGTTTTTGCATTATCTTTTAGTTCCTTCACTAAAGAAAAAACTGCATGTTCAATATCTTCACGTACCCCAATATGAACTGCCTTGAACACATCATTCATATTAATATCATCTGGCTGCATGGAAAGTCCCTGCCCCTTCGGTGCAATATCTGCAATATTGATAGAACAGCCTGATCCGTAAATAACACGATACGAAAGTGCTTCCCATGCCCCTTCATAGGAAAAACGAAGATTTGATACTTCATTGCACACCTTACCTATTCCAACAGTAACAACTGCACCAAAAAAGCGGTCTGCCCATTTGCAGAAGCGATCACAGTCATCCGTCAGTCTCGTAATTTCATCTTCTTTGCATAAATTTGCTACCATAACAATATTTCCCAGATAAGAAAAATATCTGCAGTCCCATTTGCCGCGGAATTTTTCCTTTACTTCTCTTTGTACAGATATCGAAAGCAGAAGTGGCGTCATCCCGTCAGGAACATGATTTTCTGATGTATGGAAAACAGCGCAGCAAAAATATGAACCTGGCAAAGAAATCTGATAATCATTTAAATATTTATTTATTTCACTGTCCGAAATGCGTCCCTCCACAAGAGAGCAAAAGAAATTTGTTTGAAGTACAGGAAGGGAATCTGTGTAGTACTGCTCTAGCTTTCTGACATTTAATTTTTCTTCTCTCTCTTTATCGAGTACGTTTTTTAATCGTTTGAGACATTCAGAAAGCTCATTTGCATTGATCGGTTTTAATATATACTCTTCAATTTCAAGATGAACTGCTTCTTTGGCATATTCAAACTCGTCAAATCCAGTCAGAATTAAAATTCGCACGCCTGGATTCTCTTCCTTTAAATTACGTGCCAGTTCCAATCCATTCATATATGGCATTTTGATATCGGTAATGACCACATCTGGCTGCAGTTTTTCTGCTATTTCCATAGCTTTTACACCATTCTGTGCTTTTCCGATTACCTCAAATCCCAATTCTTCCCAATTAATTCTTTGTTCAATTGCATTTCTGACTTCTTCCTCATCATCTACAAGAAGTACTTTATATGTAGTCATCTATATTCCTCCATGTTTACTAAGAAATCTTTCTGCATTTACAAAAAATGGCACGAACTTCTTTATAAATAGATTCGTGCCATCTTCATTATACTCTTTTTTTACCAATTTTCCACTAGTAATATTATTTTTTTATACATTTTTTGTGCATTACTTCTTCTTTACGTACTTGAGACAGTCGAGTGTAACTGCTACTAGAATGATAATACCTTCAAAGATAAACTGAAGGTTTGTATCAATACCAAGAATAGTAAGGGAATAAGTCAGTGCAGTGAAGATAAGTACACCAGTTACAACACCAGAGATCTTACCAATACCACCAGTAAAGGATACACCACCAACAACGCAGGCAGCGATAGCATCCATATCCCATCCTTGTCCATAAGCTGCACTACCAGAACCGATCATACGATTACATTCCAGCCAAGCACCAAATCCATACAGGATACCTGCAAGAACGAATGCGCCCATTGTTACTGCAAATACAGAAATACCAGATACAGCAGCTGCTTCTGGATTACCACCAACTGCATACAGATTCTTACCAAACGTTGTCTTATTCCAGATAAACCATACAACTGCAACTGCAATAACTGCCCACAGAATAATGGTTGGGAAATTTCCAATTTTTGGAATAAACATTGCCGGGATGGAAGAATCAATTGCTCCAAAGGATACGCCCTTTGTTGCATATGTTACAAGACCAAAGATAATAAGCATGTTTGCCATAGTAGAGATAAATGGATGCATCTTAAATCTTGCCATAAAGAAACCTGCAATTGATGCAAATCCAGTTGTCAGAATCACACATACAAGCAGTGCAAATATTGCACGAGCTGGTGCAGGGATTCCAGTGAAGTCAAAGATATGGCCAAATACACCGCCCGTATTAATACCATTGTGCATAATAATGGTTGCTGTTACCATACCCATACCAACCATTCGGCCTACAGAAAGATCAGTACCGGTTAACAGAATCAATCCTGCTACACCAAGAGCCAGGAAGATACGAGGTGATGCCTGCTGAAGAATATTCAAAATATTAGCTGTTGTCAGAAGCTGCGTATCCTTTACAACTGGTGTTATAAAGCAAAGTGCGATAAAAATCAGGATAATTACAATATAAAGTCCGTTCTTATAAAGGAACTGCGGTGTGTTAAATGTATACTTGTAATTTTCCAGTTTCTGAAGCTTCTTCTGTCCATAAGTAAACTTTGACATACGAAGCAAATCAATCAGATGATACTGATGCACAAATGCCTCATGCTTTCTGTCCTTGATTTCCTGAAGCTTTGACTCATGCACCATCTGTGCGTCATACAGACGATTCTTATATACATACTTCTCGTCCTTAAGCTCCTGTTTGTCTGTCATGCCGGAAATTGTGCGCTCATGCTCTGCTTTGAGATTTGCGCGAATCTTTTCATATTCTGCTTTCTCAGCTTCCTTTTGAGCTGCACAGCTTGCTGCAACCTTATCGTAATAATCTTTCTTAAAATGAGTCTTCAGATAAGATTCTGCATCTGCAATCAGCTTGGAAACTTTATCTTTATTTGCAGTTTCTACCTCTCTTGCCTTTACAAGAAGCTCCTGATCCTTTCGGATAATTGCATTCTGCTCCTCTTTTGTATAATTCTTATCTTCCTTTGTTAAAGAGATATGTGTCTTTAATGCCTGCACCTTATCAGAACCATCTACACGCAGGGCATCTATCTGTGCCTGTATTTTACCAACATATTCATCAATCGGCTTTAAAAGCTTTGCTTCCTCTTCTGCCGAAAGATATCTCATATCATTTGCCATAGCTCTCGTACTCCTCTCTATTACAAATACTTTGCACTAAGTCTAAGCAGTTCTTCCTGATTTGTTTCCTTGGTGTTTACAATTCCTGCCAGATGACCGTTTGACATTACACCGATTCGGTTTGTAATTCCAAGAATCTCCGGCATCTCAGATGAAACAACAATGATTGTCTTTCCCTGCTTAGCCATATCAATAATCAGTTCATAAATCTCGTACTTAGCACCAACATCAATGCCTCGTGTCGGATCATCCATCATGAAAATCTTTGGTGAACGCTCCAACCATCTTCCAAAGATTGCCTTCTGCTGATTTCCACCAGAAAGGTTTGCAATCATATCATCTGGTCCCATGCACTTTGTATGCATAATACGAATTTCTTCTGCAGTTGCTCTTACCATTTCATCCTTAGATAATGCAATGCCAGATTTATACTGATTCATATTAGCAATTGTTGTATTAAAGGTGATATCTGCTTTTAAGAATAATCCATCAGCCTTACGTTCCTCAGTAATTAACGCAAATCCATGATCCATTGCATCTTTTGATGAATTGAAATTCATCAGCTTATCATCATAGTAGACACGTCCGGCTGCTCTTGTACGAATACCAAATATTGTCTCAAGAAGCTCTGTACGACCCGCACCAACCAGACCATATAAACCAAATATTTCTCCCTTTTTTACATCAAAGGTTATATCTTGAAGCTTCGGTGCATATTTCGTAGATAAATGCTCTACTCTTAAAATCACATCACCCGGTGTATTATCAACAGGCGGGAAACGATTATCTAATGATCTTCCTACCATAGCAGAAATCAACTCATTCATGTTGGTATCACTACAGTTTTTAGTCATTACAAGAGCACCATCTCGAAGAACAGAAACCTGGTCACAGATCTCAAAGATCTCATCCATCTTGTGAGAGATATAGATCAGTGAAATTCCCTGTTCACGAAGCTGTCTCATCATCTTAAATAATTTTTCAACTTCTGGTGCTGTCAGAGAGGATGTTGGCTCATCCAAAACAATCACCTTTGAATTATAAGAAATTGCCTTTGCAATTTCACACATCTGTCTCTTTGAAACAGACATTTTTTTCATCGGCTGTGAAAGATCTACCGTAATGCCAAGCTTACGGAATAAATCAGAAGCCTCTTTTTTCATTCTTCCCTCATCAATTACTCCGAGGGATGTTTTCGGGTAGCGACCCAGGAATAGATTGTCAATTACATTTCTTTCCAGACACTGATTCAACTCCTGATGAACCATTGCCACACCATTTTCCAAAGCATCCTTTGGACCTGTAAAGCTAATCTCTTTCCCGTCTAAAATTATTGTTCCTTCATCTTTTTGATACGTACCAAAAAGACATTTCATCATTGTCGATTTACCAGCACCATTCTCACCCATCAGACCCATGATTGAGCCTCTCGGCACATCCATGTCGATATGCTTTAAAACCTTGTTTCTTCCGAATGATTTGCTCATGCCGCGGATCGACAAGACGATATCCTTATTACCTTCTGCCATATCCTTACTCCTTTCAGAAAAAGAGGGTGTCAGAAGTTCTAACACCCTCGGACCTTTTGCTAGCAAAAAATCTCTATCAATTACTGCTTAAGGAGAGATGTATAAGATGCTGCATTGTCTGTCTTAACCATATTGATTGCGAATGCATCATACTCGCCTGGATTACCAAGACGGTTTGTAATGTTAGACTCTGTCTGACCATCACCACCAATGTATTCAACCTTTAAGTTCAGCAGATCATCATAGTTCTGAAGAAGTGGCTGATAAGTTGAGCTTAAGAAGTTATCAGAAGCATTGTAGATATTTAACCATACCTTCTTCTCTGGGCTCTTAGAAGCATCCAGCTGATTTGAAACCTTGCTGTATACCTTGGTAGAATCGGTGAAATCCTTATAGTTATCTGCTGTGATCGCAATATTTAATGCATAGTAGGATCTCTCATCTGCACTATATCTGTAATCAACGCCTTCTTCCAGCTTGTTGCCTGCTGCATCTGCAGTACCAATACCAGTATCGATATCTACACCGTCCAGTGCATTTCTTAAAACTCTCAGTGTCAGGTAAGCCTGAACGTCTGCATGCTGGGAAATTGTTCCGCCGTAGCCTTCTGCAATTGCTGCAACTGCGTCACTGTTTGCATCATAACCAAATGTAGGTACTTCGTTTTCCTTTGCCCATGCATTGAACATAGACATTCCCATACCATCATTGTTAGATACAACAACATCGATCTCATCACCAAAAGATGCTGCCCAAGTTCCGATTGCATTACCAGCAGTAGCTGCATCCCATGTAGCACCTGCTGAGTTCTTCATTTCCTGTGCTGCCAGCTCACGGATGGTATATTCTTTTCCATCTACCTCGATAGTAGAATCCTGAACGATCTTAGAAGAACCATCTGCATTTGTTCCGATAGGAGATGCATCAACTACTCCATCAGTCTCAACGCCAGTTCCCAGTGCAGAACGAACACCACGTGTTCGTGCGATGGAATCGTTATGTCCGATATCACCAATTGCTAAGATATAACCGATTACGCCGTCACCGTTACGGTCCATAGATGCTGCATTTTCCTTAATATAATCAAGTACCATCTGTCCCTGAAGTTCAGCACCCTGATTTGCATCAAAACCAACATAATATGTCTTATCGTTAAAGTTCAAAGCATCCTTGTCAAGCTCTCCTGTAGAACTGTTAGATGGCTGACGGTTGAACCATACTAATGGCTTCTTGCTATTGTCAACACTCGTCTTGTTTCCTGATCCCGATCCTGAACTGCAGGCTACCAATGAACTGGAAAGTGCTGCTCCTACAAGTAATGGAAAGATTCTGCTCTTTTTCATGTTTTACTCCTCCTTTGAAGTATGTGCTTTATTAACTGTCCTTATTATATTATTCACAAGCGCATAATCATACAGAAAATTTTTATATAAACCATTGAAATTTTGTGTATTTTATTATTTTTAATACTTTCCAAATGTTGATTTTATGATTGCAGCAGTCATTTTGCTTGATTTTGCAAGATATTAGAAATTCATTCTAGGCAGTTCTTCTATATTAGTTTAATTCTGATTTTTTATTCAGCAGTTTAGTGTGGTAAAAAGCCACAATATTTTATTGCTATTTCTTTTGCATGTCAGCATGATTTAGACCAAAAGGTATAAAAAAAAGACAGCCACTTGCAGGCAAGCCTGCAATGACTGTCTCTCACGCGCTTTCACACGCTTATTTAATTACTCAAACGTAAATTATTCAACGATAGAAACTACTCTACCAGAACCAACGGTACGTCCACCCTCACGGATAGCGAAACGAAGACCCTGCTCCATAGCTACTGGGTGAATCAGCTCGATGGTCATCTCTACGTTATCACCTGGCATACACATCTCGGTACCAGCCGGAAGCTCACAAACACCAGTAACGTCAGTTGTTCTGAAGTAGAACTGCGGTCTGTAGTTGTTGAAGAATGGAGTATGACGACCACCCTCATCCTTGGTCAGAACGTATACCTGAGCGGTAAACTTCTTGTGGCACTTTACAGAACCTGGCTTACACAGACACTGACCTCTTTCGATATCAGTTCTCTGAACACCACGAAGCAGAGCACCGATGTTATCACCAGCCTGAGCCTCATCCAGAAGCTTACGGAACATCTCGATACCAGTTACAACTACGGTTCTGTTCTCTTCCTTGATACCTACGATCTCAACGGAATCGTTCAGATGCAGAGTACCTCTCTCTACTCTACCAGTAGCAACAGTACCACGACCAGTAATAGAGAATACGTCCTCTACTGGCATCAGGAATGGCTTATCAGTATCACGAACCGGATCCGGAACGTAGCTATCAACAGCTTCCATTAACTCAATGATCTTGTCTCCCCATGGTCCCATCGGATCGTTCAGAGCCTGCAGAGCTGAACCTCTGATAACCGGAATGTCATCACCCGGGAACTCATACTCGTTTAACAGCTCACGGATCTCCATCTCAACCAGTTCAAGAAGCTCCTCATCGTCTACCATATCACACTTGTTCATGAATACAACGATGTACGGAACGCCTACCTGACGGGACAGAAGGATGTGCTCTCTAGTCTGAGCCATAACACCATCGGTAGCAGCTACAACCAGGATAGCACCATCCATCTG
>OLSL01001242.1_pt1 | contig 24281 bp, 15 predicted proteins | sample 1672511 | NCBI WGS metagenome assembly OLSL01 (sample SAMEA3136694, study PRJEB25190) | human gut metagenome | biome: human gut; feature: human-associated habitat; material: faeces | place: Austria | collected 2013
CTTCCGGATAAATCTTTACAAACTGTGTATCCTGATTAGTCGTTAAGATATGAAAGTCCTTTCCCTGCAAGATTCTATCCAAATCCAGATATGGCTCTCTAATAGGGGCATTTTGTGTAGTATTTAAAAAGGTTGCCACATATCCCCAGTGTTCATTTCTTGTAGAAAACCGATGCATCATGCCGCTAAAAGCACCTTTGAATCCATACTTATCTGCAAATTTTCCAAAATGCTCACGAAAAGAAGGGGTATCACTATAATAAAAGTCACCACCTCCAGCCGCTGATAAACCGGATGCTCCGCCTACTATGATACACTCTGCCTCCTGCACTCTGCGAACAAATTCCTGAATCTGTTCCTCATAAGAAAGTGGTTTTTGTTTGCTCAACACTACAGCAGTACCGCCGGATGCATAGGTACTATAGTGTCTGGAATAGTTCATTTGTGTTTTCATTACCAAATTTTCATAACAGCTCATTTTTTTCATTCTCCTATCTCACAACTGTAATATCTTTAACCACCTTACTTAGTCTATCCTTCCCTTTCTGATTTCCTTTAACGCTACCGTAAGATTACCATCCACACCGATGGATTTTTCTTTGATTTCCTCTGGAATGTAAATTTCGCCCTTATTAAATGTGATATATCTTGCCTGTGGTTCTACTGCTGCAAGCTGCATCAAAGGAGCTTTAATCATCTGATTTCTCCAACCAATGCCAAATTCCAGAATTACCAGCTTCTTTCCATGTAAATTCTGAATAAATTCTTGATAGCGGGCAGCCTTTTCCTTCCAATTTTTCGTTTCTGTAAACGAGGACATCTCACCCCAATTTACTTCCATATCTCCACCGCATTTTGGACATTTCGGCAGTAACTCTTTGGGTACTCTTCCGTTTACTTCCTCTTCTGTCATGGCGAGAACTGCTTTTTGATTAGGATAGACCTCGTCATGACATCTGTTCTTGCACCGCATCTGGGTTAATTTCCCTTCCATTTCAAAAACACGGTCTGCCTCAAAACCTGCCGGCACAAAATGATCCTCCGCATTGGAAGTTACTACGAAATATTCTTTATCCTTTACTAGTGCATAGATGTTTTTCATAATCTCACTCGGCTCATCCTGCATAGCTTTTGCCTTAACAAGTCTGCTTACAAACGCCCACTTTTCTTCTACCTTCATTGGCACTGAAAATCCGTGTAAAACACAACGCAGTCCGTATTTTTCTCTGAAATCTCCCATATTTTTCTGAAACCATGCGTCATCTGCAAAAATATTATATCCCTCTGCGATAGACAAACCATTACTGGCTCCAATCAAAATACCATCTGCTTCTTTGATGATTTGACTTATCTCTTGATATACATTCATCTTCATCACATTTCCTTTCTTGCTATGTTTTCTTTTAAATCCCGCAGGGTTTCTGCCAAATCTCCTGCTATATAAATGCCTTTGTCTTTTATATGTTCTGGAGCTGAGGATTTCTTCTGATTCAGACAGGCATAAAACACCTTTTCATTTTTGTATGTCATTTCCCAAAAAGGAAGTTTAATAATACTGGGGGTCATCTCACCAACCCCCAGCTCCAGCAGTACAACATTCTTATCTGTTCCATTCATGAGATATTTTTTCAGGAAATTCTCATATCGCCTTACACCTTCCCTCCAGTCTTTCCCCTCCAAAAATGTATCATCCCTTACCCAGGGAACCATGATTCTCCCACACTCATTACATCTTGGCAGAAGCTCGGAAGTAACACGCAGCCCCCGGATATTTTCGTTCATCCTGCGAATCATTTCTACATTGGAATAAATTTGGTCATGGCAAGGCTGACTGCATTGAAGATAGCCGATGTTACCTTGATAATCGCAAATCCGTTCTTTCTGAAAAATCCGTTCAAACTGCATATCTATATTGGTTGTTAAAACAAAGATTTCTTTTTCCGCCACAATATCACGCAGGTCATAGTATGGCTGTCCTGTAGGTGCATCCCACATACTTTGTATGTAACGTGCATAATATGCCCACTGTTGTTCCGGCGATGAATAACAGTAGTAAAAACCGTCAAAAGGAGATTTCAGTCCATACCACTCCTTGAAATCTTGTAAACATTCCTCCATATAGGGTAGCCAATGGTAATGGTTATATCCCGCCGCACTGGAAAGACCAGAACCACCGCCTATCAAAACGGCATCTGCCTGACGGATTTTTTCTGCCAGAAAACTGACTTGTTCCTCCTTTTGCATACACCACTTTATCTCCTTTTTTATATCAGATTCCACACTTTTTATTTTGCTTGACTTTTATTTTTTTACTTGTTAAAATTAAATTTACATCAAGCATTAAAGTCATATTATCATGTAAGTTTAAAAATTGCAAGAAGAAAATTCGAGGTGACAAATGAAATATTCCACAAAGCTTAGTGACACCATTCATATTCTTATATTTATTGCTCTTGGAGATGACGAACAACTCTCCAGCACAAAAATTGCAGAAAGTATCAAGACAAACCCGGCTTATGTCAGACAACTTATGGCAACCCTGAAAAATGCAGGCATTGTTGTCAACACACAAGGTCATGCGAATGCCGCTCTTGCAAAATCGGCAGATAAAATCAATATGTATGACATCTACCGAGCTGTAGAGGGCGATAAGCCGCTGCTTCACCTGGACACAGATACCAATCCGGATTGTGGAATCGGTATCAACATTCAATTCGCTATTGGGGACTTCTATCATGAAATTCAAAATATGGTAGATGAAAAAATGAAATCCATTACATTACAGGATATTATTGATCGGTATTATTTTAAAATCAGGAAAGTTAAAAAACTTTAACTAATCAAGAATAGCAAGAATAGCAAGCACTGCCTGTGTCATGACACAGGCGAAATTCCCCACACTTTCCTACCATCTTTGCTACAATTTGCCTTGGGTAGTTACACCCAAAATTGAATCAAACACGAAACAGACTGTTGTAAAAACCGAACATTTTACAGCAGTTTTTTGTACCCATTTTTAGGAAGGACGTGACTCAATGACTTATGGGTATCTTCCATTGTGGGTTTTAAACAATATTCTTACACTGGGAACTATCAGTAAATTTTATAGCCTAATGAAACAAAATGAACGTCAGACTATTTCTAAGATTTTTCGTTTATCAGATAATGAATTGGAGAGCATTTTAACTTACGTTTCTTCTGTTAGAAATTTTAGCACACATGGTAACCGATTATTTTGTTATAGAAGCAAGCGTCCACTTTGTAACACCCGACTTCATTCACAGATGGGTATTGAGAGAAATCTAAGTGGTGAATATATATGTGGAAAACGAGACTTATTTTCTTATTGACTCATTTCTTTGTCAATCCTATAATTAATACAAAAAATCCTCTAAGACAATAGGTGTTTCACTATCTCTTAGAGGATATTTCTTTAATTTAAATGGTATCTGGTAATATTTTTCCAATTTTTCAGGAAACCCATTTTATTCAATAATTCAACTTCGCTTATATGCTCTACCTCTCTGTTTACTCGGTCAATCTCCTTTATGAGCTTTCTTTTAAATTCCAGAAAATCTTTTCCAGGTAATAGATATCTAAAAGCAATCACCACAGCAAACAAATCTTGTTTTCCTTTTTCGTACTGATTACCGCTCTGTGGTAATGAAAGTTTTTTATGAAGCGGTGTATCCGCAATAGCATCTACTGTTCTGTATGTAAACAGTCGTTCCCCATGGGCACATACATTCCTATACTTAGTGAGAACAGATAGAAACTGTTCCATCTGATGCTGATTCAAAGGTTCAAAGTTTTTTGATACTTTTGATTTTAAGGACTGCGGAAACACTCGGAACATTTTTGATAAGTTTCCAAACGTAAGTACATTTGCCAAAACCCATAATGGAATTTCACCATATGTCTTGCGGTAATAGTTGATATATGTATAATCTGTGGTCGTTGTTGCTCGTTTCAAGGTCGCTATCAACTTTACGATTGTTGCATGATTTCTTTTTGTATTATTATAATTATTAGCGTCCAGGTACTGCTTCTGCTCTGCTCCATACATTTCAGTAAAATAGTATGACATCAAAGAACGCATCTGTCGCTCAATCTGCAGTAAATATTTAAAGAACAACTCTCTAAGCTCTGCATCAAACTTATACAGACTGACTATTTCTTCAAAACTTGTTCCTGCTTTATATTTTTTTGTGTTTGATATTCTAAAAAGATGTTTATATCCTCCCATAAGAGGAAAATATCCTATTTGGCGTAACATCTCTTCCGCATATTCTCTGTCTTTTATTTTTATTCCCTTTTCATCACTGATCCAGGAAACCTGGTCACTAAAAGAAGAGAATTTTTTCGGTGTCTGCATCTCATTTCTCCTTAAAACAAAAGAGGGAGAGACCCGCAGGCTCTCCCCCGCCTGTAGGCTTCGCAAGTTTCTACAGAACGATCACTGAGCTTAGTATACGTCATTTTAAATGTCCTGTCAATATGTCAAAACATTCTCAGCCATATCCGCTCAGAAGTATTCTATGCTATTTTTTCTTCTTTATTCTGTTTTTCTTCCTCCAACTCCCGGAGGACTTCTTCGCCGTACTTATCAATCATCCGTACCAGAAAATCAATACACGGGAGTTTGACAGTTAAATATAAGAAAAAATGCTCGCAGGCCTTATGGTACCTGCTATTTTTACGTCAGCTTTTCTGTTTTGTTTTATAGTATTTTTTTATTACCGGCTTCAGCTCGATAAAACCTGCCATAAATTAAGAGAGAAACATAAATTCAAATATACCTTTGTTGATGCCATGTTGTTTTCTCCTATCTTCCCACCAGCTTTAAGAATTTCTTATCATTCATCTGCTCATTCGTAACATACTCCCCATCACAAAATAGTGCATAAGTCGTGATTGGCGTTGGTACATTCTGAGCATCCTTCCTATTTTCAATCTTCACAGCTTTGAGTGGAATACCATTCTTCTGAGCGGTTTCTTCCAAGATTGGTACATACTTTGCATTAAAAGGACATTGGTTTGTATAATAAAGAACATAGCCGCTTTCATTTATATGATGGTGTTTTGCACATTCCTTGAACACCGGTGGCTCAGTTTTCTCTTCAAACGGCAGATACCATAGCTGGATTCCATTATCAGCCTCATCACAAGCTTTAAATCCTTTATATTTTAGAAACTTCGAATCGGCCAGAAATGGCTTTTTCCTTGCTGCTGCAAGAATACATAGGCCTTTCTTCCCCTTTTCTTTGCTGTCCTCAATACACTCGGAAAGTAAGTCACTTGAATATCCATGGCCTTTGAAAGATCCGGACACCCACAAACAATTAATATACATATAACCAGGTGCTTCGATTGGATTCCATGCACACTCCGCAGGTATGTACTCAATAAAGCACTTGCCGCGTTCTACGCTCTTAAGAAACACAAGACCTTCATCAAATCTATCCGCAAGCCATGCTTTTTTTGATGATACCTGAATATCTTTATTGTTGGAAATGGCGCAGCAAATGTGCTCCTTTTCAAGATTTTCTTTCGTAACTCTAATATATTCCATACCTTTAAGCCCTCCTTATCGGATGCCTGACCACAGTCTTGCGTTTCTCCGGTGCCACCCTCCGTGCATCACTCAAATAAATTTCGTGGTGCATTCTCTGATCAGTAATATCCAGTGCATATCCTTGTTCTTCCATAAATCTGTGCATCTCATCTACTGTAGCAGGCTCATCGTCATACGATCCGATATGCATACACTGTACACACAGACCTTCATCATACGAAAAGAACTCAACTTTGGAGAAATCCTGTTTCTTTTTCTCCGTAGCTTTTCTGACTGCCCAGTCAAAATCTTCCCTGCTAACAAAATCAGGCAAGCGAATAACAGAAATCCACTTGAATTCTTCCTTGCGCGCATAATCGATTCCTGACACGCCTTCTTGCCACCAGAATCCCTCTAATGGCGGCACCACATAATCGAAATATCCGTCAATCTGATGGTCTTCCTTTTTACTCATTTTTATCGTAAATGCAATTCCATACAAAAGTCCAATAGACTGCTTATATTCTCCATCTGCATCATTTGGATTACCGCTTCCCCTCACCGCTATATAATTCATTTTCGGGACTCTGACAATAGACGGTGTTCCCTTCGGCATGTAAAACTCTTTGTATTCCTTTTTATAATCAAACGTCATTTTCCTAATCCTCCATAGCTTTTTAATGTTTCTTCCGCATTCCTGCGGATAATGTCCCGTGCTTCTTTCGGCTCAAGCACCTCAGCCTTTGCTCCAAATGTCATGAGCCATGTCACAAGGTTTTCCATATCTGTATAATCCGCCGAAAAAAGCAGCCTTCCATCATCCGTCCTGGTAAAGCAATGCGGTCCAAATTCTTCAACCAACCGCCACTTTACATCCGGGGCGAAAAGGACTTTTACCTTTATCCCGCCCGGAAATATCTTCTCATTTGACAAATTCGGCATTGGTACATTTCTGCACATAAAAAACTGCTCCGATTCTGTAACGCAATCCATACGGTTCAACTTAAACAATCTGTAATCTTCACGTTCTAAACACCACCCCCATACATACCAGCTTGACCACCTAAAAACCAGATAATACGGTTCTATCCTTCGGTTGCTGTCTCCAGATGGAGCATAATACTTAAACTGTATAGTATGCCTGTTTTCTATTGCATTTTGGATTACTTCGATTTTCGGAACAAGAGAGCCTTTATACCATGAAGACAAATCAATCAACATAGAGTCTCTTTCACTGATAAACTCTGATGATCCGGTCTGGATTTTCTCCATCAACTGACCGTAGTATCGGTTTCCACTCACACTGTCAAGACTTCTCAGCCCCGCAAGGATCATCTGCATATCTTTGGATGTCAGAATCGTCCTATCCATACGATATCCGTCCATAATACTAATACCACCACCGGTCCCCTGTGCCGTCCTTATTGGAATGCCTGCTTTGCAAAGGTCTTCAATATCCCGGTTTATTGTCCTGCGGGATCCCTCAAATTTTTCTGCCAGTTCAGGAGCCGTTGTCTTTTCTTCCTGCAGTAAGATTGACAATATCCCAATAAGCCTATCTGTCTTCATAGTTTCCACACTCCATACATATCATATCTAACACAACACGACAACTATATGTCATGTTTATTATATCCACGAAAAATTTTTCTGTAAACAAAAAGCCTGCAAACATAAGGTTTTATTCCCAATGTCTGAAGACTCAATAGCATTAGTTAAATTTTCTCCCTCTCGGTTCTCAACCAATGCATTCCAAGCCATCAGATAAACTTTATCAATGTTTCTTATTTCATTGACGCTCTTTCCGCTGGTGCTTTGTCCGAAATTGAACGAATACTCACCATTACTGTAATTCCGTACAGGCTTATCCCTCGCCTGACCGAAACCAAGCAAACTTTTTATACCCATCTGCTATCTCTTTCTTTTTGTTCCTGTCTGTGATAAAAACGATTCCATAGATATCGAAAAAAGTTCATAAAATTTTAGCAATTAAAGGCATTGGTTTTTTACTGTAAATTGCATATAATAAAAACACAGATAGAAATATCTGCGCAGCGGTTAGAGCGTCCAGTTAAAATGCTCGGTTAAAAGCGGTTAGATTGTCCAATTAAAACAATCGGTTAACAGCAATGGGTGGAGTAATCCACCCGCTACATCAGGTTGATCTGCTCACTCCTGCTGAAAGAAAAATCACAGAAAAAGAATATTGGGCACAACGCCGTGGACAGGAAAAGCTCGATGAACTGAATCAGAAAATGAAAGAAGATGGAATCACACCAAAGGAAACACGTTACCAGACAGAAAAACAATTTCTTCGTGACGCTATTGATGATGCTGCAAGCACCGCCCAATCACCAGAGGAATTTTCAAAAATCCTTGATGAAAAATATCACATCATCTTCAAGATCAGTCGAAACCGATACAGCTATCTTCACCCTGGCAGAAAAAAATATATCACTGAAAGGAATCTTGGAACCAGATACACAGAAGATTTTCTCTTGAAAGCATTTGAGGAAAACACGAAATCCCATAGAGAACAGAAAGAAGAAATTCTGGAACAGCAGGCTCCGAATACTTCCACAGATTTACCAACTGTTCCTTTCTCTGATACTTCTGCTATCTCTACACCATTCATTTTCATAAAATCAGATCTCCGGCTTGTCATAGATCTGCAAACCTGTATTAAAGCACAGCAAAGCGAAGCCTATGCTCAAAAAGTAAAACTGACGAATCTGAAACAGATGGCTCAGACCGTTGCCTATATACAGGAACATGGGTATGACACCAGAGCAGATTTTAATGCTGCTCTTACAAATGCAGAAAGCCAAACCAGCCTTGCCCGTAAAAAGATGAAAGATACCGAACAACAACTCAAAAATGTCAACGAGCAGATTCATTTTACAGGACAATACCTTGCCTACAAAGACCTCTATGCCCAGTACCGCAAAAGCCGCAACCGTAATAAATTTTATGAGGAGCATAAAGCGGAACTCTCTCTTTACGAAACCGCTTTGCGTGTTCTGAAAGAAAAATCCAATGGTCAGAAACTTCCTTCCATGAAATCACTCTATCATGAAAAAGACCGGCTCACAGAACTGCGTGAAGTACAACGATCTGATTTTTACAGCCATCGTGATCAGGAACGGGAACTGAAGACTGTAGATGCTAATATTGATATGATTCTTGGGAAGAAGCCTGAGCGTGGACAGGTGCAAGAAAAATCTCAGCATTTATAAGATAAAAATGTGGGCAAATTTACACTTGCCCACATTTATGCCACACAATTATTATCTCTTGAAAATTCATCTAAGGTTTCTTTTATTTGTTCTATATAATCTCCTTGCAATAAATTATACTCTGATACAACAGCATAATTTATATCCATCTGCCCCAATAAGCTGAGTATCACTTGAATAAGATTATATAAAATCATCTGATGATTAAAAATAAATGTACAAAACTGAATTCTTCCGTAATGAGTACAATAGTTTCTTTGTGGCCGAAATTTCAATAATATCTCTTTATCGCTGTTTGATATTTTCTTTTTCCGAGATAATAATTTTAACGCTTGATCGTATTCTTTATCAGTTACATTTCTATTTTTCTGTTTTGAGTCTGTGTGTATACGCCAATAATCTAAAGCGTATGATAATGTTTCAAACACTGTTAATGTATATCCAAATACTTTGTATGCCAACTGTTCCATCGCAGCATCAAAACTATTTACATGAGGATTGATCATATAATTTCTTAAATAAAAATTATATGTATTTGCATCTGTATATACCCGACATATCCAATCATATTCCCACATGTAAGATTTAATATTATTCATAAAATTATCTCTAAGTTTCAAAACATTGCTGAAATTTTCTTCTAATGATTCTGGTTTGTAATACATTTTATCACTCTCCTAATCAATTCAAACAAATTTTATTATTTCCTATAGACCAGTTTTTCTACATTTATGAAACATATTATAGCAAATCTTTTATATCTTGTCTTGCTATTTGCAACAACTTTTCTATTGTATTACTCTTCTATTAGTTCCTGATGTCTCTTTTCCAGATACTCCTTAATGTTATCAGTTACATCAGAAATTTCATTGATAATAGGTTTTCCAAGTGTTAGATTTTCCTTATAGAACTTTTTATACCTTTCTTTTCTCGATTCTGTATTTGCTTTCCGAGGCATTAAATATTTAGAAATACTTTCATCCAAATCTGACTGTAATTCTGGCGTATACAAAATTAAATGATAATTTTGAAACCAGAACTTCTCATTATCTAAAAGTTTTAAGCTACTAAGCTGCTCCTCAGAAAACAAACCATCTTTTAAATAATATGAAATCAAAATTTGATTCTGAGATTTCAATACTATATCCGCCGTATCTTCTAAACCTTCCTCAAGATGATAGCTTTTTATCGCATAATAATAATACAACTGTGCATCATGAAATGAAGAAATTAACGCTTCCATATATCTTGCTTTCAAAAAAGGTTTTATTTTTTGATTATCAAATCCACCCATGTCGTTAAAAATATCAGAAGTATACAATAAAGACTCCGGCGACAACTTTAATAAAAAGCATAACTGATGGTAGTCATATTCTTCAATATCATATTTTTCAAAGTCCGTTTCTCTAAAATGCTTAGTTTTAAAAAAATTCCGTATAAGTGATTGTTTATTTCTTTCCTTTTTTACACTCGCTAATTTATATATAAGCTGATTCAAAAAAGACAGTTTGTGCTGTATTTGTCTGCCAAGCTGTTCTTGCCTTTGGAAATCCTTCAAGACTTCCACGTTCCAATGCCTCATAATAGCTTTCCAATATCGGGTCAGCAAATTTTCAATGTTATACGATTCATAATCTTCAATTTCAATCTTTTGTTCATTCCCTTCATAATCGTTTTCTGCCAACACCTGATTGAAAAGTTTTCTGATCTTTTCATTATCATATTTATTGCAAAAGATATAGAAATCATCAGAAAAATACTCGAAATGGCAATTTATATCCGCATCTTCTAATGCCGTTTCAAAATCATCCGATATTTTTTTCAAAGTGTTTTCCGCAAAATAAAGTGATAAATAATTTCCCATTATGATTCCACCAGTTCTTCCATTGTTTAAACTGGTAAAAACGCTATCTTGCAATTCACCTTTGGGTAAATAATGAGAATACAATTTTCCATAAAAATCTTTAATATCAAGCCTAATCAAATTATCATACAGACACAAATTCATAAAATCGTCATTCAACTGTGTATCATACTCACCCGCCACAAAATCTCCTGTATCAAAATTAACCGTCATTCTACTATGTTCGGGATTAATTCCTTGAATATTATCAAAGTCAGGTAATGTTGAATAATAATGATATGCTCGCACAAAGTTAAGAATATTGGGAATTTTTAATGTTCTGTATTTTCCATTTCCTTTTTGTACATTAAATGAAATCGGCAATGTCCAACACATTTCTCTTGTACTAAAGTTTTCAATATCAGTAGGAAATTGTAATGAATCAATATCTACAAAATGTCTCACTGCATTCTTGAAATTATATAAATTATTCAAATCCATATTACATCCTCTTTTTCACAACAACTGTATCTTTCGCTTGTATAGTTCTAACTATATTATAATTCATTCATTGTTTTTTTCAACAAAAATGGCCCTGCCACATATGTAGCAAGACCACCTCTGTCAAATACTATTTTTTCTTCCTCTCCATATCCTCCGTCATCGCTTTCTGCTGCGTCTGTTTCTTCCCCTGCTTTGCGACTTTCTTCTGGTTGAGCCGGAGCTTGGCAAGTACGGATTCTCTTGGTTTATCTTTATCTTTTACCTTGCGGACGTTGTTCATCAATCCGTCAATCATATTGTAGTTGGCTTCTTCTGCCATCTCCGCACTGCGAAGATATTCTCCATTATCCATAACCTTCTGCCAGTTTGCCAGCTCTGGTTCTTTTCTCTTCTGTTGTGGTAGCTGTTCCTGTCCGGTTGGTGTTGACGTTTGTTGCTGTGGCGATGTTTCCTGTTCTTTCTCTTCCTGCTGTTTTAAGAAACTCTGAATTTTCTCTCTTGCCTCTGCATCGAGTCCGTTATAATTATCATTCATAACAACGGCACCATCATCACTAAGAACCACATAGGCAGCTCTCGGTCCGTATTCTTCGTGTTCCATCAGGAACCATTTTCTTTCATTCATCAAAATGTAATCGACAACCTGCCATGTTCCTTTTTTCTTTTCGATGGTATATCCTTTTGTATCAACATCCAGCTTTGTATCTGAAGAATTTTTCATCTGGAAGAAATCTGAAACAATGATAAATCCATCTTTATCTACATAGTAGGCAGTCGTTTTTCCATCATCAGTAAGGACAATGACATCACTGCATCCAATGGAATGACCTTTAAAGTTCTTCGGCCGCTGTTTCTGCAGGCGTGTTTTTATATCCGCCGGAGTTTCCCCCTGCTGGATTCTTCCAATATATACTTGCTGATAATTTTCTGCCCTGACCTCTTTTCCTTCACTTTTTAATTTGGCATAAGAATGGAAACGGACATTTCTGTACTCTGGTGCTTCTTTCACCTGATATACTGCACACTGACTTGTGTTCATGCTTCACTCTCCTCCATCAACTCTAAATCTTCTTTATACTCTTCCAAATCCATGAGGAAAACCTCGTAGCCTTCATCGCTCATACAGAACAGTTTTCTTATTGTTTCGCAGACCAGCATAATCATTTCCGAATCTCCTGCAAGAAATGGTATAACCCGGTCGATTGCTTCCATCGTATCAATTCGGTTGCCCTGATCAAGCATTGCAGTTACGATACATTCTTCCATATCAAAATTCATAGACAGATCCATCATAATTCCATATCTCCCTTCTTATGTTCATTATTTTTTTCTTGTGCTTTTTCCTGTGCCTTTACTCTCGCCTGATAGTCTTTTAAAGACTGCAGAACAGATTTTTTAATGCTTCCTGGTTCTCTTGTTACTTTCTTCTCTGCATTTTTTTCAACATCTATGTTTTTCCCTGACGTTTTTTCAGATAATTCTTCCGTAATCTCTGCCTGCTTATTCTTTTTATCTGCAAGATATTTTTCCATATCATTAATTGCTTTCTGTACCAATGGGCTTTCCTTATAATGTGGAATCATATCAATCAGATCCCTGTCTATCCTGTCTCCACTCATGAGTCCGTATTCCCCGGAATAATCCTCATCCCCGTCCTGCAGATCAAAACCAATCCCTTTGATTCCATGCAGGCGTTCTGCCGGAATACTTTCATAGATTTTGATTGCTTCTTCCAGAGTAAGATTATTATGGTACTCACCCATGACCGGGAACTCCATGCACTCTGCTACATAGAAACTGATCGTAACTTCTGGCTGTTCCTGTTCTGATTGTCTGGTAAAGATAGAAAAGGTTTCTGCATTTTCTAAACGGGAGAGCAGTGACCGGGCAGTTATCACATCACTGTCTATATCAGATTCTTCCGATACTTCAACCAGCCAGTCCTTTAAACACCCTGTTTTCTTATTCAGAATGTCCTCTGTGATTTTCTCCACCTGTTCTTCCCTGTTCTCAACGGTATCTTTATATTCGTAAGTGTCATATTCATAGCTGAAATTATCTAAATCCACCGCAAGCTTTTCGATTTCCTTCTGATCAAGATAGGCTTCTGACTCTTTCATATATTCTGCCAGAGTGATTCTTTCTTCTGCGATAGGATTGATGTCCACCTTAATACCTGCCATTGCTATACCATGAGCATTTAATTCATTGAAGAAACTGTCCTCCCGGATATTGCCACGATAAGAAAGCACCACATCAAGGTCAGAATCATCTCTGTAAAGTTCCTCTCTGCTTCTGGAACCATGCACCCTTGCTGCAAGCAGCTCTACTTCATTTTCTAATCCCATATCTTCCAGAATGCCCTGTGCGTGATACAAGACACCCCGTTCCACTTCTGCCCTGCTAAGACCATTTAATGCAACCTCATCTCTTCCAATCTCAGAAGTCGCACGAAGTTCACCTGCCTGCAGTAAGTCTTTGGAATGTTGGATGGTCATTGCCTCAAATTCTTTATAGTCCACTTTGATACATTCCATATCATCCATTCTTTCACTTTTCAGGATTTCATAAGTAGCTTTCTGAACAGATACTTTTGGATCGTCATAATCATTGGAATGGATTTCGTGCAGGTCAGAATCATAAAAAATATAAAAATAGCCTTCTTCCGTTGCCTGTACGGTCAGATACCCTTTGCTCTTGGTAAACTGCATTGCAATTCCCTCACAGGTATCCACTGCTCTTTCCCGGTCATAATCCTCAAAAATACTTGGTGGACAATTCTTTAACAACTGTGCTAGCTGCATCTGTCGTTCGCCTGCTTCTTCCACTTCTGCCATCAAATCCTCATAATCAACGGGAACTGCATTTTCTAGGGACATATCTTCATCTTCAAGAATATCTTCCATTGCCTGCCGCATAGAAATATCAGGATTGTTATAAGCACCACCGTCGATCTCATCGTAATCCAAAGCATAAAAGGTATAATCATAGCCTTCCTCTGTTCTCTGGATTGCAAAATACCTATCGTCAATCTTATATGCCAGTTCATCCGGTTCCAGTTCCGGCATAAGTTCTTCCACAGAAATTCCTTTCTCCTGCAGATACTCTGAAATAGCTTCCAATGCTCCGGCATCATACCCATTCCAGAGATCTTCGGCTACAAGCTGACCATGTTCCGATACGATAATCCCTGCCACATCTGAACCATACTCATCATGTTCCATGAAGAAGAACTTCTCCCCTGCATACGCTCTTTCATCCACCGTATGCCAGGTTCCCGCATGTCCATCTGCTTCAAATCCTCTGGTATCTGCTGTAATGGTGACTTCCGCTTCATCCAATGCCTGTTCAATCTTCTGCATACGGATCTCTGCCCTTGCCATATCAATAAATCCATCTAACACCGCTGGGTGGCTTTCTATCACATAATCCTGATTCAGATTCTTTCCCTGATTGATATTTTCCGGGATTTCGATATGCTCTGCCCAGTCTTTGTTCTGTCTGGAAAATCTGCCGTCATAAGAAAGTTCCCGGAGCGTATTTGCCATAACAAACGTCATACGCTCTTCTCCAAACTGCTCTAACACTTGCATTGCGGCATCTTCCTCTAAATGCAGTCCGTCAAATTTTAATGCGATTGCTTCCTCGATTGCTTTCTTACAATCAATATTTAACTTTCTGGAATCCAGATAGGCATCTACATCCCGTTCTTCCATTGCCTGAGCAAGTGTTCCTTTATAGACTGGGGGATAGGCTCTGGTATGATTATTTTCCAGTATCTCCATTCTCTGCTGTACAAAATTCGGAAGTTCCTCAAAGCCGAAAGAATCCACATAATAAGCCTTTGTTTCCGCCGTCCGGTTTATAACTATGACATCGCTTACCGATAAAGAATGTCCATGAAAATCGTTTGGGCGGTTGATATTAAATCTCTCAAAAATATCATCTAATGTGATCGTTGGTGTCCATGGAGCCGCATACACCATCCTGTAGTCTTTTCCATCAATGCTATAGCCTAATTTTTGAGCCGATTCAAAACCCATAAACTGATAAGTATGCTCTCCACCCGTATCCATCTGATAGATTGCAAAACGACCGCTTTCTCCATGAAGAAGTAAGGTTTCATCAATCTTTTCTGCACTATCCTGTTGCAGTTTTTCCTGTCTGGCTATCGCTGCTTCTCTTTCTTTATGTACTTCCCATTCCGTTTCCGTAATACCAAAGATACCGTCATGCCCCAGGATCGCATTTTCTGTTTCTGCAAGAATCTGTCCTGCCTGCTCTGGATTGTCTGGATTTCCATGTAAGAGAAAAACTTCCGCACCCTCACGATACAATTCTACTGCCCTGTTTTTTTCAAGAGGATACATATGCTCCAGTCGGATTCCTGCTTCGTGCATTTCTGTAAAACCAATCCTTCCATCTGGAAAGTTATCCATCTGTGCCTCTGTTTCATGCACAAGACTTCTCATAACTTCACTTCGGTCACCCCGATTCGCTGTCAGCATACGGTTTACCAGTCCCAAAACTTCGTCTCGGTCATCCATCTTATACGCAAAATTTACGATAAGGTTCCTTTGGGATTCCGTAAAATTCTCATGGCTGGCGGTTTCTGCCGCTTCAATCAGTCTATGGGCATACTGCATGGTACTTTCTCTTTCTTCTGGAAATTCTTTGGTTGGAAAGTTTGCCCTCGCAGCCTGGATCACTTCATGTACTAAGTTTGTACCGGCTTCCTCATAAGATTCCCGCATATCCCAGACCAGATCATTCAGTCTTTCTACCTGTCCGGGAAAGGTTTCTGCATATTCTGTTACAAATGCTTTCCCTTCTTCTGTAAAAATTGTTCTCGGAAATTCCGCTTTTTCCACCAGCATTTCTGCCTGTTCTTTCGGTGTCAGCTCTGAAAAATAAGCAATGCCGGTATCAGCATCATACGCTACATCAAAAAAGTGAATCGGATAATTTTCTCCCACTCCATCGCTTGCATACAATACTGTGATCGTTGCACCTCTGTCCTCCAAAAATTCTTCCAGTGGTTTTTCATCCTCTGAAAGTTCTTTCTGTTCCAGTAAAGTAACATATTCCCTTACATTCTCCTGCACCTGTTCTGCTGTCATATTCTCTACCAGATTATAACTATATTCCGAACCCATACTGCCTGAAAGATGCAGAATCACATCCTCTCTATGGAATGTTTCTCTGATTGGTCTTTCCATTTCCAACTCATGCATCTTTGTTTCAATATTTTCAATAATTCCCGCTGAAGTTTTTCGGATGGTATCCATAGACGCTTTCAGTGTTTTCATGTTCTGACTTTCACACCAGCTTGCAATATAAGTAAAAGAATATTCCGAAGTATCCAGTCCAAAATGACTACATACAATATACGCAATGCTTTCTGCTTCTACTTCTTTGGCTGTCTTTCCTTTTATAATGCCATCTGCATCCATTACATCATTGTCATGCAGAATTGCATGAGCAACTTCATGGACACCGGTTTTCATGGACTGGAGATTACTCATTCCTGTTTTAATCGCAATATATTTTTCTGTCTGATGATAATAGCCTTTTGCCTCCCCGTCTATTTCCATAAACCGTACTGGTACCGGTGAAATATCCTGCAATGCTTCCATAAAAATATCATAAAACTGCACGCTTCCCGTCAGCTCCGGTACATCCAGTTCTGCAATCGGTTCTCCTTCTGTCTGGCTGACATCAAATACTGTCGCTACCCGAAATCTTGGGATTACCATTTCTACAATCTCTGTTTCCGGCTGTCCATCCTCGCCAATGATTGGTTCCTGTGTATCTGGATCAATCTTTTCTATTTCCTGTTTTTCTTTTACTGGCGTCGGTGCAATAATCTGGATTCCTTTTTCACCCCGTTTTACATGACGGTTAAATTTTTTCTGCCATGCCTGATAGCCTGCCACCAGTGTCGCATCCGGTTTCTGCATCGTAATCAGAAGAGTATTGTTGAAACTATAATTATGAAATTTTGACATTGTATCCAGATATTCTGTATAACGCTCTGATGTAAAAATTTCCTTTACTCCCTGTTCCAGACGCTCTGTGATTTCTTTTAATTTTTTATCTGTTTCTGCCATAGTTTGTCCTCCAATTTTGAATTTATCCCGCCAGAAAGTTCTCTGACGGGACATTATTTATAACTCCTGCTCGTGATTTTTCTTTGGTTTCGGTGTACCAGTCTGCTCCGGTGCAAGCTGTCTTGCCTTTTCCTGTTTCAGACGTTCCAGTATGGACGGCTTATGAACCTTGTCTGCTGTTTCCTGCAGATTCCTGTCTGCGTCCCGGACTTCTTCCTTTCTCGAAGCATCTCTGTCTGGAATCTTTTCTGTACCAATATCCTCATCTGCCAGAATTGTTTCATTCCCTTTTTCATCCATGTTGAGCAAAGCATTTAACTCCGATAAACGCTCCATTTTCTCATTCAGTTCCATTTCTTTTGGGAATGGTTTTTTTACTTCTTCCTGTGCCGTTGCAAGCTGCTGTTGTACTGTCTCCAATTTTTGCTCACTCTCTGCCAGTTTCTTATCAATCGAAGAAAGGGCATTATGAATACGCTGGATATTTCCCAAAGGGTCTTTTCCTATTTCAATTTTGTAAGAACATTTGCCTTTTATAGTCAACTCAAAGGAATTTGCAAACAGGTTATATGATGCGGATAAAGTAAATCCATGGTACTCTCCGACTTTTCCTCCTGTGGTAACTGCCTTTAATCCTGCACAGGCAGCTATCATAGCTTCGCCTGCTTCTTTTTTGTCCGTATACGCAACATTCCCTATATTCATAGAAAAGCTGTCATTATCCTGCAGATCAACATTCTTTACCACACTGACATCAGACTGCATTCCGGCAATCCTCTCTTTCAATGCACTAATCTGAACTGGATAATTCTTTGCAATATCTGATTCCAGACGATAAATCTGACTGGTGTGGTTAGCCTTCAAGAGCTTTAATTTACTGACTTGAACATCCAGATCCATTTTTTCTTTTATATAGGGATTTCCTGTTGCAAGGGCTTTGATCTCTGCATAAGAAAGTGCAGTATCATCCACATCTTCACACGCTCTGACTGGTGACTTACTGGTCATAATCTGAGAAATAAACTTCTGTTTATTTTCCAAAATCTGCCACATGTACGCATCGAACGTATTCTCTGTTACATAGCGGAATATCTTAACTTTCTCATTCTGGTTTCCCTGTCGTAAAATTCGTCCCTCCTGCTGCTCCAGATCAGATGGCTTCCAGGGGCAATCCAGATGATGCAGAGCAATGAGTCTGTCTTGCACGTTGGTACCTGCACCGAGTTTTGGAGTGGAACCCATCAGGATTCTTACCTGACCTGCTCTCACTTTTGCGAATAATTCTGCTTTTTTTACTTCTGTGTTGTACTCATGGATAAATGCAATCTCTTCCTTTGGGATTCCTTTTTCTGTCAGTTTGTTTCGTACATCATCATAGACATTAAAAGTTCCATCCCCTTTTGGAGTAGATAAGTCACAGAAAATCAACTGTGTTGTTTTCTGTTCTTTTCCTTCCTCCCATACCTGAAAGGCATTTTCTACGCAGGTGTTGACTTTGCTTTTTTCCGCATCTGAAAGAAGCTCATTCAATAATCTCTGGTCAAGGGCACATTTTCTTCCATCATTGGTAATCTTGAGCATATTGTCCTCTGTAGGATTTACCATTCCTGCCCTTACTGATTCTGCACGTTCTGAAAATGCTGCTACCATATCCTGCTGTTCTTCACTTGGCTTCAAGACTTCATTGATAAACTCTGCTTCCGGTACGGGAAGGTTCAGCATATCCGAAGTCTGAATATCTGCAGCTTCCTTAAAAATGGAGATCAGCTCCGGAAGATTAAAAAAACGGGCAAACCGTGTTTTTGCACGATAGCCCGTTCCTTCCGGTGATAATTCGATTGCGGTTACTGTCTCTCCGAACGTTGCCGCCCAGGAATCAAAGTGTCCCATACCCATACGCATGAGTGTGTCATACTGGAGATAACGCATGATAGTGTAAAGCTCCGTCATACTGTTCGATACGGGAGTACCTGTAGCAAAGGTGATCCCTCTGCCGCCGGTCAGTTCATCCATGTACCGGCATTTCATAAACATATCCGAACTTTTCTGTGCATCCGTCTGTGAGATACCCGCCACATTTCTCATCTTTGTATATAGGAAAAGATTTTTGAATGAATGGCTTTCATCCACAAACAGTCTGTCTACACCTAATTGCTCAAAAGTTACTACATCATCCTTTCTGGTCTGGTCATTGAGTTTCTTCATCCTCGCCTGCAGACTCTTCTTTGTTTTTTCCAACTGCTTGATGGTATAATTCTGCCCTGCCTGATGTGCTGCTTCTTCAATGGAAAACGTAATATCTGCAATCTGATCTTCCAGCATGGCAATCTGCCGTTCTTTTGAAAGGGGGATTTTCTCAAACTGCGTATGTCCAATGATCACGGCATCATAATCCCCTGTCGCAATACGGGAACAGAACCGTTTTCGGTTTGCCGGCTCAAAGTCTTTCTTCGTTGCCACCAGGATATTTGCTCCCGGATAGAGACGTAGGAAATCACTGCCCCACTGCTCGGTCAGATGGTTTGGCACAACATAAAGATTCTTCTGTGAGAGTCCCAGCCGTTTTGATTCCATACCGGCTGCGATCATCTGGAACGTCTTTCCAGCTCCTACGCAATGAGCCAGTAACGTATTATTTCCATACAGCACATGAGCCACTGCGTTTTTCTGGTGCGGCATCAGGGTGATCTCCGGGTTCATGCCGGCAAACTGAATATGGCTTCCATCATATTCCCGTGGACGGATGCTGTTAAATCGTTCATTATAGATCTTACAGAGATCTTCCCGTCGGTGCAGGTCTTTAAATATCCACTCCTTAAATTCCTCTTTGATCAGCTCCTGCTTCTGCTGTGCCAGCATTGTTTCCTTCCGGTTTAATTCCCGGTGTTCCCCCTCGGCATCCTGTACCGTGTCATAAATCTTGGTATCTCTAAGGTTTAAGGCATCTTCCAAAAGGCGGTAGGCATTGGCTCTCTGTGTTCCATAAGTGGAAGTGACAAGGGCATTTCCGTAGCTGTCCACATTCTTTCCCATAACATTCCATTGTCCGGTCACTTCGGCATACTGGACTTTGACCTTGCTCCCTACATAATATCTTGGTGTATGGAATGTCTCTGCCATAAACCGTGTAATGTAATCCTCGGAGATCCAGGTTGCCCCAAGTCTTGCCTCAATCTCTGACGCATCCAGATCTTTTGGCTGTACCTGCTCCAAATACTGCACGTTCACCTGATATTCCGGGTGATCTTCTGCAAACTGTTTTGCGATCTGCAGTTTCTCCCTCACATTTCCAGAAAGATATTCGTCCGACGGCTCCCATTTTTCATTGATCGGATTCTTAAAGATCACCCCTGACAGTTCTTCGGTAAGTTTTGCTTCTGTTTTCCCTGAAAGCTGTGCCATATAGGAAAGGTCAACGCCTGCCCTCTCACCAATGGAAACCGCAAGTGCTTCACTGGCAGTATCCACGGAAGTTACCGTTTCTGCCCTGCGGATTGTCCTTTTGGTAAAAATATCCGCTTTCCGTTTCAGTTCTCCCTTATCATCCAGAAATTCCAGAGAAGTCAAAAGACAATAGCTGCTGTCCTGACTAAATGCCCTCTTATTGGCATTGCTGCTGATAAGACCATATTTTGCTGTAAAAGTATCGTATTCTTCATTGAGTTTTCCCTGCAGCTTTGTGATCTGTTCATCGCTTCCCTCTTCCATCTGGCACTGGATCAGTTCATTCGTAACATCACGAATCTTCACCATCCCTTTGACACGTTCCGCTGTCATTGCCGGAAGCTCCATGCGGTTCATCACAGAATTTTCCCGGTAATAGACTTCATCATTCACTACGGTAAAACTGAAATTCTTTACATCCGGGTCTGCCGGGATAGAGACAACATCCTCCTCCAGCTCTGTATCCGAAAGTTCCAGTTCCGTGATCGTACCATGGATATTCTGGACAGCTTCTTTTAATTGTTCTTCTAAGGTAATTCCTTCTTTTGGTTTTACGGTCACTTCCTGCTTTCCATACTGGGTACTTTCTGTAGTAAACTCACCAAGAACCATTTCCGGATGCTCTGCAAAATACGCATTTACAGAATAGCCTTCCTCTGTCGTCTTTAGGTTTACCCATTCCGGCTCCTCGATTGCCGCCCTGTCCCTTTTCTGAAAAAACAGAATATCTGATACAACATTTGTATTTGCATTTCTCTGAAAAGCATTATTAGGAAGCCTGATTGCACCCAGCAGCTCTGCCCTGTTTGCAATATATTGTCTGACTGCCGGATTCTGTTTATCCATGGTTCCACTGGAAGTCACAACTGCAACCACACCGCCTGGACGCACAAGATCAAGAGATTTTGCAATGAAATAATCATGAATCAGAAAATGATGCCTGTCGTATCTTTTGTCATTTACCTGGTACGCTCCAAACGGCACATTACCAATCACACAGTCAAAGAAACTATCCTGAAACTGTGTTGTTTCAAATCCCTGTATGGCAATCTGGTTTTTCTGATATAACTGTCTGGCGATTCTGCCGGATACCGGGTCAAGTTCCACACCATACATTTTTGCCTTACTCATGCTTTCCGGGATAAGTCCCATGAAATTTCCTACTCCACAGGATGGTTCCAGAATGTTTCCTTTTGTAAATCCCATATTTTCCAATGCTTCATACATGCTATGTATCACTGTCGGAGAAGTATAAAACGCATTTAGGGTGGATGCTCTTGCTGCACTATACTCTTCTGAAGTCAGCGTATTTTTCAGTTCGCTGTACTCATTTGCCCAGCTTCCGTTATTTTCTTCAAATGCCTGCGGGATACCGCCCCAGCCAACATAATGGGATAATACTTCCTGTTCTTCTGGTGTTGCCAAACGTTCTTCTTTTTCCAAAGTCTGTAATAAACGGATTGCTTCTATATTCGCTTTATATTTTGCTTTCGGACCGCCTGCACCAAGGTCATTATCTTCAATACGGAAGTTATGTGGCATAGTCACGATCTTTGTTTTTTCCTGTCTGATATATGGTTGAAATTCTCCCTCATAGCCAAACAGCTCATTTTCTCCCGGAATATAGTTTTTTCCTGTTTCCAGACATCGGAATATATCCGCATCCGGGGCATTGCTGACAGCATAAAATTCATCATACGAATATTTGGGAAAATCTTCAGTATGGTACGTTGACAAATGCAGTTCCGTATTGGAACGTGTCTGTGCAACTAATTCTTTTCCTTCCACTCCATCAGGCAGGACACCAACTGCTTCAAAATGGTATCCCTGATATTCAAAAACACCCTGTTCCCATTGGTCAGCTATTGCACCTGCTGATTTTTCCGCCGTTTCCACAGGAGTTTCCGGTATTTCTGACTGCACCATTGTATCGTTTTCTTCTGAAATTTCTGACTGTTCAATCTCACCAGTTTTTTCTTCCGTTTCGTCTAAAACCGATTCCACTGTTTCCTCTACATCCTGCATATCTACAACATCCGATTCCATATATGCTTTCGTATCCAGATAATCAAACATGGACATCTGATGACCGCTTAACTCTACGGTCGGCTGTTCCAGTTCCTTGGTTGGAAATATAGTGTACGTTCCCTCTACATACTGATGGAGTATTGACAGACTTTCTGCTTTCTCGTTGTAATTTGTCCCATAGGCTTCAAAATCCAAGGGTAGTTCTGCAAGAGCTGTATCCATCTTCTGTAACAATTCCTGTGCCATTTCTTCATCTGCCAGCATCCTTGGCACCTGTTTTCTTGCTTCCTCATGCAAAAGTTCATCCGTAAATGGACGCTCAATTTCCTGTGGCAGTCTGTTATAAAAATTAATCACCCGCATTGCCATCTGGTATCGTTCATATTCCGGCATATGAGCGTAGTCTCCGGCTTGAAGAAAATGGTCATTTTTTATGAGATAATCCACTCTTTTTGCCACTTTCTGCCAGCTCAGTTCTTCTTTTGTATGGTATGCACCCGGATTTCCTCTGGAAAGCTGTAATCCTTTTCCATTGTAATCTGCGTAGGAATTGTCCGCTCTGGAAAGGGCATGGCTCTGTCCTCCAATGCCATACTGCTCTTTCATAAAGTTTGTTCTCTCCTGTTCATCCTGATGCCGCAGATAAAAAGAATATATGCGAAGCCTTCCTTCTGAAAAAGCTCCACCTCTTGCAAGAAAAGCATCTATCTCATCCTGCGTGATAAACATTTCCTGTTCTTTCCAAGCAAATCCCTCTCTTGCCTGATAGGGAATGACTTCTTCGGCAAATTTCTGAAACTGCTCAGAAACAAGGGTTGGTTTATAATAATGAAAACGCATGATGGATTTGTCTATGTCATACATTTCAGCCAGACCTTCCAGTCTTTCATTTAATTCGGAAAGCCACTCTGCATCATCCAGCTTTTCCGCCAGAGCATCTGTCTTTTCCGGATAACCATTATGAAAAATCTTCATATCATCTGCTGAAAATACCAGTTCAGACAGATCATCCACAATATCAGTTTCCATGTAGGCAAGCACTTGTGCGTGTTCCTGCAAGGCATTTTCCCTTGCTGCATCTAGGACAGACTGTGGTGCGTATTCTCCCTGTTTTAATAGCTGATGGATACGTCCACTGACATCCTCCCATGATAAAAAAGCCTTATCTAAAAGTCGATCGTTCACTGTATGTCCTACGGCAATCTGCATCCCTGTTTCATCAAACCACACAGAATACTCATTTCCATTAATTTTAAGACCTTTGCCACCGATGCCATATTCACGCTTCACAAATTCTGTATAATCTTCTGCTGACTGTTCACTCATAAAATTGTAGATAAGCCGTAACTGGCTTTTACTCTTATTACTTCCGGTACGGAGGATTTCATCTACAACTTCTTCCGGAATTGGGATTTCCCCGGCATACAAGGCAGACATATGCTCCTCAATCTTCCGGATCTGCTGATTTACAGTTGGTAATTCGGGCAAAGATAAAGCAGAGGCGATTTCTTCCTCTGCTTTACTCAATCCATCTTCTCTTGTATCTTCGACTAACTGTATAC
>OLSL01001254.1_pt1 | contig 24054 bp, 22 predicted proteins | sample 1672511 | NCBI WGS metagenome assembly OLSL01 (sample SAMEA3136694, study PRJEB25190) | human gut metagenome | biome: human gut; feature: human-associated habitat; material: faeces | place: Austria | collected 2013
CTCCGCCGTACCATGTATTTACGATAACCTGCTCACGGCTTGTGATGTTGAACATTACAGCTGTCTCAGAGTTAAGGCCTAATTCCTTGTAGTTCTCAACTTTAGCCTTGGAAGCGTTGTAAACAACGAAATCTGGCTCGAAGTCTTTGAGTTCTTCCTCTGTAGGCTGGATGAACATGTTTGTTACAAAGTGTGCCTGCCAAGCAACCTCAACGATGAAACGGATTGCCATACGGGTATCTTTGTTAGCGCCGCAGAATGCATCTACTACGAAAAGTCTCTTGTTGGAGAGCTCTTTCTTAGCGATCTCTTTCACTGCTGCCCAAGCTTCCTGTGTTGCAGGATGGTTGTCGTTCTTATATTCGTCAGATGTCCACCATACGGTGTCTTTGGAATTCTCATCCATTACGATATATTTGTCTTTAGGAGAACGTCCGGTATAAATACCTGTCATAACGTTAACAGCGCCAAGCTCGCTGACCTGTCCTTTTTCAAAGCCCTCAAGACCTGGTTTGGTCTCCTCTTCAAATAACATTTCATAAGAGGGGTTGTAAACAATTTCTGTAGTTCCGGTAATACCATACTTTGTTAAATCAATTTTTGCCATCTTACACTTAACCTCTTTTCTCTAAAATGGAATTCATCTGCGAACGCAGATTCTATGGCTGATACACGCTGTTTCACCATAATACCTTATCGAAAATATTACTTGCGCCACCAGCTTCTATGGTACAAAACCTAAGGAATGGAACCGGGTGGATTCCTTTTTTCCTTATCATATATTATACATATCTGGTGGATAAAATCAACACAATTTTTCTGATTTTTGAAATTTTGTTAAAGTTTTATCAACATAGAAGGGGCCCCAGGGAAAATCCCCCAGGGCCTTGTGGAATGTTTTATTTTGTCTGTCCGTCTTTTGCGCTGCGTGCATAAATATTTGCAAGAACTGCACCGGAAATATTATGCCATACACTGAATACAGCTCCTGGGATGGTTGCCAGCGGATACTGTGCAAAATGTGTGGTTGCAAGGGAGGTTGCAAGTCCGGAGTTCTGCATGCCGACCTCGATAGAGATTGCACGGCATTTTGTAGTATCCAGCTTTAATGCACGGCCGATTCCGTAGCCAACACCATATCCAAGCAGGTTATGCAGGATAACAACTGCTACGATGAGAAGTCCGGATGTCATCAGCTTAGCAGAGTTTGCGGATACAACAGCTGCTACGATGGCCACGATGGCTGTGGTGGAGATCAGCGGAAGGATCTCTACTACTTTTTCTGTAAATTTCTTGAAGAAATGGTTGATCACAAATCCAAGTACGATTGGAACGATTACTACCTTTACAATGGAAAGGAACATGCTGAACATGTCTACGTTTACCTTCTGGCCTGCATATAAATAGGTAAGAAGAGGTGTTAAAAACGGAGCAAGCACTGTGGATACTGCAGTCATACCAACGGACAATGCCACATCTCCTTTGGACAGATAGGTCATAACGTTGGAGGATGTTCCGCCAGGGCAGGTTCCTACCAGGATTACGCCGATGGCAAGCTCTGCTGGAAGCTGAAATACTTTTGTAAGAGCAAAAGCTAACAGCGGCATTACGGTAAACTGTGCGATACAGCCGATGATCACATCTTTTGGACGGCTGAATACAACCTTGAAGTCGTTTGGCTTCAGGGTAAGTCCCATACCGAACATTACGATTCCAAGCAGGGTGTTGACGTAGCTGGTCTTGATGAAGCTAACCGTGTTCGGTGCAAAGAGTGCAAGTGCGGCAACTGCGATTACGATCACTGCCATGTACTTGCTGACAAAGTTTGTGATTTTTTTCAGTGTTTCCATTTTGGTTTCTCCTTCGTGATTTTGAAGGCAGTGTTGCTGTCTTCCTTGATTTTCCAAGGGATTTCACATGATGGTATTTCCTCTGTGTGAGAGGCAGTGTCAACAGCTCCGCGTTTCTGGCACAAGCGGATAATAAAAAAGCCTCTGTCTCCAGTTAAGAGACAAAGGCAAAATCCTCTGCGGTACCACTCTTATTGCTGCCATGCAGCCACTCACTACTCATCCTATAAAATGAGAAACAGGATAACGACTGTTAACCGTCCGAACTTACTCGAATAGATACTGCGCTTCTATGCTCATCAGCAGATAGGTACTATTTTTCAGTCCGAAAGCTCAGAGGTGATTTTCACAAAAGCTTCCTCGCCATCTCTCACCACCGATGGCTCTCTGTGGATTCCCCTTCTTGCTACTCTTCCTCGTCATTGCGAAATTCTTAGATTGAGGTTATTGTAGTACGGTGAAGTGGAAATGTCAAGAGGGGCAGCGAAAAAAGTTGGACAAATTATACAAGTTGGCGTTTTTATTTTGTGCAGTATTTCTGAAGTTCGGTATTGCCTTCATAATTATTGCACTTCTGTTTTTCACTTTGTTGCTTTTCCCATTATTTATAATACATTGCATCTTTTTCCTCACCTGCCACAGTTCTGTTACATTATCTTATTATATTCTTCCCTCTCGTTCCAAATATAAGAGAAATCCCTCGCATCCTTCCACCACATCCCGATAAGTAGACTCAAAGTTCCCGGTATACCAGGGATCTGCAATGTCTCTGGGATGATCGGAATAATCCAGCAAAAGCTTTACTTTGTGCTCCGGGTCCTTTCCTACAATCCGCAGGATATTTCGGATATTACGCTCTTCCATCCCCAGAATGTAATCATATTTCCCATAGTCCGCCTTGGTGATCTGCACTGCTCTTTTTCCCTCGCAGGAAATCCCATGCTTCGCCAGCTCCCGTTTCGCCGGAGGATAAACCGGATTCCCCACTCCGTTCCAGATTTCTTCCGTGCTGGTGGCTGCGGATGCAATATAAAATCTGTCTGACAAACTGCGTTCGGAAACAATTGATTTCATAATAAATTCTGCCATAGGACTGCGGCAAATGTTGCCTAAACAAACGAAAAGTACTCGTATCATATATTTTTGCTCCTATCTTATCTCATTGTGTTTCTTACATTGAATAATCTAAATATACGCTTTCCTAACGGATATTTGTTTTTACTGGATATTTCTTTAAAAAGCCTCCGAAAGAAGGCTTTAAAAGAATGCTTTTTTCAAAAATAGCTTCTGAAATGTCATGAGTATTGTCAAAAGCACATATATCATGACTTCCATTTATAACAATTTCACCAGATGAAAAGAATACTTTACTAATGAATTATAGCATTGTTCCTTACTGTTGTCTTCAGTTTCTGAGTATATAAAAAACGAACCGAATGCTTTATCCTTTGGAATCAGAAGATGCTGGCTGATTATGCCATTGGCACATTACATAAGTGTTATAGGAAATGGGGAACCCAATCATTTCACATATCCAAATTTCACCAATTCCTGTATAAATGCACTCCGTCTTGGATATCGTTTGCGATATTCTGCCATAAATGTATTTTTTTCACCGATAATTCCATGAGACTCCTTTACTTCACCATAAGCAGAAATAAACGCAGCACATTCATGGTAGTATTTTCTTCTGTTGGCAGTCATGATTCCATCTACCCGCAGGGAAATAAGCTGGTTAATTTTATTCATCCAACGTATTCTGTCTTCGTTCGAAATCTTTACCTCCTGTTTCCATTTGCAGATGATTTCCCACAATAACTCAGTACTGTTCTTTGTGCAGGTATGTCCGGTTCCTTTATAAAATTCTTCTGCCGTAAATTCATATTTTTGCTGTATATAGTTTAATAAACAGGATAATCCTGCAGGCAAATCTGTTCCCTGATATAACAGAAGTAAAAAGCTGGTGATGCCCTCCTTCATAAAGGTAAATGACCAGCCAAGTGATTCTCTTACACTCATGCCCTGGGCCATTACAGTATCAAATTCTTTATTCCAGAAAAGAAGCATAAAATATAATTCATTATCCGTTTTATATAGACCCTGGCAGATTTTTGCTGCCTGTCGTTTGTTATTTTCCCAGTTGTCTCCGCAGAAGCGCAGACGAAGGTAATGAACAAGCGACGGATTAGAGCGGAATGCTTCCAGCCAGCAATATTCGCATACTGATTCCTGATTATTTTCACATGCATATTTGGCTGTAAGCAGAGCTATTTCGCTCCGGACTTTTGTGTTTTCGGAAATCCTTTCCAATGCTTCTATACCAATGCTCATCATACGCTGATTTTTATCAGGATCAGAGTTTTGCTCCAAGATCTGCTTATATAACTCAGGACAGGTATTTGCATATTTTCTGGCTGTATCGAGAATCTGCTGTTCATCCTGAAGCATAGACTGGGCTTCTTTCAAAAGTATTTTTACACCCATGCCGCTGTGGGTCCCCAGGTATTCAATCCAAAGCGGAAGGAACTGCTCAAACTCAGGTAATTCAAAGTTTCCTGTCTGGAGAACATCTTCCAGCCGCACAGAGTAACACTGAAAATTATGGATCATGCAAAGCAGTTCTTCTGCACGATCTTCCAATCTATTTCCCTGGTATTCCAGATACAAGCATTCACGAACTGTTTTTTTCATAGAACCAGACAAAAGTTCGTGTTCATAAAGGTCGTTTATGCCAAGAGGTTCACCGCAAAAATCCTCATAATCTCCTTTTGCAGTGATCTCCAGCACAGACAGTGTTTCGGCTAGTTCGCAGCCTTCTTTATATACTGCCAGATCAATACATTTATGAATCAGCTTGATCGCGTCTTCAATTTCAGATAAAACACCCATGGAATCTGAAAAAAGAACTTCATCCGCATCACTGTTATACCAGTCATCCCATTCTTCGTTATATTCGCTATCGAGGCATCGGATACCGTTATTGATTTCTGCTAATATTTCCTGATTATGTTTCAGCTCTATAAGCAGCTGCTGATGATCGTCACAAGTTGTTTTGGGGGAGTCCGTGGCAGTGGTTTGGGAAGCTGCTGTTAAAGTATCCAAAAAGATTTCTCTTTTATGCTCTGGTAATGTTCTGGCAATTTCATGGATAACAGCTAGCAACTGGTCCTTTGATAGCTGTTGTGTAAGTTCATCTGATTTTCTTAAAAAAGTTGGTAAATTCATTTGTATTCTCCATAGTAATCTTATTTTCCATGCAAAAAACTCCTTATAAACATACTATAGCATTGTTCATTACAGTTGTCATTGGGTTTCGTGGTCAAAGATTAAAAGAACGCTTCCCCATCTGATATTACTCTGCTTTTGACTTTGCCCTGGCAGGAATATCTCCCACTCCATTTAAAACCATAGTTGGACGATATGCATACATTTTAAGTGTATCCTTTGTCGAACATCCGGAAAGAACAAGCACAGTAGACATACCGCTTTCCATTCCTGAAATCACATCTGTATCCATTCTGTCACCAACCATGACAGCCTCTTCTGAGTGACAACCAAGCATATTTAATCCTGTTCGCATCATCAGTGGATTAGGCTTTCCGCAAAAATATGCCTTTGTACCAGTTGCCATTTCGATAGGTGCGATCAACGCCCGGCATGCAGGGGCAATACCGTTCTCAATTGGGCCTGAAACATCTGAATTTGCCCCGATCAGCTTAGCTCCCTTTAAAACCAGATTTGTTGCCTGAGTCAAGGTATCCAGCGAATAGGAACGGCCCTCTCCAACAATAACATAATCCGGGTTTACATCATTCATTGTTATGCCAACATCATAAAGGGCATTTAATAAACCCGCTTCTCCAATTACAAATGCGGAACAGCCCGCTGCCTGTTCTTTTAAAAAAGCAGCTGTTGTGTTTAGGGGAAAATTTTTAGGAAGTTCACAATTTATGTTTTTGTCAACTATCACAGTTACTTTCCTCATTAATACCATACAAAGCATGTATTCTTATCCACTTATATAAAAAACGCCTGCATCTCTGCAAGCACCTTATCATATTGTTCCACAATTTCATATATTATTCTGCCTGCATTACAGCCATGAGGCTTATCCCTGGTCAATCAGTTTAACACCTTAACCTTGTTCATGGATTTCGGCACATTTCTATGCCTAAAGTAAAGTTGTCAATTTATTAAAAACGGTTTAAGAACAAAATCGTTGACCATTCAGAATTAACCGTTCAAACATAACCCAAAATGATTCACAATTGGAGATGTTCTGCAACATCATATTAATAACCCCAATTTTCGAAGGCAGGATTCGAACCCGCGACATCATGGTTAGCAGCCATGTGCGCTACCAACTGCGCCACTTACTAATTGAGTACCCCAATTTTCATCAGAATTGGTATATTCTTGTAACATAACCCTGTTACAGGGAAACTGAGTTCAGGATTTTTCGTAATGCAGACAATGCAGTTATGCAATTTCAATAAAAGTAGTCGCATTCGACACTTTAATCTGCGTATCCAATTCTGTAAGCAGAATGTTTCGCTTTTCTTCAAGCATTCCTAATTTCTTCTTTACATCCAGCGGATCAACAAGTTCAGCGGTATTCTCCCTTACATACGCATCTACAACGCCTAATGGCTTCTCATCTTTCCCCTTACTATCACGCCCCAGAATACTTAAACGCATATTCTCTGCAGTGGACTGAAGCTGACTATTCTTCATATCACAAAAACGTACCCGCTCATTATATTCATTGTTTAACTTCTCCTGAAGCTTCCCTTCAAAATCAGCATCTCCATCATAGGAATCCATGCCACGAAGCTTGCTTTTTCAATCTTATCTGTTATCTTTTTTACTAACAGGTCCCTCTCGTCCAAAGCCTGTGTCACCAGCATTGTTTCTCCCATAAAAAATCCTCCCATAGTTTATTTCCAAGTCGCTTTCTGAAAATAATTTTACAGGAGAATTTCTCTTTTGTCATTGTACTTGTAGTATAATTCTACGCTGCCTCAATTGCTTTTATTTTGCCATAATAAATACGCATTCGCTTTAACTGTACTTGATTTTCTGCTGTAAGAATTCTCTTTCTGCTTCCGCACAGCATGTCATCCACTGAAACCTGAAACAGATAACTAAGCGCATACAAATTATCTACAGATGGCATACTGATCCCATTTAACCAGTGATACACACTTTGAATACTACCCAATCTCAAATACTGCTGAACATCTTTTACTGTAAAACCGCATTCATCCATAATTCTGCGCAAATTAATTCCAGTTTGCTTTTTGTCAATTAACGGAATCATTCTTAGCCCACCTTTCTCTCTTATTTCATGATTTTAAATTCCCCCCACCGAAAACACCACAATCCTCTCCCTCTCATTCTTCCCCTCAAACAAATCCTCCGTATCGATCTCATCAAAAAACAGCAACAGCTCTTCTGTCATCAGGCAGCTGATGTATTCTTCTGAGGGATAATAAAAAAACAGCAGGATTTCCCTTGGGTTTTCGTAGTAGGATTCGTAGATTCTGGACAGGACTTTTCGGAGGATTTCTATGGAAAAGGGATTGAAGAAATAGCAGCGGTCTACGGATGTCGGTACTGGGTATTCTTCGGCGCTTGTCAGTTCGAAGGAAGTCCTTTTCCCGGATACAGCCTGTTCCTGATTGGCTCTGGCGCCGGCGTAAATTCTGTCGTCGTATTCTACGCCGATTGAGCTGCATCTTGTCTGGTAGGACAGGTAGAAGCACACTCTGCCTTTTCCGGTTCCGTAGTCTAATACCACATTTTTCTTTCTGATTAGGCCGCTGTTCGCCAGCCGTTCCAGGACGCAATACGGCGTTGGCTCATAGGGATAGCGATATTGATCCGCGCGGGAATCATCCCGGCCGGTGGTTTTTATTTTTAACAGCTTGTCCCACTGATTTTCATTTTGGTTCATAACAGCATCTCCCTTACAATCCCATCCAACTGCTTCCGAATCCCCTCAAAGGGCAAATTCAAATCCAATGTTTTCACCCCAATCTCATTTCCATGCATCTGGTAAGTTTGGTCAGGATGGATTTGGTCTTCTGTTTTGGCGTAGAGAAGAAGGCCGGAAACCTTGTGGGGTGTTTCGCCAAAAGCGTAATCTTTGTTTTTCACATAAGTAAAAATCTGATAAAGGTTGCCAGAATGCAGTGTATGTCTGCCGTAATGCTCCTGTGTGGTATGGGAATAATATTTTGCGTCAATGATCAATACGCTGCTGCCAAGCTGCAGAGTGATGTCGCTTTGCATGACGGGAAGCATGGTACCGCTTCCATCGTCCAGCGCCCAGGGAATCTGGGACGCAGTTACGGACAGCTGGGGAAAATGTTTTCTGTAATATTCCAGGATAAATTTCTCATAAAGGCGGCACATTCTCTGCTCATCAAGAAAAGCAGCCAACCTGTATTCTCCCTGCTCGGTGGTAAGCAGCAAGCCCTCTGCAAGCAGCTGACAGATACTGATCAGCATCCGGTAATTCTGATTGTTCCGCCCAAACCGTATGGCAGACCAGCGGACAGATGTTAATTCCAGCGTATCCACAGCAGAGAAAAACAGCATTTTCTTTTTCAGATCATCCTTATATCTCGCTTTCACATTCCCGTGCTTCAAAAGAAGCAAAACCGTTGATTTCAAAATCTGGTTCAGCAGATTGTTTTCGGAAAGCTCGTCAAACTCGCAGGCCAGCAACTGCCTTCTGGACATTTTGTTCCGGATGGTTCCCTGCATATTGATTTTTCCCCGCATGACAGACAAATCCTCCTGACAGTTCCGGTATTCCCGATACAGGCCCTGCTTCAGCTGAAAACCAATGCCCTTCGCCAGAATTGCGGCAAAAAGATTCTGCATATCCTCAAACTTCTCTGCCGCAATCTCCTCATAATTAGACTGGTTCAGCGTTTGAAAAGCGTAGGACAGCATATAATAAATATTTTTTATGAGAATACTTTTATCTCTCGTCATTGAAATACCCCATGGAGAATATTTTCCCAGCGCTGTACTTTATCCAGGTCGTCAAACCAGTACTCTTCCAGCATGGGAAGAACATCAAAATCCACGATTTCAAGCAGTTTTTCTGCCGTGCACGCCTTCATGCCGCAAAAATAACTGTGTCCGATGCAGAAGCCTTTTCCTAGAGATCTGTCTGCTGTGATTTCTTTGTTCAGTTCTGTTATTTTGCCAATCAAGGAGTCAAACAATTCACTGTTCAGAGCGTTCTGATATTTCACGAAGCCTTCTGACTCAAATCCCGGCTCCATCTCAAAAAAGCTGAATCTTCTCCGCAGAGCATAATCAATCATGGCAAGACTCCGGTCCGCCGTATTCATCATTCCAATAATATGTACCCGCTCCGGAACCGAAAAACTCAAGCCATTGTACGCCAGAGCCGTCTTGGTTCCCCGGTAATCCTTCTCAATCAGCATGAGAAGTTCCCCAAAAATCTTGCTCATATTTCCACGATTGATTTCGTCAATAATGAAAAAATAATCCTTGTCCGGGTTGTTTGCAGCCTTCTGGCAAAACCGATAGAAAATCCCATATTTCAGCGCAAAAGAATCCCCTTCCGGCTTATATCCCATAATAAAATCTTCATAGGAATAATTCTGGTGGAACTGTACAAATTCCACCCGGCTCTCGTCCTTTTCTCCCATGATCGAATAGGCCAATCTTTTTGCGGCAAAGGTTTTTCCCACGCCAGGGGCTCCCTGAAGGATGATGTTCTTTTTTCTCAAAAGCACGGACACAAGACGGTTGTATTTCGCCTCCGTCATATATACCTCTTCCAGGAAATTTTCTTTTGTATACGGCTCTGTCCTTTGCCCGGAAAATGCAGACGGATTGTTCTCACGAATCATATCCATAATAAAATCAAATTCTCCTTTGGTAAGCTTAAACAGGCTTCCCTGCTGATTGACAAAGTACTCCATTCGCGCAAGCTCCGGGCAGGCCTTCAAAGTCAAATAATCAATAGGCGCAGAAAGTCCCTCAACTTTTTCAAAATAGATCTGCTCTCCATCCTGCTCTGCGGTTACTTTGCAAATCGCCACCACCTGTTTCACTGGATAGGATTCGTAACCGATGATGAAATTCCCAGCTTTGGCGTCCAGGAAATTCTGAAAAATGCGGCGCTTATTGCCGTTCTCGTTGTAAAGGGTGTAGGACTGCACCTCTCCCACAGCAAGATCCGAAAAACTCCAGATGTTTGGATTGGCATTCAGCCACCAATAATGCGGCTCGTCCTCTTCCTGGGAAACAACATACAATGAAATCTGGGACAAATCTGTTTCTTTCAATGCTGCTTCCAGTTCCTCCCGCAGCTTCCAGATATATACGCCCTCTTCATCTGTGCCTGCTTTTTTTCCTATATATAGAGTGGGCCACCATTTCGTACTGCCATCCTGCTGCCAGACCGGACATCCGGTTTTCTCAGTAATGCGCTTTGCAAGAGCAGAAGACCCGGCATTATAAAAATTAGGGCTTTCTCCGTATTTCACGGAAAGCTGGGTGCAAGTAGCTTTGCCGCCATAATCCAGCATGCGCTTCATAATTTCAAGACTGCTCTCGTTAAAAACTTCCTCGTCAGCCAGCAAGCATTTCCACTCCTGCACCGTTATGCCGGGATCGTAGTCTTCAGCTTTGGGCCACCACTCATCTGCAGATGCACGGTTTCGCTGGCTGTAAAATCGGCTGATGTAAAAGCCAAGATCCATTGTCAGCGTCCTAAGTTCCGGATCCGGATAGCAGGTTTCTGTCAGCTGAGACTTCAGCATCCTTCTCAGCTCGTCCTCTTTTTTCAGTTCTTCGCACAGCGCATTGTAAAAGGCATAAAAGTTCCGCAGATTTTCCCCGTAATGACCCTTTCGGAAACTAAGATCACAGCCTAATTCTGCTGCGGCGTTTTTCACTTCACTGTATTTGTAAATGTAATATTTGTCCGGATATCTGAGCCACAGGTAGGTGGTGATGGCATTTTCGTACTGGTAATGCTGCGCTGCATCATTTCCATATTTCTCAAGCAAAATTCCCGCCTGATCCTTAAACGCAAGAATTCTGGAAATCACATCCTGAGTCTCATCAAAAAGTGCGAGATACATCGCCCGCACTTCCTCCGGTGCTGCTTTTGCAAAACCTTCAATCATTTTTCCTGGAAAATTATTCATAGAAACCAACAGATTATAAGTCTTTGCCAGCGAACGTGTAAGCATATCCGCAAAATCAGCCGCATTCACATCCCAGTTATCCTGAAAACACTTCACAGCCTCCCATTTGTACTTTTCATTCGGCCACTGCATTTGGATGAAATCCTTCTTGTAGCAGGCAATGGCATCGGTTAGGTAGGAATTATTGAACATTGGTGAATCTCCTTAATTTTCATATAGATATCTAAATTTACACTTCCATCATCTAGAGCGTGATATTTATTCAAAAATATCTGGCTCATTCTCAATCAAATCTTCCGCCAGATATTTTGCATCCATATTTTCTATTCCATAACTGCCATTTGAAATTTGTTCAGTAAGTTTACTGGAATAATAAATATCAAATGCCTTCCGCAAATCAATCCCTTTTATTTCGGAAATTGCATTAATGATATCATTTTCCAAATTTTGCTTATAAACCTCTTCCAATGTTTTCTTATCTACCATTGTTTTCCACCTCATATGCTCTTTTAAAAGTAATAAGTCGATTCAGTGTTCAACCACCCACATACTACAAAATACCACCTGTTTTGTGACTTTCTTATGCTGGAACTCAAAATAATCATCTTCCTGTATGTACGAATCCACTGCAATCAAAAGGTTTATTCATTATTTTTCATTAGAATTCCCTTCCCTAAGCGTCTTATTCGTCCTTTCATAATCCCTCAGGCATCTCTTCAGCCCATCAAAAACATCACTGAATTCCACACCATATTTTCTCGCCTTTTCGCAATTCATCCACAAATTATGTCTTGGCGGAGCATCCTGAACCGCCACCTGGTTTCCAAGCAAATCTAAAAACTGTTCTGTGATCTCATACATGGACTGGGTGGTCTCGCTTCCAAAATTATACGCGCCTCCCGGCAAAGCCATCACATGATCCATGTTTTCAACCACTTCCTTCAGATAGGTAATTCCGCGAAACTGTCTGGTACTAAACGCCGCCTGCTGCTTCGCATGTATCATATTCAGAAAATAATTCGGCTTCTTTGAAACATAGTCATACATCCACTCCGCCCGCAGCATCACGGCAGAAGGAACCAAATCCAACACCCGCTGCTCCATCTCCAGCTTATGTTCCGCATAAATATTTCCCGGCTTTACTACATCTTCTATATATGGTCCATTCTCCTCGCAGGCACTGTATACCTGATCGGAGCTGAAGCAGATCAATTTTCTGTCTTTGCATGCATGAGCCAGATACACCGGAATCTGCACATTTGCAAAATACGATGCTTCCGGATTTTTCTGACAGGTCCCGATATCAGAAATTGCCGCGGTATGAATCACCACATCCGCTTCACTTTCCTCAACCATTCGCTTTATCCTCTCCTGAGTTGCATTTCGAAGAGATGGTGCAGCGGCCGCCTGAGCATATGATTCCATGATTTTATGTCCTACAAATCCTGTTGTTCCTGTAATAAGCAGTTTCATTTTCATGATTCCCTTTTGCCGTTCTTTGAAAATAAAATAGAAAACGATTCCAGATCATCCGGGATCAGAAGATTGCCGGAAAAATAGTTTCTGCCCTCATTTCCATAAAGCTCTTTTCGGTGCGCAATATTTTTATCTTCTGTATGATACAGCAGCAGATTTTTCACATGAAGTTTCTCCGCCAGTTCGCAGGCATCCTTCACAGTAGAATGGTGTTTCTCATACGGATGGAAAATCTCCGCCTGACTGCTCATACAAAACGCTTCATGCAAAAGCCATGTACTGTTTTTCGCATATTTTTCCTCACAGGGATGGTATGGTTCATCTCCGCAGCATGTTAATTTCTCCCCATTTCCCAATTCCATGCAAAAGCCAAACTGCTTGGTCTTCGTTGACTGTATATCGAAAAAGGTAACTTTTTTGTTCAAAATCTCTTTCGACTCGCCATCTGTCACAGGTATCAGATGAAGACGCTTTCCAATAAACTCTGTGTCTTTCTTTTGCAGCAGTTTTTCGGAAAAATCCTGGAGCAAGGTGGTCACTTCATCATGTGCATATATGACTGCTTCGCCTTCGTATTCGCCCTGCTTCATGGACTGACAGATCATGCGAATCATCCAGATTATCCCGGTAATATGATCGAGATGCTTGTGCGTCACAAAAATAGTTTTTATCTTTTTCCAATCGATTCCGGCATGTTTCAACTGGTGGAGGATCTGGCTTCCTCCACCGCCATCTACCAGGAAATATTGATTGCTTTCGTGCAGGACGAAGCAGGTGTTGTAGCACTCGGTTGTTACTGCGTTGCCGGTGCCTAGGATTGTAAGGGTCATGGTTGGTTCTCCTGACATAGAAAATTTATGATTTCTAATAAAGTGTATAGGGATATTGTCCGAATTTATAAATCCTCTTATGAAAACAAAAAGGATTCATAAAATCACTATCTTTTTATAAGATATATGATACTATGAACCCTTAATGGGTGCAAGCGAAAAAGTCAAGCCGCATTTTGTTAAAGCTCATTTTTTCTTCATATCCCACCTTATTTAACGCTTATGAATAAGGTATAAATTCTCTCCGTTTTTGCATACCAGCAGCTTCAACAGCAATTTTAACTCCACGGTTCTTTTCTTCCTTAGGTATCCATTTTCCACCTTTTTTAATTTTTCCAATAATGATTTCGGAAATTTCTTTCTCCGATTTTCCATCAATAAATAACACATCTCCTATAAAAGTTAAAATAGTGTCTAATGTTGCAATTTTATAAATCGGATCAATTTCTCTGCTATGAATCGACCATGGACTTACCGTAAAATGCTGTTTTCTTTCCCAATAATATTTTGATACACGCCGTTCGAATATAAGCATACAATCTGTATTGTTTAATATACTTACATAATAATTAAAAACATTTTTTAAATTTTCTGAAGTCATTTCAATAGATGCTGAAAGACTAGATTTACTATACCTATAACCATCTTGTGTTAGACAATGACATCCAATTTTTTTCATAAAGTCTTTAATAGGCATTGTAAAAAAAATGGGTTGCTTGAAACGGTCATTTTGTATCTTAAATCGTATTACAGTACCCTTGGTTCCCAAAAAAGTTACATCCTTTTGCTTTAGACACTTTTCAAATACAAAAATATTTCTTTTAATAAATTCAGGTTCATATATAAATTGTAAAGTTTCCTCATTTAAAATTCCATTTGCCTTTTGTATATTCTCAATCACATATTTATAACCGTTTTTCAGCAACCAGTCTGCAATTTTTCTTGTACATAATAAAGGATTTCTTCTATTTTTTGCATAGCAGTTTTCAGCTCTTTCGTATAGTTCACAAAACTCATTCATTTTCAAGTTAAATTTATTAATACTTTCGCTTAAATCTCCTCCAGAAGATATATAAACAGTTCTAATTCGATTACACATAGCAATTACACTTTTTAAATCACTATGCAATTTATAAGGCAAAACCATAGGGAACTGTTCAATCTTATTATTAGCATTTTTACAGAAATCTATATTTTCGCCAAGTGCTACGTCAAATTCAGTTTGTCTAGCATCTTTTTTTACATCTCTTCTATATGAACTTACCTTAGAAATTACACTCCCTGCCCCTTTTATATCTTTATAGTGCTTCACACACTCAGATCCAACATGCAGTTCCTCTCCAGTTATACTGTTTTCGATATAACATATATATACCGTCTTTCTACTACACAACTGACAATGCACTTCATTATCAGCAATCTCAAATGATGACTTTGCGTGCCATTCATTTTTTATACGGTCCATCATCATCTTCGTATCATGATTTAAAATCATACGCGCCTTATCATCAAAAGCTATATCTTCCTTTAACTGAGCTGCCGACAAAGTATTATATGTTTTTAAACATTCATACATATTACCATATATTTCTATATTTTTCGCCTCTTCACTTCGCTTTAACAATACCAGATCTCTTTTGTGTAAAATTAGATTATTAGATGTTTTCTTTATTGACACGTTTAATTCCTCCGTAGAAAAAAGAGAAGAATTGATAGTTCCAAAAGATATTATAGAACAAACGTACGATCAAGTCAACGTTTTCTTTGCAATATATTGTGTCTTATATTTTACCGTCGTCTATATATAGTGTTTTATTGTTATGATATTTAGTTTTTTCCAAATATACTATAAACATTTTTTGTACTGCATACCTATATTTCCAGTACCATCACTCCTTATGCTGCTCTAATATCCCCTCTCCAAAATGGCATTTCTCCTACCATATACCACTCAAATGTTCATCCCCAACTCTATCATAGATTCTTTTAATTAAGTTCAAAATATATATCCTACAATTATAAAATCAAACTGATCCAATCATCAAAAAGCTATCATTAATTACAATATTATTAATGCTACTGTATGTATTTATTTCGCAATATCTATGACAAATTTCCTCTTTTATCAATAAAACACCTGATAAAGCGAATACTTTCTTACCTTATCAGGTGAATTGTTATTCTGTATCTTTCTTAATTGTCATAAACGGTATCACTTTTGATTCCTGATACAACGTTCCTTCTCTAAGATACATAAGATTCTCCAAGTCATGTTGGGAAAGATAAATTCCATATCTTCCAAATTCCCTTAATAACTCACTTACAGTAAGATATCCACCTTCAAACAACATGTCTAATGCAGCTTGAAAAATTGTATCTCCAATTTCTCCCGGTTTATCTCCAGGCTCATGTAGCCTATATCCATTCTTCGACATTATACGCATCATATACTGAAACTGATTTGCTGAGATAATATCCAGTTGTCTTGCCCTATACATCATTGCCTGCATAGACACTTTCCATTTTTTCTTTAAAGCAAAATAGTAATCTATATTTGTTGGATAGGCAGAAACAGACTTCGAAAAAGACTTTTTAGGAAGCAGTAATGCACTGGCAAACATATTAGCTTGTTTTTCTCTTGCATTAAACTCATCCCTTGATATTTCTTCGTTATCCTCTCCCCAAGTGTGCAACAATATATGTCCTAATTCATGAGCCATATCAAATCGAAGCCTTTCAATTGGTTTTGAACCAATTGCCAATGCAATTATATAAATTGTTTTTCCATCTATTTTAATCTGCTGGCTAAATGCATCTATATCACTGTCTACATTTCTAAATCCTGTCACAATTATTCCATTAGACTGCAGTGCATACTGTAAATTATCTATAGGTCCGCTTCCTAGATCCCAAAATTCACGAATTAACATAGCCAATTTTTCAATTTCATTAATTGCTTGCTCAGAATCTACATTAATAATATCTTCAGGTATATCGATCCCTGTCGTATCTGGAAGATTTAGTTCTGGAACATTCACATAATTTAAAATCACTTCATACATTTTAGATACGTATTCCAGCTTTATTTTCTGTGCATTTCGAGATTTTTTAGTTGCTGATGCCTGAGATCTAAAATACGTATTTCCCGTCGATACAGTACATAAATCCTCAGATGTAAAAAAATCAACCGGAAAGTCTAATGTTCTTGCAATTTTTTCAACATTCTCAAAGGGAGGCTTATTTCCAGCATTTGCATAAAGAGACAATGATTGCTTGCTGATGCCAGTTTCATCAGCAAGCTCTGTCATTTTTTTTCCCCTAAATTGTAAAGCCTCTTTTAATCTTTGACCATTAAATTTTTGTACATTCATATCTGTACAGGAAACATAATTTTATTTAATAACTTATTGTCGAAGAACTTATGCTTCCTTATTCTCCTCTACAGACTTCGGCAATATTTCAGTACGTTTTTTTGGTTCAGTAGATTTGCTTGCAGGTATTTTTGCTTTAACAGAGAGTAAGCTACGCACATCTCTTTTCTCTTCTGGTTTTGGCTCTACTGCTGTTAATTCCCCAAAGTTTGGTTTTAATGCTTCAAGTATCGATATTTCTTGAACTTTATCAAAATCTTTGTCCATCAAAACTGCCGATAAGCTTTTCATTACAAATTTCTCAACTTCATATGAAACTATCCAAAAACGATAACCTTCATATTCGCATACAGCCTCTTCCATTATTGAGAAAAAATCTTTTTCAAAGTCCTCCTCGCTAAATGCCGATGTAAATGTTGGATCATAATCAGCAATAGTCATCTGTTTTACTTCTGCAACCTCATCTTTATTGATTGTATTGACCATCGTCTGTGCATAATGAGGACTTCTCCTAGCTCTATTTTTGATAATCCTATTAAGGGTGTTTTTGGTACAGACAGAAAACAACGCTTTATTCCCATTGTCTACTACCAGAACCCCCTTCCACGAACTCCTACTAAACACCTTAATTTTCACATCTTCAGAAACCACCATTTTACTCAGATTCGTATTAACTTTGTCTGCCCTTACGCCTGGCATTCCATTTGTAGTAATCGTATTACAATTTTGAAAGTATGATCTGACATCTTCAACTGCACCTTTTTCAATTGCTTTTCCGATCATTGTCATCGTAGTCATAAGATTGTCGCTTATTGTCATTAATTCATTTACCTCCATAAGAGATTTTCTATTCGTATTTTTACATAAATCGCTTATTTTGTCAAGTTTATTTTGATATTTCTTTTATTTTGTTAATTTATTTTCAAAAGAACAATCTAATATGTCAACTCATATCAGATTGTTCTTAAACCTTTTTTATATTTAGTTACCTCAGCTACAACTACTTTAGCAGTATTATAAAAATTTCATTCCAAACAAAATATTTTTATCACTACATAAAAATATTGGGCACACGTCTATAAATACAGAACTTTTTTATCTTTCAAAAAACAAATTTATATGAATACCTTTCAATAATCCACTAATACCGTAAATAGAATATTTTAATTATACTGCCTTTGTCTAAAAATACTATTTTATTAAACTTTCAAATTCCTCTTTTCCAATTTTTATACCACTTGCAGCTAACCGATCAGACCTATCATAATATATTTTATCTACAACATTCATTTTTTCAGATTCAACACCATAATGTAATCGCCTATGGCATGTTGGACATAAACAAATTACATTAGCATAAATATCCAAACTATTTTGGAATCTGTTCTGGTACTTCATTGGCAAAGCATGATGTCCTTCCATATATGGTTTTCCTGTTCTTTTTGCAGTAAAAGTTTTATGGTTTGAATTTATTTCACATTTATATCCAGCTGATTCTATAGATTGCATTTTTATTATAGAAGATCTTTTCCACGTATTTATAGTAACAATCTGTTTATTCGCAATTGGAATTTCAATATCCATGCTTTTTATCTGCTCATGAATATTTTCAAATCCATCGCCATTAGCAAATCTGAAATAATGATTAAAACCAACGCTGTACATTCGATGTCCGCGTGTATCCAAATCAACAAAGTCAGGATCCTTATACAGATATTCTTTTACTACCACTAAATCATCAATATCTTTAATCTCATATATTGACTGTTTTATTTTCTTTTTTTCAACAAGAAATTTTGAAATAGACTTCAACGCTTGCAAATAATGTTTAATCGTTGAATCAGACACTTTTCTTATTTCTTTTAAATATTTTATATAATATGTCATAAGAACATACTCATTCACATGCTTCACCTCATCTGTACACTATACGATTATAAATTTCCTTCATCAAACTTTTCAGATACTTTCAAATCAAATATTGTCTCTTCTATGACCTGAATACATTCATCCGTATTTTTTTTAATGTCCTTTCCCCAGAATCTAATCACAGTCCACCCCATAAATAAAAGTTTCTTATTAATTTCATTATCACGTTCCCGGTTTCTGGAGATTTTTGTTATCCAATATTCACTATTTTTTCCATTTTCAAGACGTGGCTTCAAAACTTCCCAGTCTTTTCCATGAAAGAACTCTCCATCACAAAAAATTGCAATTTTATATTTTGTCAATGCAATATCTGGTTTTCCAGGAAGGACTTTATAATTTTTTCTATAGTGGTATCCTTTATTCCATAAAGCCTTTCTTAATATCCGTTCAATGCTCGTATTTTTTCCCTTTATACTCTGCATATTTTTTCTACGCTGTTCAGGTGTCAACTTATCCATAATCTCATCCTGTAAATATCACATTATTATCAATTACTATACTTGTTTATATTATACTCAATTTAACCAGCAAAACAACATTAATTAATATTGCAAGCAAGTAAAACCGACAAAAATCAATTCATATTCTAGGTATATTTTCATTAAATTTATAATTATTTTTGTATATTTTCAATAATTTTTCTTGCGTAACTCCTAAAATTATAATAACATCAGCTTATAAATCTCACGAATTACACAAAGGATAAAACGTTATGACTACAACTACAAATATGTCTATTGAAATACTTGTTAATGCCCTTAAATCTTTACCGAAAAATCAGGGATTTGGCTATATCCACAAGGCAACTAAGACTTTAGTTTCCATAACCGATATTGAAGGAGCATGTGGTCCAATTTCTATTCAGAGATGGGATCCCTCAAAAGGCGAAATCCAGAAGCAAGCAAAAATTGAGTCCATTTCCACTCAAATGTTATCACGAGTTGCAAATGCCATTACTCCCCAAATGCCAATTAATATAGACAGATTGCTTGGAGCTTCATATAATACTCGTTCAGCGTTAGAAACACTATTATGCCATACCCCGCAATTTTATTATTGTTTTCCTGGCAGAATTGAAAATATTAACGGAAAGCCCAAAACCAAACGCGGCCATAAGCATGTTATCTGGATTCCAGACGAACCACATGCTCTTGGAATACTTATGGAAAAAAAGGTCACTGGACTCGAAATAAGTGAACTTCCATCTAAAAGTGTAATTTATGATGCTCTCGAGCTCCCTCAAGCCCTAATAAAATCCGGAAAAATCGATTCTGAAGAAGGCAGAATTCACCTTCGTATGCAAATGGCCATATATGAAATTGGTCGCGCACTTTTCCTAAATACTTACATTGCAAAAAATGACCAGGGAGCCAAATATAAAGGCAAATTTCTTTCTGCTCAAAGTAATATGGTCACATCTTTAAATGATGTACCTCTTATAAATATTATGGACGGTGCTGCAAGAGCAGGTAGTTTAATTGACGCAATGTGGATTGGAAACAAAAGCATCCCTGCTATATTTGAAGTTGAAAATTCAACAGGTGTAACCAGCGGTTTAAATCGAATGCTTTCTTTCAAAAAACATATGCCATCACTTAGCGATATGCGTTTTATTATTGTTGCACCTGATGACCTCAGAGATAAAGTATTCAGAGAAGTTAATAGACCAGAATTTAAAGAATTGCATGCACTATATCTTTCCTATTCTTCTGTCAGTGAATTGTTAGGACTTTGCCAAGAAAGAAAACTAAAAGGCGTCCAGGCCGCATTTATTGAAACATTTTGTGAAGACTTAAATTCATAATCTAAATAAGGTGTCACACAACCATCAAAGTGGATGTTATGTGGCACCTTATTTTTAAACATTTGACAAATCTATCAATTGATAGATCTGATTTCCATTTACATTTTGTATAGCATTTGCATTTAAATAATCTCTAATAGTCTGTGCTATTCCACTTGCTAAAACATACGGTACACCATTACCTATGGTCTTAAACATATTCGACAGACTCATATCTGGTGGCAGTATAAAGTCTGCTGGTAACGTTTGAATTGCCAAAGTTTCCGCTGCTGACATCCTCCTTGCATGGTACGGATGTAAATGCACTTCATTATTGCCATAAGCTGCTGTTGGGGAATATCTCCACCTGTGAATTCTTTTATACGATTTTCTTCCAACATCCCCTTCGTCAATCGTCTGCATTTTAGCTAAGCCTGCTCTCGGCTTGAAATAATCATTTGCATTTGGATGCTCTGTCACATTATTTTGATCAAACCAATGTTGAACTGTCAGCTGCACTGGAATCCCCTCTGGTGGCTGCGTAACCTTTCCTTCTTGGAATGTTTCTGTTCCTGGCCATGGAATCTCTTTTTTTATATTCCAAAGGTCATATTGCTGATATTGTCCCCAATTAAAATTATTCAGATCATTTCCTTGATAATTAATTGGATGTAAAATATTCTGACTTACACCAAATAATAGTATTCTATCTCTATCTTGTGGAGCTCCAAATTCTAATGCATTTGTTAAGCGTTCAGTTGTTTTATATCCGGCATTTTGTAAAGATGTTTTTAATTCTTCATAAAATGCTCTATGCCTTTTCGTCTGCCAGAGTCCTTTTACATTTTCAAATAAAAAGAAATCCGGATGCATTCTTATAATCAAATCTACATATGATTGTGAAAGTCGTCCATTATCTCCATCTCTTCCTCTTTGACGTCCTGCTACCGAGAAATCCGGACATGGGGGCCCGCCGATAAAGCCTACCCATTCCCCATGATTTCTATATTCTTGCATGTCCTGCCTCATATTATTCTGCATATTAATATCATTCAAGAAATCATTAACATCACCTTGATAATACCCACACTGAGGTTCTTGAATATTAACATGCATGTACTCTCTTGCATATCTGTACGCTCTCATAAATTCTGGATTATATTCATTAACAAATACAATATCAAAGCCATTCTGTTCAAATCCTAGATCGAGAAATCCACAGCCCGCAAAAAATGAAAAAATTTTCATCGTTCGTCTCCTTTCCATTTTATATATAAAACACCCTTATCCGCAAATTTACAATATATTAGATTTAATATGGAAATAATTGGATTTGGAGATAAACCAAGATATAAGGATCCTAAAGATTTATACTTCTTCCTTATAAAATAGGATTTTAAAGATATTTTTACATCTTTCTTAGATGTAACTTTATCGCAGAATGTATAAGCATTAAACACTTATTTTCTAGTATTCAATATTTCCTTTTTATAATATAGTTTTTGGATTATAAAATGTCAAGTTATTTTTATCTTGTAAGCTTTTCTTTTCCTATTTTCTACGCTATTATTATCTGTCATTAGATATAGCATTTCTCGTCAAAAAGATGTATTTTTATGGCAGTTACTCTTAACTTCTCCCATTTTATAGGGTACAGTTGCTTAGCTTTTTTATATTAGCCTATATTTTTTCAATTTGTAATTTCTTGAGTCCTCATTGAAATCCATTTTATACACAGGAATTCCTTTTTCTTTTGCCATATCTACAATAATTTTCTGATTTATCTTACTAATTTTACGCCCTACGTATACCCCACTTGGTTTTTGAATAACGCAAGAATGTTCTTCGTTGACCAATAAAGTATTATCTGTTGAATAAAACATTCTCCATTCTTTTTCAGCTTTCCAATCTGTATATTTTTTTATAGCTAACTTAGTTGCCATAAACTCATCTGGACATGGAACAACTGCGTTCAGCCATGATGCATTATATGGAAAACCTATGCTTTGAGCCATTCCTTTAAGAATTTGTATTTGAAATAAGTATGTGGCATAATCTGTAGTATCTAGTCTCTTATTGTCATATATTACAGGAAATAAGTTTCCCCAAACATGAATCTGCATATTAGTATCAGAATAAGTAATCGTATTCTTATTTCCAAATTCATACTCTATCGCAAATCCTGTCGCATTATTACTGTACTGCCCCCACATCATATCCGAATCAATTTTCTGGGTAAAACATGCAAACTTTGTTTTGTGCTGTACTTGCTCTGTCGTGTTTTTTAACGCTGCATCAAGATTTTCCAACAAATATTGAATTAACTTGTTTAAAATATTCACGACCTGTTCTTTTGATGCTTTTTTCAAGCACTTAAAAATATATTCTGCATTTGGAATAAGTTCTAATAGCTTTTTCGGTGGCTGTTCCATAGTTATTAATTTTTCTACTGCTTTTAATTCTCCATCTTCAGATAAAAGTGAACCAAGCCACCCTTTTATCTTTTTCTTATCATAATAAAGCCTAGCATCAAAATCATCATTCATTGTACTTCCATTAGCAAACCATAATTCGTCATTATAAAATGCACTTAAACTTCTTTCAGAGCAAGTTCTAAAACGATATAATTTATTTGGTAAAATACTATTAACATATCTAATAACGCCATCATAACAAGCAATTTTTTCTTCCGTTGAAAAATTCATCGGAACTACTGTATTTTCAATAATTTTCCTAAAATCCATACGCTCCTCCACAAAACTTCAACCATTTCTAATATTATGAATATGACAGAAAAAGGCTGTTTTCACAATCAACTGCACAAAAATTCTCCCCCATTTGTTTCTACTCCATAAGTTTTATCTATTTGTGCCGCGCATCAGTTTTACAGCACTCCCTGCTCCCACATTTCCTCACTCACTGTCACATACTCCTTACTATTCTCCACAATCCCCAGTTTCTCCTCCCACGTAAGATTCCGCTTAATCTTCGCGGGGCTTCCCATTACCAGGGAACCGTCTGGAATTACAGTATTCTTGGTGACGAGGCTGCCGGCGCCGATGATGCAGTCGGTGCCGATTTTGGCGCCGTCTAGGATGATGGTGCCCATTCCGATTAGGGTGCGGTCGCCGATGGTGCAGCCGTGGATGACGGCGTTGTGGCCGATGGTGACGTTGTTTCCGATGTGGACGGGCATGTTGTGGCTTACGTGGATGGTGCAGTTTTCCTGGATGTTGGTTTCTGCGCCGATGATGACGGGGGCGTCGTCGCCGCGGATGACGGCGTAATACAGGACGCAGCTGTCGCGGCCGATGGTTACGTCTCCAAGGATGATGGACTGCTTGGCGATTCTCGCGCTTTTCTCTATTTTCACATTTCTATAGCTCATTTTTTACCTCATTCTGCTCGTATTTCGGTTTTTTCTTAACATTGGGAGAATTCCATTCTTCTCAATTTTTCATTACTAAGCGAAACTAATAGCTCGTAGTAAATACTGAGATTATACCAATACCCAAAGTACCAAAAAGCCCCTTATATTGACAACAATACTTCTACATTTTCTCTAGAGCGTGTTTGAAAAAGGCTTTCTGCAAGATGTGCGTCACAATTTGT
>OLSL01001255.1_pt1 | contig 24054 bp, 17 predicted proteins | sample 1672511 | NCBI WGS metagenome assembly OLSL01 (sample SAMEA3136694, study PRJEB25190) | human gut metagenome | biome: human gut; feature: human-associated habitat; material: faeces | place: Austria | collected 2013
TTATTATTATACCATCTTTCGCTTTTTGCTGTCCACTTTTTTAGTATAGCACCAAGAGAGGAAAGCCTATAAAAGTATACTCAAATATATGAAATGCTTCGTAATGAGAAGTACACGGGCGTTTATGTGTATTCCCTCAAACAGGAAAAAAACAGAGCAGACAGAAGAACCAAACCTAACGCTATAAGAATAGAAAATGCCCTGCCGATTATTATCGACAAGGCACAATTTGACGAGGTGCAGAAGATTATGAATGAACGTAAACAATCAGGAAAGAAAGCCGAATATTTATGCAGCGGTCTTATATACTGCGAATGTGGTGCTAAAATGCATGGTATGAAGTCGGAGCGAAAAGGGCATACATACCATTACTTCTATTGTTCAAAGAAATGCGGTGCGCCTGTAGTGCATATGGACGAAGTTGACAAGGCGGCTAAAGAATATCTTGTAACATTGCTTTCACCGGAGAACCAGGAACGCATTACAAAGGCACTAAGAGAGTACAAAGGTGCTGAAAAAGAGCGTATACATGATTTCAATATAATTCTTAAGCAAAAGATTGATGAAAAGCAACAGCGTTATAACACACTCATGCAAAACCTTTCAAGCGGCGTTCTTCCAGCTGAAGTTGTTTCTGATATCGGCATTGAAATGAAAGCACTCAAAGATGAAATTGCTTGCTTACAGGCTACAGAACCACCAAAAGATTATACCATTGAACAAGTAAAAAATTGGCTTGAATCCCTTAAGAACAGTCCAAATGAAACAGCTATACATCTGCTTATCAAACGTATAGACATAAAAAATAAAACCGAATTCAACATACAAAGTACATTAAATTCGGTCTTAGGTAAAATTGGTTGCGGCGGCAGGATTTGAACCTACGACCTTCGGGTTATGAGTGTTGCTGATATTGGTTCACTACTATTTATAGGTTATATTAAATGGCTAAAATACGTCACATTTTCAAACCCATCAGTTCATATCTTATCATGTTATATTATAGGTTTTCACGGGAATAACGGAAATATAACGGAAACGAATCATACAAAAAATAAAGCGGTTAAACTTTTATATTTAAGTGTAACCGCTTTATTTTTATTGTATCAAATTATCAGTTAGTTTTGAGTGCTAATTTAATCTGTTCCCCTGTCATTCCCATTTTTCTAAGATTAGCAACTATTTCAGATTCTCTTTTAACCGCACCCTCTACACGTCCTTTTTCTAGTCCTTCTGCAATTCCTTCACGCCTTGCGTGCCCTAAAGCATAAGCTTCATCATGAAGACGTTTTTCACGGTAATAAGCTTCTTGCTTTACCTTTTCATCTGCATTAAGTTCACGAAGTATAACAATAGTATCACGTACTTCTTTGATTTGTGTATTAGTTTCGATATCCATAAGCTCGCCCTCCGTTTCTGCATTTATGAGATTCAGCCAATCTTCCATTGGTTTATGATTTGTCGAATTCTTTATTTTTTTGAGTTCAAAAAAGTATATATCAAGTTTATCTGACAGTGATTCATGCCTGTCAGTTTCTAAAACCTTAAAATGTGATTGGTATTTTTCGCAATCAAAAGTATTGAAATTGATAATATTTATACAAATCGTCTGTTTTAAATCGCCATATTCATCACCGGCAGCAAGTTCTTCCGAATAGAGTTTAGACCAGTAAAATAATGTTCTATCCTTAAAATCAGCTTCATAATTTACCTGCATTTCGATATTTACTACTCTATTATCGACGTGCATTTTAAGGTCAAGTCTACTGAATTTTCTGTCAAGCTCATCAGGTGAAAGTTCAACGTTGTTGATTTCTATTTTTTGAATAGTCCCACGTTTCATTTCAAGCAAATCTTCCACAAATGCAGCAATGATTTTATCATTCTTCTCATTACCGAAAACACGCTTGAATATAACATCAAGCTTTAGTTTTATAATTTTTGCTTCTCTGTCCATTAATATCACTTCCCACCATATACTAATTTTATTATATCACACCTTGAAGCCCTATTCAAGTATTTTTAATAAAAAAGAGCAGCAGCTGAGCAAAACACCCGACTGCTGTTAAATTTAACTATTCAAAATTTTTCTCTTGAGAATTATTAAATCGAAAACATTCACTTTTCCATCACTGTTCATGTCTGCAAGTTTACACTCTGCTTTATTGAAAAAATCTTTAGCCACAAGATATTTTTGGAGTAAAACAACGTCTGAAATTGTAATATCATTATCAATGTTAATATCGCCGATTCCTGATTCAATAGTAATTAAATTATTCCAGCATTCATCTGGATTAAATTTATAGTTTGAAATAGGTTGTGTCAGCACAAGAATATTAAATTTATCAGATACATTTTACTTTTTATCACCTGTCAAAACAGTTTTATGACCATAACTGCTATCTGCTGAAATACCACTGTCAGACCATATGTTACCGCCGATTGAAAGTATACCACGAGTTAATCTTACATAATAGCCATAGCTAGTACATAGATTATGCGTAGTAAAGTTTCCGCCGATGTTAACCTTGTCGTATTGGTTTTCCATTTTTAATTGAGCACAACAGCTTTCATAAACTGTTTCGCCTACGTTATTGGTTGTTGTATCTTTCATCGTATACAAAGATATTGATACAGTCATGGAAAATCAGCGAAATCTCTGTCAGATTAAATAACAATGCAAAAGTACAGGATGGAGATACGCCTGCTGAAAATCCGCTTAAACTTATAGAGGAACTGGACGGGATGCTCGTAAGGCTTGAAACCCTGATGGCAAATATCAATTTGACAAACAGCAAAATCGTATATAATGAAAAAACCATTACTGAGCTACTTGCACACAGGGACTGTTTGAAGAAGAAAATCGAGGTAATTACATGCGTATTGTAAATTATTTTATTACTACCTCGCATCAGCTGTGAAAATGGGTGGGTATAACAAAAGCGGATTTCCATTTTGATTTCCGCTTTTCTTGTTATTCAGAATATTTTTCATTTATATTATATTATTATCTATTAATATACCTATACTTCCCTACAAAGAAAAAATCAATATCGGTCGGAGAAAATTTATGTTTAAAAAAACTGACCCACGGATTATTATATTATTGATCCATGGGTTATTAATTGAGTTTTATTCAGTCAGTGCTATATTTCCGTTTTCGGATTTTACAAGTCTGCCGGTTGAAATGCCCCTTCTGATTGCATATCCGACTGAACTTTCGATAACGCCGCCCATTCTGGAATAACCGAATTTCTTTGCGGTTTCTTTTATAAGGTCAGTTTCTGATAGGCTAATCTGTTCGCAGAGCACTTCTGTAACTGCATTTCTGATCTCCTCAGATGCGATCTCGTCCATGCTTCTTTTGCCTGCTTCCGCATCATCGACTCTGTAAAGCGTATATGTATCAGGATTCTGATCCTTTTTCCAGATGAAAACTCTTTCGTCATCGTATGTGACATTCATGGGTATATCTTTTATCACATCAAGGAAAATCCCTTCTACTCTTGATCCACCTCTGGTTATACCCCATGCACTCAGCACTTTTTTCATAAGGAGCTTTCTGCTAACAGGTGCCTCAACAGATATTATTTCTTCTGTAAGCTTACGTATCCTATGCTTATTCTTGGGCTGATAATAGTCATCGGAGCTTCCCATTGAATTAATAGATGCACTTATATAGGACTGGCAGAATGATGAAACAGAGTCTGAAATATCTTCTTTTTCAAACTTAGGGACTGCAAATGATGCAAGCTTCGGAGCCTCACGCTTAATAGTTTCCTTCTTAGGAATGTTCTCAATAGCTGCTTTGATATTTCTTAGAACACGTTCCCTGTCATCGAGCCAATCAAGAGTCCATACTCTGATAACATTCCAACCGAGTCCCTGAAGAACACCCGGCTGGAGAACGAATCTGTCACATACAGTTGAGCTGTTTCTATTATTCTTGCCGTCAAGGAGAATACCGAGGAGATATTCCTCATCATTGTTGGGATCGATAACGCCTATATCCACCTTAAATTCGGAGCATCCGATGTTGCACTTTACCTTGTATCCCATATTGGAAATTGCTGCAGCAATCTGAACAGGGAGAGCATCTTCAGAGCCATTGTTTGCTCTCGTACGCTGTACAACAGCAAGCTTTCCACACTCAGCAAATTCAAGGAATCCCTTCAGACCTGCAACACCTTCCGAACGTGTTCTCGAAAGGTTGATTTGTTCGGGTTTGAGAACAGAATAAACTATCATGGATTTTCTTGCTCTGGATATAGCAACATTAAGTCGTCTCCAGCCGCCGTCTCGGTTAAGCGGACCAAAGTTCATGGAAACATTTCCATTCTTGTCGGGACCGTATCCTACAGAGAAAAGTATCACATCACGCTCATCGCCCTGAACATTTTCAAGATTCTTGATAAATACAGGCTCGTTTGATTTTTTGTCCAGATCTTCAAGCTCAGGATGCTTTGCCCATTCTTCGCAGAGCATATCATCGATCAGGTTCTGCTGTACAGAACTGAATGTTACTACGCCAATGCTGTCGTTCCTGAGATCTTCATCGCTCAATCTTCGGATAATCTCTTCAACAACGGATTTTGCTTCTGCCTTATTCTGTTTGGTCTTTCCCTTATCATAGAATCCCTCAGGATGGATTATCTTTACCTCGGAAACCAGATCATTTGGAGACGGGAAAGTAAGAAGTTTATTATCATAATACTTCATATTGCTGTATGTTATGAGACTTTCATGGCGTGAACGATAATGCCATTTAAGATACTGTTGAGGCATAGAAATCGCAAGGCAGTCATCAAGAAGACTTTCCAGATCTTCTTTATCGCTATTTTCTTCATCTATCCTGTTCGAGGAGAAAAAGTTTGTCGGAGGAAGCTGCTTGGGGTCACCTACAATTATTACATTTTCACCCCTTGCGATAGTTCCTACAGCTTCACTTGTAGGAAGCTGAGAAGCTTCATCGAATATGACCAAATCAAACTTTGGGAACGAGGGATCAATATACTGAGCTACAGATATGGGACTCATAAGCATACATGGGCAAAGTTTTCTGAGAAGATTTGGTATCTTCTCAAAAAGGCTTCTGAGCGACATCATTCTTCCGTTGCTCTTTATAGCACGTTTGAGTATGCCCATTTCAGATGTTGCAGCGCTTGCAGTTCCGGAAGCAGGTATCCTGGCAGAAAGACGGGCTGCCAATTCCTGCATAGTAAGAAGAGAGAATTTATCTAAAGTTTCCTTAAATCTTAAAATAAGGTCATCGTAGTTATTGCCGCTGAAGTCATTAAGACGTTCATCTTCGTTTATTATCATAAGAGCAATCTCATAATTAAGTCCGCATGCATATGCAGCTTCAATATTACCCGAATTTATCCTGCCGCTGCAATAGCTTTCGCTTACGCAAGCAAGACCGTTTTCTCTGAGAGCATTATCCGCCTGATTGAATTCAACTGCATATCTGAGCTTATCTGCATTGGAAGAATACTTTTGGAACTTATCTGCCAAAGCATGTAACCAGGTTGGTTCATCGCTGACAGATTTCATGTCAGCAGAAAATCTCTTTTCAAATTCATCTAGTGAGTCAAAGAATGCCAAAAGAGTTCTGCCTGCATTGTCACAAGAAGATAACGCACCCGCTTTTCTGATCTTCTTTGCAATATCGGCAGGCATGACATTACTTTTTGCTCTGATCGCCGACATAACAGCATCTGTTTTTGCAAGTGATTTTTCAAGTAAGTTCCAGTCAGTCTGCTCATCCATGAAAATACCTGTGAGCACCGCTTTGATATCTGCAGGAACAGCACGAAGTTCGTCCTTTTTATCGCAAATGGTACATAATGTATCATGTATATCTGCAAGATCAGCCTTTGTAATCTCAGAAGGATTTTTAGCATGAAACTTTAATTCCTTGACAAGCTTGCTTAGTCTGATAGCTTTTGACAGGAACCATGAAGCTTCCGCCTGTTTGCGCCTCATCCTTGCATTATTTGCAGGATATTCCAATACAGTTTTTTCGAATTTTTCGCATATTTTTTGACAGAGTACACTGTACTCTTTTCCTGTGTTCAGAAATTCGCTGATCTTCTGAGTGATCATACCGTAATGTGAAGATGCGAGAAGGTCAGAGAGCAGTTCTCCCTCCATGCTGCAGGCTTTATAAATATCGGTAAGCATTACGACAGCTGATCTGTCCATGTTTCCGCTATATCCGTACATATCCCCGAGCATTTCTGCGCTTGTTTTTGCAGCAGATGCGCTGTCAGCAAGAGAATCTGCGGATCTTCTGAATTCATCACGCATTTCTATTGAGTATGAGTCCTGTCTGATATTATTTAACGGAAAATCTGCAAATATGCCGATTTCTGAGATCACGATCCTATACTGACGGATAAGCTCGTTTCTTTTGTCTACAGTTTCCTTTGTAAGCGAAGCAATTACATTTCTGTCAAATGTTATTTTTCCGTGTTCGGATATATTCTGCTCAAAAACAGATATTGCTTCGTAAAGAGAAATGCCGCTGCTTCGCTTATCATGAAGTGCTGAGATTATGCTGTTAAGACTTTTTTTCTGATCATTCAGCTTTGCTGCTTCCGCTGAATATTCATCAGGAGATTTTATCCTTCCCACTTCCAGCGCTTTATTAAGCTCTGCAAGCACAGCAGACTTGTTTGTTTTGTTTGAATGAAGCTCAAGACAGAAGGAATCAATACCAATTCCTGCCAAACGTTTCTGAACTACATTCAAAGCTGCCATCTTTTCGGCAACGAACAGTACAGTCTTGCCGTTATAAAGTGCATTGGCTATCATGTTGGTGATAGTCTGAGACTTTCCTGTTCCGGGAGGACCATGGAGCACAAAGCTCTGTCCGCTGCCTGCTGCCGCTATAGCAGCAAGCTGTGATGAGTCGGTACTCATTGGAATCGCCATACTTGCAAGATCAAGTTCGGTATCAATATTTTCAGGAGTAATATTTATTTCATCGGGAGTCCATGTAAGAGAACCTTCAATAAGGCTGGAAACTACCTTGTTCTGCTTCAGCTCTTCAGAACGGCTTCTAAGGTCATTCCACATGACGAATTGGCTGAATGAGAACAGGCCAATAAATGCATATTCCTCCACATTCCAGTGTTTCTTGCCCATTACTGCCTGACGTATTGTATTGAATACCAGAGGCAGATCAATTCCATGATCGTCATGAGGAAGCGGATCGAGACCTGTGATATTAATGCCATGATCCTGACGAAGATATTCAAGGAGAGTAATATTTATCTGAGTATCTTCCTGACGACTCCTTATAATATATCCTTTGTTCTTGGTGTTTCGTACTATATCGATAGGAATGAGGACTATAGGGGCATATCTTGGCTTTTCCGAAAGATCACTTTCAAACCATCGGAGCAGTCCGAGAGCAAGGAAAAGCGTGTTGCTGCCGCTTTCTTCCATACTGACTTTTGCTGAACGGTAAAGGTTCTTTAATGCATAAGCAAGATCCTTTTCATTGAGGAAGGTCCTTACTCTGCTGCTTTTAAACTCTGCTTCTGCAATGCTTGTGATAAGATCCTTTTCATTTTCTACCGCAAACATTTTTACATCACGGGGAGTCACTGTCCATTCGGATGGAACCTCCATTATTCGGAAATCATTGCCGCTTGCAAGACGGTCCTCAAGCTTGCCAAGATCGGCAGTCATCAGCTGCAACGTATTCTTGGTAACACGGAAATTTAGAAGAGAGTTTCTCAGGCTAAAATCCAACAGCTTTCGTTCCCATATTTTTATCTTTGTTACAGGTTGATTTGTGCCTTCGGCTACTCTGCCGAGAAGAGAACTGTCAAGTTCTGCAGGTGCATAAGCCTCTCTCGGCTTTTCACTTTCTTCTGCAAGCTGAATTCCCGAATACGATAATTCTGGGCGAAGCGGTATGGGTCTTATACCGCTTCCTCTGCTTCGCTGAATATCTATTACACATTTAAACTGTGAAATATCATTCATATGATCTTTTCCGTGCTTTAATGCACGGTCAAAATCAATTTCTCCGCCGTCTACAAAATCGGTGCATTCAACAAGAAGAAGTTCTTCTGCACCTAATGCAATACGCTTTTCAATCGCTGATACGTCATCAACACAGCAGTCTGCAAATGTATTGCTTTCAAGCCAGCAGCCGCAAAACGAGTGACCTTTTATAAAGAAAAGCAGAGGAAAAAGCCCCACAGCTTCAAGGCAGGATGCATAAAGAACGGCAAGATCCAGACAGGTACCCATCTTTTGCTCAAGCACCACATGGGGCAGTCGTATCCTCTGACCGATGATTTCATAGCTTGCAGGTGGATTATTGTAAATTATCTTTTTCTGTTCAAGCGCTGCATAAATTGCCGCCATTTGCAGCTTGACGTTGTTTGGATTATTTGTCTGATATCCTGTAAATGAAGGTGTACCCTTCCACTTTTTCAAAAAAGAAGATGCTTCATGTATTACAGAAGAAACTGCAGGATGATTCGGCGTGACAAATGCCGCAATTATTTCAGGCATAATAAGCAAACCACTCCATTCATCGTATGCAAGCAGTTCCAACTGATTCTGATATGTAAAAAGAGTTTCCTCGCCGCGTATTACATCAACGGTGATATTTCCGACCATTTTTTCGGTAAGTGAAAACAGGAAATCGGTATTTGTGTTTATTTTTACAGGTGATATTTCTACGGATTCATGTGCTGGGATATTGTCAATATGGTATGTATATTCTTTTGCGAATTCAGGATCAAAGGTTACTTTAAGCTCTAAGTTTTCAAGTGCTTCATCTGATTCGTTGTTTACAAACAGATTTCTAATTACAGGGACATAATTCTGTTGCATGGCGAAATTGATAGATGCATTCAAATGTCCGCCGACTGAAACGATATTGTCCATCTTCTTCCTCCCCGAGAAATAAATTTTTGTCAATAAAATGCAAGTCCTTTTTTCGACATTTTTTTACAATTATTATAGCATATTTTAAGTGATTACGCAATATCTGATTTTAAAAATAATAATGACGGTACTGTATGTTTATCTGAAACATGTCATTGGGGTCAAAAGAATTAAATAAGCCAGTTCATCCGATATCATATAGTATCATAGAGTACGTTTCCATCTTTTTATTATTTCATCATCATTCATTTGTACTCTTGTGATAACCAAAAACTGAGCCAACCACTTCCAACAATAAAAGTCATCATCATCTATGATGCAAAATGTTTCAACTTCTGGTTCGTCTGCTAACCATTTACGTATTTCGGCTGGACGACTTTCCGGACCAGAACGCTCAGTATAACCTGTTCTTCCAGACACCTTTATATCATATTTTTCAAAATGTCTATACAAATCTAAAATACGTTCACTATCAGTTTGGAAACCATTTTCAACAAATTCCCAGTAACTAATCCTCCATGACGAAGAAAGAATAATTTGTGCGTCAGTTGCGTCAATAATTTTCTTTAATCGTGCGAAACATTCATCCTTAAATTCAGCATCGTAATCTTCATCTTTAAGCACACCATCAATATCCAAAAAAATTACTTTCATTGATTATCCTTTCTTGTCTTCATTATCTTACAATAATGCTTTTTCGATTCCTTATCATAATTGATACCAACAAGCAGTATTTCACCGGAATAATCTTTCAGGCAGTCGGTGTACTGTTTATTTTTTATCTGCTCAATTGCACTTTCAGCAGAGCCATCGTATTTCAGTTCAGCAATAAAAGCAGAAGAGCTACAGTTACTTCTTGGTTTGAATACTAAATCTGCAAAGCCTTTTCCGGCAGGCAGTTCACGCTCAATTGTATAGCTTTTTCTTGCTGAGTAGTAAGCAAGAGAGAGAACGCAAGAAAGTGAATTTTCATCATTATATTTTAGAATGGAAGTATTGTCCTGATGCGATTGTTCAATAAGTTTTGCAACTTTTTCTTCATCACAATTAAGAGTTGCTTTGAGAAGTTCATCTGATAACCTGATTGAACGCATAACTTCTTCCCAGCCGCCGTCTTCAATAGAATTGATAAATTCCTGTGCCACTTCACCGTTTGGAATCCACGCCAGGTTGTCATTATATGTCAGATAACCCAAATGTACAAGCAATGTAAGTACATCATCAGCGCTGTTAAATGTTGTCATGTCATTCTGAAATTTATCAGGGTTGATTTTTACTTTTTCACCGGCAATCAGTTTAATTACTTTATCTCGTAATCCATCAAAATTTATTTGAATGTAAACTTTTAAGGCCTCATAGGTTTCAGTTTTCGTCCAATAGTTTCCAAAATTATTTCTCAGAATTGATTCCACAACTGATTTTGGATTATAAATTGAAATATCGTCCAGACAGTAACCATCGTACCAGCGTTTCATCTGCTCAAATGGTTTGTCATACTGATCACAGAGTGACTTTACTTCACTTTCGGTAAATCCGGTAAACTCCGAAATAGGTTTGGCATCTGTCATGGAGTATTCATAAAAAACATTTATTGCTGAGTGTTTGCCGTATTTTTTAATAGGCAGAATACCAGTCATATATGCAAGGGCAACATAACTCTGGTTTTTAAGAAGATTACGTAAAAAGTCAAGATATTTTGTCTGTGATTCTGTATCATTTTTGTGTTCTCTGAAAATGCAATCCCATTCATCAATAACAAATATAAATGGAACACTGTGTTTTGCAAAAATATCTTTTAAAGAACGTGCTAGTTTTTTGTTATCATAAAATCTTACATCTGAAAATTCATTAGTAAGCTCAAATAAAACGGCTTTTTGAATTTCTTCAATCATTTCCTCGATGTTGTTTGCTTCACTCAGGAAATCAACCATATTAATATGAATAACATTATATTTATTCAGATGTTTTTCAAAAGAATCAGCCTTAGCGATTTTATAACTGCTGAACATTTTTCTTGAATTACAGCCACGACTGTAATAGGCAGTCAGCATATTTGCCGCCATAGATTTACCGAAACGTCTTGGACGGCTTACGCAGATATACTTCTGTTCTGTACGCAAAACCTTATTGGTATATGATAACAGATTAGTTTTATCAACATATATTTCAGAATTCAATGCTTCCTGAAAATCTATATTATCCGGATTAAGGAGTATTCCCATCTCTTGCACCTCTCACTCGCTGTACTTTTCTCTATTATTATTATACCACACTTAACAGCTCCACGCAATAAAAATCTGTCTCCTTAAGCAATAAACATCCCCCCGGCAAAGCCGGGGGTCTAAATACAAAAACAGCGGACGCTTTTAACGTCCGCTTTGAATTGTATATATTACTTTTTGATACTCTGTTTTGCAAGATACTTTGCAATTGCAGCAGCATCTGCAACTGTTATTTTACCGTCGCCGTTATAGTCGGCTGAAAGGGGCAGCTCACTGTCTTTTCGTTTTGCAAGCTTTCTTGCACAGAATATAAATAAGCGGACTTTTCAGTCCGCTTTATTTATTTTTTAATACTTAATTCTGCCAGATATTTAGCAATGGCGGCTGAGTCAGCAGCTGTTACTTTACCGTCCTGATTAAAATCTGCTGCGGGATAATCTTCAACCGTTATTTTTTTACCGTTAATTGACGCTTCTGCCAATGCTTTTGCAATAAATGCTGCATCGCTTGCACGAAGATGACCGTCGCCGTTGGCGTCACCTAAAATAGTTTTAGAAGTCACTTCAATGATACCAGATGTAATCAACACATTTTCCGTATTATCATTTGAACCGCCTACATATCCGCCTATTTCCTCATTTTCAAACCATAGTTGATAGGTAGTTCCCAATTCAGCATATTCAGGAATACGGACATAGAATGTTCCTATCTGAGAATAATCTCCGATTTTACCGGAGTTAGCATATCCGGCAAAGGTAATCATGTTACCGTTAATATATGATGAAATTGTTATATTTTCATCGGCAGGAATGGCATTGGGCGTTTCAGTTTGAACATCAATTATTTCAAGTTCAGGGTCTATACAAACCGTTATGTCATATGCATAAAAGTCTCCTTTTGTAGCCCAGACCGATACCGGCACCAATTCTCCCGGATATCCCATGGCAAGATTAAATTCTAACATAATTTCACCTGTAGATTCCTGTGCTGTCAGTCCGCTGGCTTCACAGTAAATCAAATATGCGTCTGATGGAGTAATATAACCGTCACCGTCATAATCAGCTGTTTCAGTAAGTTCACTGATTTTATTCTGCGAACACTTTTCCAGTATATAATCTGCATCAGCAACAGTTACTTCACCGTCACAGTTCGCATCTCCTACAACAAATCTTTGCTCACCGCATATTGTACATATATTGCTGCTACCGTTTTCGCCCCAGACGTGATTGCAGACAACATTGAATTCAACCTCCTGCTCTCCGGCATAATCTCCTTTGCCAGTCAGTGTGAGTTTATACTGTCCCGGCATACTTACTTCAAAGTCGCCGTCAGTTATATCGTAATCTACGCCCTCTTTTAATATTTTTCCGTTGTAACTGACTTCTGGTGATACAATTTGCTTTTCACCATTACAGATTATATCATCAATATTTATCTGAGCAAGTGTAAAATCAATTGGTTTTAAAATCTCAACTTTTTCGCTGATATAATCAACACCATCAATATTCACATATGATGATACTGCATATTTAAAATTAGTAGATAAATGTTCGAAACTGTCAGTAAAATTATTTTTAGTTGATCTCTGATATTCGTTCCATGTCTGGTTTTCAAAGTCGTATTTGTAAATTATGTATCCTGTGGCACCGCTTACTCTGTCCCATGAAAGTGAAGCAGAATCATCCGTTACAGATGATATTTTGAGGTTAGAAACAGCTTTTGGATTTACAGTTATATCAAATTCGGCTGATTTACCGATGTAATTGACGCTTATGCTCTGTTTTCCGACTTGTTCCATGTTGTATTCACTAAGCATATCTTCTTTTATATCAAGTTCGCCGGATGAATCATCTTCATGATTAACATAAATTTTACCGTCTGTCAGGTCTATCGGATCACCTGAATTGTATACCACTTTTTCGGGTACTGAAACCATAGTGACTTCCGTTACAGGTACTTGCATACAGCTCCTCAGCTGAGGATATTTATAGCTTGACGTGCTGTCAATAACCCATGTGTTTTCAAAATCCCAGCCTGTAAAGGCTGACTGCGATTTCATTTGTGCAACAGACATTGCCTGACATTTTCCGGATACGCTTTGCTGTCCTTCGCATGTACCATTGAGGTAGTAGCAATAACTAATATCACATCCATATCCTGAAATAGCACCGAAATAGATTTTCACATCAGACGATTCAGATGGTTCGTACGTAATATGTCCTATATTGTAACAATTACTGATTTTTGCTTCACCGCTATTATATCCTTTTCCAACTATACCCCCAATACAGGTGTCATTGTTAGTAACAGAAATGTTTACTGCACTGTAACAATTATTTATAGTACTTGGATAATCGGTATAATTGTCATAAACATATCCGGCAATTCCGCCAATTGCATCACCATATATATCTCCATATACACATTTTATATTTCCACTTGTTATATTTCCACTTGTATAGCAGTTATAAATATTTGTAGCTCCAAAGCTGTATATATATCCAATATTTCCAACAATTGTTCCAATACATGTATCACTTACCACATCTATATCACAATCAATTATCTTGAGATTTTTTATTACAGCGCGCCCGCAGCAGCCAAACAAACCTATCGCTCCATATTGTACATTTCCATGTATATTCATACCTATAATTGCATGCCCATTGCCATCAAATATACCATTAAATGCTTTGCTGTATTCATCAGCAGAACTGCCAATCGGTTCCCAGCCTGTACCATTAATATCCCAGTCTCCGCCGGGAGCAGTATCTTCAGTCATGTCTATATCATTCATAAGAATGTAATTTCCGCTGAGGTCATTGTTTATTCCATACAGATCTTCAATGGTTCTTATGGGAGTATAACCGTCAGGAATGCTTTCTTCGGCTGAAACAGATGATATTTCTGAAATAAAATTCAGTCCTGCAAAACCCGATGTAATAAATACCAGTGTTGTAATTACAGCTGTTAATAATGCGGCTACCCGGTTAATTTGTGTTTTCATATTTTCTTCCTCCATATCATTTTTATTTTCTGTTAATTCAGAAATTCTTCCTGTGCTTTCAGATAGTCATAAAATTCTGCATAAACAATTGAAGTGTAGGGTATGACATAAAAGCCGGCTATACCTGCGGTAAAAATCATAAGCAGAAACCAGCCCATATTACTCACATCAAGCTTTATAAGTTCAGCATAATGACCTTTCATTAATTTTTTACTTTTTCCAAGTGCGACTTTTATCACTATGACCTGACTTATAATGGTATTCCCGTTTATGGAAAAGAAATAACTGTCAGTGCCGACCAGAATGACAACCCATACCTTATGATTGGCAATTGTGAAGAGATAGCTGATATTTCTACAGTGCCTTCCATTACCACTAAGCAGGCTGTTAATATTGCAAATGATGAAACAGGTCAGCAAAATTTTACTGACGCCAAACTTGTTTTATATCCTGTTGAGGATAAATTCGTTCTTGCTTATATTTGCAATAGTATGGATTCTTTAAATGTTATTGACGCTCAGAATGGCAGTGTCATTAAAAATGAAAGTACTATATTGACAGCAAGCCTTATCAGTTTTTTGTTAATTTAGATATAATTTTTGAATGTTTAATTTCTTTCAAATTGAATATTAATATTATTTTCAAAAACGTCACCATCATCATAATAGCAATTCCATATTAGATATCCATCTGAATATGTAAGATCGCCTATTACCGGTAAATTAAGATAAGAGCTAATGTCCGTTTTTGAAAAACGCTTTTCATAAAATCCAAAATTATAACTATAATAATTGCCGCCGTTAGGTTTGGCAGTAAATCTAATTTCATTATAATGCCCATCGCTGTCTTCATATCCTATATAAGCTTTATAATTGTCGCCGTCTTTAGTTAATGTCATAAAATATGTACCGCCAATCTGCTGCCATTCACCTGAAAGGTCAAACATACTACTTTCTGTCCCATCATTGATTTCTTGAGATTCTGAAAGATCCGGTATCGGCTTAGAAGTCGAAATATACTCCACCGAGCAATATCCAGTAACATCACCTGAAGTAACCTTATACCATTTTCCATTGCCACTGGTAGCCTGAATAGTGACCTCGTCGCCGTTATATAATTTACCAACAGACGCTGCGTCAGAGTTTGCAGATTTTCTTACATTTAAATAGCCATTGTCAATTACAACCCATGCTGTAGTGCCTTTCATTTCATAAGTATCTGCATTTTTCTTATCTTCTTCCCTTTTCTCAATTTTATTGTCAAGGCTTTTAATTTTATCCTTAGAATCCTTATAACCATCGAGTTCTTCAAATAATTTAATTGCTTCTTCATAGTTATTAGATGACATCTTTACTGCATCATTATAAAGCTTATCCAATTTTTCATTAAGCTCTGCAAGCTTTTCATTTGAATTGCTAAAGTCTTTTAAATTTTCAAGAATTGAAGATGCATCGGAATATTTACCATATCCTATCAAGCTCAATGCTTTATTATATAAAAATTCAAGCTTTTCTTCCGCATCGGAATAATTCTTCATATTTGTCAAAATTAAGGCGGCGTCGGCATATTTTTCTTTGTCTATGTAGTCGAGAGATTTTTTATAAAGCTCTTCGAGTTTATCTATACTGTTTTTGTAATCCCCAAGACTCATGTAAACTGCTGTGGCATATTTGAATTTTTTATCTTTAAAATAAGTTCCAGCCTGTTCATATATTTTTTCAAGGTATTCTTCCGAATCCTCATACTTGCCGAGTATCAGGAATATTTCAGCCGCTTCCGAAAACTTACGGTCGTCAAAATAGCCTACTGCCTTTTTACGAATACTTTGTTTTATTCCATTCGGGTCGCCGTAATCACCCAGGCTGTCTAACAGCTCAACGGCTTCAGAATAATTTCCAAATCTTGAAAAGTCATATGCTTTTTCATACTTGGCATCAAGTAAAAGCTCTTTTGCATTTCTATAATCTCCAAGTGACTCTAAAATTTCAATTTTTTCATCACAGTCGGTAACTTGTCCGCTCAGAACAGAAAGAAGCTTTATTGCATTTGCAGAATCTTTATAATCCGGAATTTCTGATAATAAATTATATGAATAATTATATTCTCCATTTTCCCATCTTTCCATTGCTTCGTTATATTTTCTTGCAGGAATTGTAGCAATTATATAAACGACGCTTCCGGCAATAATTATTCCGGCTGCAGCAAAAGAAATTATTAAGATTTTCTTTTTTCTTCTCTTTTTTTCTTTTATTTTTCTTTCATACAATTCAATATCAGATATTCTTGATTCACATTCGTTTATAAGTTCTTCTGCATTTTTCCAATCCCTTATTGAATCGAGTAATTCAATTGCTTTTTTTATTTCCAATATATCTTGCGATTCCATATTTTGTAATGCGAATTCTAATTTTTGATTTTTAACTGCCGCATCTGCTTTTTCACGGCACTTTTCAATCATGCTTTTAGAATCCTTATAATCAGGTATTTGCTTAAAAATATTTTCAGCATCATCAAAAAATCCTGAATTTAATCTATTCTCGGCATACATATAAAGGCATTCCTTAGCCTTTTCAGCTGCGTCTTTATAATCTGGAATTTGCTTGAAAACACTTGCAGCGTCCTGATACATTTTCTTTTCTAAACGAAGCATTCCAAATTCATATCTATCTGCATTAAACCTATCACGGCATTCTTTTGCCATTTCATATGCGTCTTTATAATCTGGAATTTGCTTGAAAATATTTTCAGCATCCTGATACATTTTGTTTTCCAAACGCTTAATTCCACATTCATACAGACATTCTTTTGCCTGTTTTTCAGAATCCTTATATTGAGGAATTTTTTTGAAAACCTCTGATGCATTAATATAATTTTTATTATTGTATTCATTTAAAGCCGCTTGATAAATTTTTTCATTTGAATAATCTTCGAGTTCCTTTTTCAGCATATTATCAGCATATTTTAAAGCCTTTTTGTAATACGAATTATTACTGCATTCTAACTTTGGGTTACCCAATTCCGTTTTTGATTTCAACTTCAAATCGACTAATAATTTTATCAGATAAGCTTCTGCACATTCCGGCTCTGCATCAAGTATTTTTTCAGCATAATTATCTGCTTCTTTCCATTCACCGTCTTCAAGAAACATATATGCACGTTTCAGAAGGGGTTGTATTTTATTGGAATCGCTTTTAATTGTATTAAAAACAGTTTCTTTCTTCTTTTCAGAATTTGTCAGCTTTTTAATACCTCTTATCAGGTCCTGCATAAATCCAAGCTTGGACATATCCTGAGCCTGAAACATGGAAAGTGCATCAGGCAAGTCGTAAGGATCCATATCCTTATAAGCCGGAATTATTGTTTTGCTGCGGTCGCTTTGCATGAGCATAAGATAACGTGACCACTCGTTTTTAACCCAAACAGCATTAAAATATTCCTGTTTTGTGCCGACTACTACCATAACCTTTGAACTGTTTAACGCCGCAAAAATATACGGCTCATAAGCCGTTCCAAGCTTGCCTTCAAGAGTTATTCTTGAGAAGAAAACCTTAAATCCCTCACGCTCCAGCTGATAATATAAATCCTGAGCAAGAACGCTGTCGTAAGTACGTTTGCCGTTTTCGTCAGATTCCTTATAGCAAATAAACACGTCAAAAGGTTCTTCTTTGTTAGAAATCTCAAGAATTTCTTTTTGAATGCTATCTATGTATTCTGCTTCTTTTGTGTATACATCTTTTTGTATACTATCTGCATGATTTAACGCTTCCAGATAATCTGCGTCCTGCAAAATCGACTTAAACTGCGTTCGATGACAAGTAGGAATTTTCTTTTTTGTCAGCGGATCGTCAACGTATTCAATACCGTAACGACATAGTACTATTTGCCAGTAAATTTCCGAATCATTTTCTACAGAATCTAAAAGCTTTTCATAGATTTCCATAGCCTTGTCAAATTCACACTGCTGCCTGAAATGACTGGCACGGTTTAACATATTTATAGTTTGCTCGTTATCTGTTTTAGGAAGAGTTTGCGTTGTACCGCAGTATTCACACTCGCAGACAGTAGTTCCTTCGCTTACTTCCAGTGTGCCGCCGCACATTTTACATTTAAATATAGACATTTTACATTCACCTTGTTATTTATTTAATTTGCAGATATTATTTCTGCTGTCAATAAGTGTTATTAATTTGCCACATATTATTTCAACTTTATCGGTTTCATTTGAATTTACAGCCATTTCAAGTTCCGAAAACATAATATCGATTTTAGTTTCAGACGCCGCTATTCCTTTGCTGCTGACAGGGTCGCTATACCTGAACTTTTCTGCTATACCTTCAAGTGATTTTATAATCTTCTTGTTATTATTTTCATTTACAAGATTTTGAGATTTAACACGCATAAGCTTTATAAATTCAGTATCAATTTTCTGTGCCTGTCCTATTTTTTCAACTTCTTCTCTGGCAACGTCCACAGCTATACTGCAAATAACAGCCGCAGCAAGAATAATCATGCATACAATTAATGAAACCCATATCGGAAATCCCTCAAAAATTCCGCCCAACGCAAATAAAATTATAGACGCTATAGTTTGTACTGCAAGATAAATATAACCTACTCTGAATACAGGAAAGCCTAAAATTTTACTATTCAAATCCTTTGCGTTGTCATATGCAAGTTTAAATACAGGTATTTGCAAAGCAATTGCTAAAAGTTCTGATGTATATGCCACCCAGAAGGTACCGCCTTTTCTGAAAGGGATAACAAATACTATTACTGAAAATACAACAAGTATTATTCCCATTACTATAATTGATTGTTTACCTCTTTTATTCATTATTATTCTCCTTTCTTTTTACCGCAGTTATTACAGAAATTTCCTGTTATATTCTTATTTCCACATTCGCAATCCCACGTTTCAGGCGGTTCAGGCTTTTTAGCTCCGCAATTATTACAGAAATTACCAATAATATTCTTGTTGCCGCAAGAACAATTCCACGTTTCAGGTGGTTCAGGCTTTTTAGCTCCGCAATTGTTACAGAAATTACCGATAATATTTTTATTTCCGCAAGCACAGTCCCATGTTTCAGATGGTTCAGGCTTTTTTGCACCGCAATTATTGCAGAACTTGCCTGTAATTCCTTTATTTCCGCAGGAGCAATCCCAGCTGTCGTTCATTGTATTATTCAGAGTATTTCCCATTGAAGACGCTACGTTTGCAACAGGATTAAGAGCGTCTTTGGTCATGTTCATTACACCGCCCATAGCGCCCAGTGAAATACCAAGTCCGGCTAAATTGCCAAGTCCGTTTCCGCCGCCAATACTGCCCATATTTTCAACAGCACCAAGTCCAACCTGACGTGCAGTTTCCTGCTGATATGTATAGCCTTTCATACGCATTTCCTCAGCTTCGGCAGCAGCTTTCAGCTTATATGCTTCTGCATCACCTTGTGCAGAAAGTATCTTCATTTTAGCAGCAGTCTGAGCTTCAACCGTTTGACGTTCCGCACTTGCTTCTGCTTCTGCTTTGAGGATTTGTTCCTGACGAACTTTCAGATACATATCGGCGTGCTGCTGCTTTAAGCGTTTAAAATTCGGGTCATCATCGGGAGTCATAATTGTTGTAACATAAAACTCCGGCATTAAGAGACCGTATTCAACAAGCATTTCATCTATTTTGTCACGAAGCCTCTCAGAAATCAGATCCAGCTTTTCATCGACCTCAAGAATATTTATCTGGCACTCTTTTATTATTCCGGCAAGATTACTCTTGACTTTAGTCATTATCATTGCCTTAAATTTTGCAATAGTAGGTTTCATACCGTAATTGCCGTCGATGACATCTGCATGAGTAAACTCAGACGCTGTTCCCACAAGCTTAATGAGAAGCTTTCTTGAATCACAAACCTTAAGGTTGAACTGACCGCAAGCGCCTATTTCCAGCGGCAGTCCGGTTATCGGGTCTAAAAATCTTATCTTTGAATCTGTCCCCCATTTAATACCCATTTGAACGGTTTGATTGATAAAATAAACCTCTGAATGGAAAATTGTATCAGCATTTGTTGGGAGCTTATAAAGATTTTCAAGAAGCGGCAGATTCTGCGTCGCAAGAGTATAGCGTCCTGCTCCGAAAAGGTCGAGAGCCTGACCGTCACGGAAAAAAATAGCCTCCTGTGACTCATGAACTATAAGCTGTGAACCTAAATTAAAATCCTCGATCGGGTGCTTCCATACAAGAGTCTGATTATCACCCTCATACTTAATAACGCTTGCCAGACCTTGATTTTTAATCTTTTCCTTTGCCACCTGCGACTGCACATCAATAACAGTGTCACATAACGGACAGGTATATTCAGCAGCATTTTTATCAGCTGAAAGATTGCAAGAACATGACGGGCAGGTAAATTCCACCTTATTGAAAATACTCTCGTTTGTGTTTATCTTTTCCTTACAGACAGGACAAAGAGCCTTTTCGCCCTTGGACTGGTCGAAAATAACATTGTTTCCGCAGTGAGGACACACACGGGAAGTCATTTTATCAGTCTTAACGTGGATAGTGTAACCGCAGGTGCAGTCGATTTTTTTCCTTGCAAAAAAGCTGTTCAATGCTTGCGTGTATTTCCCACACGACGGGCATTCTATTACAAATTTGGACATATCAGTCACCTCTGAAAAATAATATATGATTATTGCAATATGTTGACATTGTGATTATATATGTAAGGTTCTGTTTATTATGACGAATACTAACATTAATATCCGTATTGACGCTGAAGTAAAAGTTTTGTATTCGGACTAGAATAACATTATCATTATTAATACAAATAATAAAAATGGTATTAAAATTACTAATAAACATCCTCCTAATGATACTAAATCATCTCCTAATTTATCTTTTAGATAAATTATTATGAGTTTTCTTTTTCTTCTCTCACAAGCTTCCATTAGTTCATTTGCATTTTTCCAATCTCTAATAGTTGATAGATCATGTATTGATTTTTTTATAGCCTTTCTTGAATAAGACGTAAGAGCATCTACAGCATTGTCCAAAATCTTATCTGCCTGTTGCTTATCTATTCTTAATTTTTTTCATGTTTGTAATTATAAGAATTTTCTGATGTTAATGCTTCTGAGTTTTTATTAGTTATACTTTTAGGATTCTGAGCATGTATTTTTTTGCATTTTTCAATCATAATATTAGAATTCTTATAATTGGGTATCTGATTGAATAAACTTTCAGCATCTGAGTATAAACCTTTATCAAACCTTAGCATTCCAAAAGTATATATGCATTCATTGGCCTTTTCATCTGAATCTTTATATCCTGAAATAGATTTAAAGATTTCCGATGCTTCAGTATAATTTTGTTTTTTATATTTATTTAAAGCGTCCTGATATACTCTTTCGTTTGAATACCCCTGAAGTTCATGTTTAAACTGACTGTCGGCATATTTTACTGCCCTTTGATAATAATTATTATTGTTAAAAGGCTTTTTTTGTTTTTTTAAATCGTCTTTTGATCTTATCTTCAGATCAATCAGTAATTTTACCAAATATGCTTCCGAGCATTCTGGATCTATGTCAAGAATTTTTTCAGCATATTCATCTGCACTATCCCATTCGTTATCTTCAAGAAACATATATGCACGTTTCAGAAGAGGTTGTATTTTACTGAAATTACTTTTATCTTCATTAAAAGCAGTTTCTTTCTTCTTTTCAGAATTTGTCAGTTTTTTAATACCTCTTATCAGATCCTGCATAAATCCAAGCTTTGACATATCCTGTGCCTGAAACATGGAAAGTGCGTCAGGCAGGTCGTAAGGATCCATATCCTTATAAGCCGGAATGATTGTTTTACTGCGGTCATTTTGCATGAGCATAAGAAATCTGCTCCACTCGTTTTTCACCCAAACAGCATTAAAATATTTTTGCTTTGTGCCGACCACTACCATAACTTTCGCACTGTTAAGAGCCGCAAAAATATACGGCTCATAAGCGGTTCCGAGTTTGCCTTCAAGGGTAATTCTGGAGAAAAACACCTTAAATCCCTCACGTTCCAATTGATAATACAAATCCTGAGCAAGAACGCTGTCGTGAGTACGTTTGCCGTTTTCGTCAGATTCCTTATAGCAAATAAACACGTCAAAAGGTTCTTCTTTGTTAGAAATCTCAAGAATTTCTTTTTGAATGCTATCTATGTATTCTGCTTCTTTTGTGTATACATCTTTTTGTATACTATCTGCATGATTTAACGCTTCCAGATAATCTGCGTCCTGCAAAATCGACTTAAACTGCGTTCGATGACAAGTAGGAATTTTCTTTTTTGTCAGCGGATCATCAACATATTCTATACCGTAACGACATAGTACTATTTGCCAGTAAATTTCCGAATCCTTATCTGAGGATTCAAGCAGCTTTTCGTAGATTTCCATAGCCTTGTCAAATTCATACTGCTGTCTGAAATGACTTGCTCTGTTTAACATATTTATAGTTTGCTCGTTATCTGTCTTAGGAAGAGTCTGCGTTGTACCGCAATATTCGCATTCACAAACTGTCGTACCTTCGCTTACTTCCAGTGTGCCGCCGCACATTTTACATTTAAATATAGACATATTTTACCTCTTTATTTTATTCACTAAATAAATATGCTCCTATCCATTTATATTGTAGTGATTTTAGTTACTAAACGATTTGGTCATTTCAATTATCTTAATTTTTCTTTTTCCCGACTTAATAAGCTTGTCAGCATATTTCCAACCTTTAATCTTTGATAGCTCTTTTAATGCGCTTTCCAGAAGAGATATTAAATCATTAGACTTTTTGTGTTCCGGAAATAAAATGTCAGATATAGAAATAGATTTAATAGTAGCTGTACAACTATACAAAATTCTATCTTTATCATCATTCCTTTGTTTTTCTTCTATTTCTGCTAGCATTTCTAGCATATTCTTAGAATTCTTATATGTCGGAATACTTTTAAAAAGTTCGATCGCTTTTTCATAATCTCTTGTAGAATATTTATACCGTGCTTCTGAATATATGCACTCAGTTATCATTTCTTTGGAATTCTTATAATCTATAATACATTTAAATATCTCAGCAGCCTGATTATAATTACCATTGTTAAATTGATTTAAAGCCTCCTGATAAGTTGTGTCGTTAGCACCTTCAGAATAATTGATAAGATTGCTTTTAAGTTTTTCATCAGCATATTTCAAAGCTTTTTTAAAATTATAATTATTCGCAAATGGCATTTTTACTTCTGAAAGTTTTCTTTTATAATTAACTTGCAATTCTGCCATAAGTTTTCCCAGATAAGCTTCTGCACATTCCGGTTCTATATCAAGAATCTTTTCACAGCATTCTTCTGCCTTTTGCCATTCGCCGTCTTCAAGAAACATAAATGCACGCTTTAAAAGCGGCGCAGTTGCTGCATTTTCACTGTTTACAGCAGTTTCCTCAATAACAGTCTTTTTCGGTTCATTTTTTGCGATTTTATTAATACCATGAATCAAATCCTGCATAAATCCAAGCTTGGACATATCCTGAGCCTGAAACATGGAAAGTGCATCAGGCAAGTCGTAAGGATCCATATCCTTATAAGCCGGAATTATTGTTTTGCTGCGGTCGCTTTGCATGAGCATAAGATAACGTGACCACTCGTTTTTAACCCAAACAGCATTAAAATATTCCTGTTTTGTGCCGACTACTACCATAACCTTTGAACTGTTTAACGCCGCAAAAATATACGGCTCATAAGCCGTTCCAAGCTTGCCTTCAAGAGTTATTCTTGAGAAGAAAACCTTAAATCCCTCACGCTCCAGCTGATAATATAAATCCTGAGCAAGAACGCTGTCGTAAGTACGTTTGCCGTTTTCGTCAGATTCCTTATAGCAAATAAACACGTCAAAAGGT
>OLSL01001261.1_pt1 | contig 23978 bp, 17 predicted proteins | sample 1672511 | NCBI WGS metagenome assembly OLSL01 (sample SAMEA3136694, study PRJEB25190) | human gut metagenome | biome: human gut; feature: human-associated habitat; material: faeces | place: Austria | collected 2013
AGTCCCTTGCGGCGTAGTTCTTATTTAAGCCGTCCAAGTTTTGGGGTGCAGTTCATTTGGTCGGGGCTTTCCTTGTCTGAAACAGACGATTGTTTTTTCTTTCAAGTTACTTCGTGGCACCGCAGGAAGAGCACTTATATCCAGTGGTCACGGTTTCGTCCCAAGCCGCACTTACCTGAACCTGTTCGTCGTAGGCATCGGAAACCTTTACCTGTTCGTCATAAGCCGCTTGCACGGTACGAGACTCTTCGTGACAAGAACCACAGTTACCACCATTAAGCAACGAGTTCTTAAAATGAGCAGCTTCGTTTCCGGTAATATCTGCACCGCAGTTATTGCAAATGCTGACATACTTCACAACCGCATCGTGGTGAACGGTCTTGTACTGCGCGTCGTGATGGACGGTCTTGTACTGCGCGTCGTGATGGACGGTCTTGGTCTGGGCAACCCAGTTGTGCTGGTGCGCCGTGGTGTCATCCTTCTTTGATGAGCCGCCCGAGCTGGAACCGGAGCCGGAGTTTCCGCTACCTCCGCTCGGCTTGCTGTCCGACTTATTTCCAGAGCCGTTGTTTCCGCTGTCGTTCTTGGAACCGGAATCGTTCTTCTTGTTGTCGGAGGTCTCCGGGGTCTTCGCGTCAGACTTGTCCTCCTTGGCCGTCTCCTGCGCCTTTTCGCTCTCCTTCTCGACGGCATCCGCGTCGGCGTTCGGGTTCTTCTTGATGTTGTCCTCGAACTTCTTCACGACCTCGGCACCCTTGTCTCCGGTCAGGGTAGAATCACCCTTCTTCACGGCTGCTGCAACGTCCTTGGCGATGGCGGTCAGGTCATCCTTCGTCACCTTATCCGCATCCACCTTTTCGAGCGTGATGACGGTACCGTTCGTTTTCTTGTCATCTTTCCCGGCCTTGACCTTACTGGACGCGGCCTTATAGGTAGAGCCGTCCGCGTTCACCGGCGGGATGAGGGTGACGGTGTAGGTACCGGACTCACCGACCGTGACGCTCACCCGCTTGTTCGCGGCGATGGCGGTGTAGAAGTCTACTTCCCCGTCCGCATCCTCTATATGGGCGATAACGGGCGTGGAAGTGTCCGCATCCCAGCCGTCAGCCTTTACCTCAAGGGTAAGTACCATGTCCTGCTTCTCATCGTCCTTTGACTGGGACACCGCAGGGGCATTGGAATCTCCCGTCCAACTGGCATGTGAGATGGCGTAAGCCCCGCCGCCGATGAGAAGCGCCGCACAGAGGATTCCCGCACCAGCCACGCAGACCTGCTTACGGGAGAACTCGCGCCCGAAGAGCACGAGCGGCTTCTTAGCATTCTCCTCCTCCGTCGAATCCAGCTCCGGTGATTTCCGAGAATCGTTCCCATCCATCTCATTGCTCCAATTCAATTCTCATGTAATTAAGCTACAAGCATTGTATTGCAAATTGTCACTTATATAGGTGTGACTTAAATAGGGCTAACCCGAATTATTGGCACCACTGACCAGGAGGTGCCAATGACTCAGTTAGATACAAAGATGAGGGTCGGGCTGAGAATAAAAGAGTTGAGAAACGCACTCGGCTATAGCCAGGAAACCCTTGCGTACTCTATCGAAATGTCCCGAACATACTTCGCTGAGGTAGAAACCGGCAAGCGGAACATATCAATTGAAAATATCGACCGGATTGCACAAGGGCTTGGCGTTTCCCTGAAGGAGTTCTTCAACTCTGACCTCTTTGTCAAATAAGGCAGAGCGCAAATCGAATTAGAACGAAAGGACAGACTTCCAACGTCGTCTAATGTCCAACTGGACTTCAATAGCAATCAAAAGATATCAAAGGCTGCCGGAAACAGGCTCGCCCTACGGCAACGACAACCTAGGTTTTCAACGCTTTCCATAGCCGGAGGGTCCTACATCCAACCCGTAGGCTGTGGGAAGAGTTGAAAACCAGCCCTGAGGGTGAAACTCTGGGGTGAAATATGAAGTCGCGATGTTTTCGCCATAGAATGAACTTTCACCCCTTTTTCACCCCTCAAGGGAGTTTTACACCTATCCATACAGAAACAGGTCAGACGATTTATACCGTCTGACCTGCTATTTCTCTGGTGCCCCCGGGCGGATTCGAACCGTCGACACCCGCTTTAGGAGAGCGGTGCTCTATCCCCTGAGCTACGGAGGCATGTTGTACTAGTGTAGCAGATTTACGCCGCTACCATGCAGCGCATAGCCACTCTTCGAGGTAGTCATTGGGGACGTTCTTTAATGACTAGTCGTTTAAAAACGTCCCCAATGACTAGTTGCCTTTGTGGAAGAGGCCTTTGATGACGGAAGGAATGCTCTTAGCGCCCTTGGCCGTCACATCGATAAAGTCGGGCGAACGCACGAGCTTATTCTCGTCGACGTACTTGCGGACCGCGCGAAGCGTCTCTTTGTCGTCACGCGTCGAAAACGTAAAGTGACCGTTGTCCTTGGTGAAGATGGCAAAACGCGTGATCTTCTTGGTACCGCGCAAAACCTCGGCGGCAATATAGTCGACCTCGTTCCACGGGATTTGAATATAATCCTCGGGATTGCGCTCGTTATAGTACTCAAACGCCTTATTGCCCACCATCACGTTACCGTGGCTGGTAAGCCCCATCAGGCAGGTTGCCGGCGTTGCCAGATCGACCGTGCTGTTCTGAGATTGCGCCATACGCGCCTCGCCCTCCAATAAAAACAATCGGACCGCATCCAGTGTACCCACCGGGTGCGGTCCGTTTCAATGGCTCAAAAGCCCTTGCCTAGCAATTCTCGGTCTTAAGCCGAAACGTGCTTACATGAAGCCGCAGAAGCGACCGATGATGCCGACGGCGAAGAGAGCCAGGATGATGACGATCGGACTGACCTTCTTCTTGAGGAGCTTGCAGACCAGCAGGGTCAGGCACACGGCGGCAAGGCCGGGGATGAGCTGATCGAGGTTGGCCTGAAGCGTGGTGACCTTCATCTGATCAAGGGCGGTAGCACCGACGGAGTTGTACATCGTCAGCGCTTCCTTGATACCCTCGGAACCGGAGGGCAGGCTAGCCCAGTCGATAAAGGCGCCAGCAGACTGCTTGACCGTGGAGACGATCGGGGTGAAGGAAATGGACACCCAGCGCTCGACCAGGGCGCCGATGATGAACATACCCAGGATGGAAGCGCCCTCGGTGACCTTGCCCATCAGACCACCGGAGAGGTCCTTGGCGATGGAGGAGCCGACCTTGTAGCCAAACTCCTGCGTGTACCACAGGAAAGCGTAACGGATGATGTTCCACGCGAAGAAGAACAGCAGCGGACCGACGATGCTGCCGGACATGGCCAGGGAAGCGCCCAGAGCGCCCAGAATCGGGCGAAGGGTGAACCAGAAGACGGGGTCACCGACGCCGGCGAGCGGGCCCATCATACCGACCTTGACGCCCTGGATGGCGACGTCATCGATCGGAGCACCGTTGGCGCGCTCCTCCTCGAGGGCGAGGGTAACGCCAATGACGGGGGCGGAAACATAGGGGTGGGTGTTATAGAACTCCAGGTGGCGCTTAAGAGCGGCAATCTGGTCATCCTTGCTGGTGTAGAGCTTCTTGATCGCAGGGATCATTGCGAAGCACCAGCCGCCGTTCTGCATACGCTCGTAGTTCCACGAGCCCTGAAGGAACTGATGACGGAAGCAAACCTTCTTGCGGTCAGCCTTGGTGAGCTGAATCTTGTTCTCTGCCATATGTATCACTCCCCTCCTACTCGTAATCGTTCAGAATGTCGCCGAGCGGGTCGCCGGAGCCACCGCCCATGCCGCCACCCTGCTTGGCCAGATCCTTAAGGCCAAGGTAGATGAGGGCAAGGGAGATGCCGATGAGACCAAGGGCGATCAGCGTGAGCTGAGGGATGGCAGCAAGGACAAAGCCGAGGACGAAGAACGGCCAGGTCTCCTTGGTGGCCATCATGTTGATGACCATGGCGTAACCGACGGAAGCGACCATGCCGCCGCCGACAGCCATGCCGCCGGACAGCCAGTCGGGCATAGCGTTAAGCGCGTTGGTAACGGCCTCGGCCGGGATGACGCACAGAAGCACTGCCGGGATGGCGATACGAAGGCCCTGCATAAGGATGGCAATGTACTGCCAGCGCTCGATGCCGGAGAAGTCGCCCTTCTCGGCGCAACCGTCCATGGCGTGAGCGATAGCGGTAGCAATGGTACGGCAGATCATGGTCAGGAACAGACCAGCGACCGACAGCGGGACGGCGACGGCGATAGCGGTGGTAACGGCCTTACCCGAATCGGTGGCGCCACCGTTGAGGGCGAGCACCATGATGATCGAAGAAGCGACCGAGGCCAGAGCGGCGTCAGGCGCGACAGCGGCGCCGACGTTAGCCCAGCCAAGGGCCATCATCTGGAGCGAACCGCCCAGGAGGATACCCTCCTGAAGGTGACCGGTTACGAGACCGATAAGCGTGCATGCCACGAGCGGCTGATGGAACTGGAACTCATCCAGAATGCCTTCCATACCGGCAAGCAACGCGACAATCGCAACAAGCAGAATAGTGATTGCAGACATGTATCGGACCCTCCTTTACTATGCTTGAGCGGCCAGTTCGGCCTTAGCTTTCTTCAACATGGCGTCGAGATCCTCGGAGGAATCCGAAGGAACCTTGCGGACCTCGAACTTGACGCCCTTGGCCTTGAGGGCCTCGAGAGTCTTGACGTCGTCATCGCCCATAGCGACGGCGTTGGTGACGACGACCTTGCCCTTGGAGTGAGCCATGGAACCGATGTTGACTTCCTTGATGTCGACGCCGGCCTCGATGGCCTTGAGCAGATCCTGCGGGTTCTCGAAGAGCAGCATGGCCTTGGTGTCACCAAAGCGCGTGTCCTTGACGACCTCGGCCATCTTCTTGATGGGAACGACGTTGGCATGGACTCCCGGAGGGGCAGCCTGCTCGATCATGGTCTTGCGGAGCTCGTCGTGAGCAACGCCGTCGGAAACCACGATGATGCGGTTGGGGTTGATCTGCTTGGTCCACGTGGTGGCCACCTGACCATGCAGCAGACGGGTGTCGATACGGACGTGGGCAATCTTGATGTGCCCGTCGCCGATGACCGTTCCCGGAGGAATGGCGCCTGCAGGAGCAGCGGCGGCCGTAGCCGGCTTCTTCTCCTCGGGCTCCAGAGACTCGGGCTTGACGCGCACGCCAGCCTTAGCCTCAGTCACGAGATGTTTTGCGATCGCATGTGCAGTGTTCTTTGCGTCAAAGCGCTGCGAATATGCCTCGATGAGCATAGGCAGGTTGACACCGGTGACGATAGCCCAGGAATCGTGGCCCTCGATGAGCCCGCTAATCTGGTTGAACGGCGTGCCGCCCCACAGATCAACGAGGAAGAGCACCTGCTCCTGGTCCTCGAAGGAAGCGACTGCTTCCTCGACCTTGGCACGGAAGTCGTCGGGTCCCATGCTCGGCTCGAGCGAGACCACGGCTACAGACGGCTGATCGCCAAAGACCATCGAGCCCGTCTGCTTGATTCCAGCTGCCAAGTCCCCGTGGCTAGCAAGAACAATACTTACCATCACATAACCTCCTTTTTGTCTACGTATTTCCTACACGACATTAAGGAAGTATACCTGTTTGGTTTGTGGAATTATAGCTAAATTCGCAAAAGGTTGCATTATTTGTTTAAACGTCTAGGTTTGTTACAAGTTGATTACGTCGCTGGTTTTTCACTCATTACCCGCCAAGGCGCCGCTCATCAAGCCGCGCATTTTACAGATACAAGCAGGCTGTTCATTAATATCGATTTTAGGCAAGCGCCAATGCGCTTGTACTGCCGCTATTTTGTTTAAACAGACATAACTTGACTATTAGCGTGACTTATGTTCTAGCGCAAGTAGTCATTGGGGACGTTCTTAAACGACTAGTCGTTGGGGACGTTCTTGATTGGCTAGTCGTTTAAGAACGTCCCCAACGACCAAGTTAGGCGATGTGGAGGGGGTTGGCGGCGTCGACGGCGTCGGGAGCGTCGGAAGGGCCATCGGGGGCAGCGCCTGCCGGGTCCTCGTCGGGGGTCTCGATCTGCTTGATCATGACCTCCTGGCCCTGCAGCAGGTATGTTTCGCCGCTGCCGCAATGGGGGCAGGTCTTGCCGTGCTCGACTGTCGAATAGTCGCGGCCGCACGCCTCGCAATGTGTCACGGCCTCGACGGGCTCCACAATAAGCTCCGCATCCTCGGTGATGGACTTTTTATCTGCCGCCCAGCGCCAAGCGTCGAGCAGCAAGTCGGGAACGACGCCCGAGACCTCGCCCAGCAGCAGCGTGACGCTCGAAACGCGACTCACGCCATTGGCGCGCGCCACGTTCTCAACATCGCGAATGATGTGATAAACGATTCCCAATTCGTGCAAGGTAGAAACCTTTCAACAACGGTTGATGCGATGCAAACTCAAAGCAAGGGGACGGCGAAATCTAGTCTGCGCCGTCCCCCTACCCGCCATGGTTACCTATTTACGACCGAACTTGATTTTGATTGCGCGTTTCAAAGCGTACTTGCCGAGGCTTGGGAGCTTTTGCTCGTATTTGACCATCGTGGAGCACTCGGGGCGGTCGCGATCCAGATGGATGGCGTCGAACGCGCACTTGGTGGTGCACAGGCCGCAGCCGATGCACTTGTTGGGGTCGACGATCGAGGCACCGCAACCCAGGCAACGGGCGGTCTCGGCGCGCACCTGCTCTTCGGTAAAGGTCTCGACGTACTCGCTAAACGGCGCGGCCTTCTCGCGGTCGCGGTTCACGTGGGCAACCTCGCGGCTCGCGTTATCGTAGCTCTCGATCACGACATCGTCGCGGTCGAGCGCGGTGTAGCGGCGCTGGTTGCGGCCGATGGTGAGCGTGGAGCCCGGCTGCACAAAGCGATGGATGGAGACGGCGGCCTCGTGACCGGCGGCGATGGCGTCGATGGCAAAGCTCGGACCGGTGTAGACATCGCCGCCCACAAAGATGTCGGGCTCGGCGGTCTGGTAGGTCTGGGGATCGGCAAGAGCGCCCTGGCCGCGGCCAAGCTCCACCTTGGAGCCAGCCAGCAGGTCGCCCCACACAATGGACTGGCCGATGGACATGACCACACGGTCGGCGTCGACGCGGCGCAGATCATTCTCGTCGTACTCGGGCGCAAAACGGCCCCCGTCATCAAAGACACGCGTGCAGCGCTTGAAGGTGATGCCGCACACACGACCGGTCTCGTCCAGATGGACCTCCTTGGGACCCCAGCCGCAGCTGATGTGAGCGCCGTCCTCAACGGCCTCGCGACGCTCCTCCTCGCTGGCGGGCATCTGGGCCTCGCTCTCCAGGCAGAACATCTCGACGTGCTCGGAGCCCAGACGGCAGGCGTTGCGGGCCACGTCGATGGCCACGTTGCCGCCGCCCACCACGATGGTGCGGCCGGGCAGCGCGTCGATCTTGCCGCTGTTGACCTCGCGCAAGAAGTCGACGGCCACGGTCACGTCCTCGGCATCCTCGCCCGGAATACCGGCAAGGCGGCCGCCCTGGCAGCCGATGGCAACATAAAAGGCCTTAAAACCCTGCGCGCGCAGCTCATCGAGTGTCACATCGCGACCGACCTCCACGCCATAGCGGAACTCGGCGCCCATCAGGCGAATGATCTCGACCTCGGCCTCGATAACATCCTTCTCCAGCTTAAAGCTGGGAATACCGTAGGTGAGCATGCCGCCCGGGCGCTCGTTCTTCTCGAACACGACAGGCTTGTAGCCCTTCTCGGCCAAGTAGAAAGCGCAGGACAGGCCGGCCGGACCGGCACCGATGATGGCGATCTTCTGGTCGAAGCCGCCGGCACGCGTCGGGGTCACCACGGGTGGGACATAGCGGGTCGCGGCGTCCAGATCGCGCTGGGCGATGAACTTCTTGACCTCGTCGATAGCCACGGCGGCGTCCACACGGCCGCGAGTGCAGGCATCCTCACAGCGACGGTTGCACACACGGCCGCAGATAGCGGGCAGCGGGTTCTCGCGCTTAATGAGTGCTAGGGCCTCGTCATAGCGACCCTGAGCCGCGAGCTTCAAATAGCCCTGAACGGCGACATGCGCGGGGCAGGCCGTCTTGCAGGGAGCGGTGCCGGACTCATGCGTCTCGATGCGGTTGTCGTTGCGGTAGTTGGGCGACCACTTGGTGTGGTCCCACTTGGTGGCATCGGGCAGCTCCTGGCGCGGATACTCGGGCACCTGTCCGCCGGCCTTTTTGCTGCAGAGCTTCTGGCCCAGCTTGGCGGCGCCGGCCGGACACACCTCAACGCAGCGACCGCAGGCCACGCACTTGTCCTTCTCGACCTTGGCGACATAGGCCGAGCGCGACAGGTTGGGCGTGTTGAACAGCTGCGAGGTGCGCAGGGCGTAGCACACGTTGACGTTGCAGTTGCAGATGGCGAAGATCTTGTTCTCGCCGTCGATATTGGTGATCTGGTGCACAAAGCCGTTGTCCTCGGCCTGGCGCAGGATGTCGTAAACCTCGTCGCGGGTCACGTAATGGCCACGATCGGTTTCGACCACGTAGTCGGCCATATCACCCACGGCGATACACCAATCGGCCGGGTCGTCGGCGCAGCCCTCACCCATCACGCGACGGCTCGCGCGGCAGCTGCAGGTGCTAGCGGCATATTTGCCATCGTATTTGTCGAGCCAATGCTCGATATGCTCGATCGGCACCGAGGTGCTCGAAGCATCGATAGCCTTCTCGACCGGAATGACATGCATGCCGATACCGGCACCTCCGGGCGGCACCATCGGCGTGGCCTTGGACAGCGGTCCCTTGGACGCCTGCTCAAAGAACTTGGCATAGACCGGGTGCTCCTCGAGCTGGCTCACGCGCATGTTGAGGAACTCAGCGGAACCCGGCACCAGCATGGGCAGCACCCACTGCTTGGCGCGCTCGGGGTTTTCCCAGTTGTACTCGAGCAGACCCGTGTAGCTCATGTCGTCGAGCATCTTCTCGATATCGGCCTCGGGCATGCCGGTGAGCTTGGCCATCTCGGGCAGCGTATAGGGACGGCGCATCTTCATCTTGCAGAGCACTTCGGCCTGCTCGTCGGTCGCGGCCTCGGCAAACGACCAGTACTCGTAGCCCAACAGCTCGTCGCGATGCAGCAGACGGTTGGTGCAGTGCTCGCACAGCTTGACGATGGCCTCGCGCGGATGCTCCGGCAGCGGCGGCACGAACTCCGAACCGATGTCGGGCTCGGTGTAGCTAATCCCCGGTCCGTTGAGAATCATGGTTGTCCCTTCTCTTGCCACAGCCCGACGAGGCCGCAGCGCTCCTCTTTTTTTGCAGGCCGGGCATGCCCCATGCCGTTCACCCGCCATTGTTGACATTGTGTCAAAAATAGTATTGACGAACCGTCAACAATATTCAAGACTGTTAGGCGAACGGTCAGGCAAAAGAGGATGAAAGGCGGCAAAACATGGGCAACAACACAGCAGGTACCTCTGTGGTCGATGCCGTCCCCGCATCCGATAGCGCGGCAAAGCGCCTGACGGGCGACGAACGCCGTCGCGAGATCCTCGATGCCGTGCGCACCGTAAGCTCCGAGCTGGGCGTGTCCCACCTATCGGTATCGGCCGTGACCAAGCGAGCCGGCTGCACGCGTTCATTGTTCTACCATTACTTCGCCGACATGGACGCCGCCGTCACCGCCGTTATGGACGAGGCGATCGACGGCTTTATCTCCGAACTCGAGCGGTGGAACGCCGACCGCACCGTCGGTGATATCGAGGGCGCGCTCGACACCGTCGCCCCGCTCTTTAAGCGCCTGGTCGCCAGCGGCCACGAGCTGCCGAGCACGCTTACCTCGAGCAGCGGCGCGCTCTACGGCGGCTTTTTGCACAACGTGGTCCAGCGCGTGGCGCAGTATATCTGCGACACCACCGTAGTGGATTTTGTCGCCCATCATGAGCTACGCATCGACCATGTCTACGAGACGTTCTACACCCTCATCATGGGTCTTTTGATGTATATCCGCACGCACCCCGATGTGCCCGACGAAACGGTCAAGGAAATCATCGCCTCGACACTCCACATCGAGGGCTATACCGCCAAGTATCCGGAGCGCAAGCCCCAGAACTGACGACATTTGGCCAAACTGCCCGCGATCAGAAGAGGGGCCGCGGGCGTGTGAAAGGAGAGCAGCATGCTGTTCGATGTTTGGGGTAGCGATACCCTTATCCACTGGGCCGGCTGGGCCATGGTCTTTATTGGCCTGATCGTGCTCAACGAGGTCGGCCGCCGCACTAAGCTGGGCGCGGCAATCATCTTTGGCGTGGCTCCGCTGGCCATGACCATCTACTGCGTCGCCATCGCCATCGGCGTTTCGCAGGGTGCCGAGTGGGCGCTCACCAACCCCACCCATGTGTACCAGAACAGCTGGTTCCACTACGCCAAGGTATACGCTGCGCTGGCCGGTTGCTGGGGCTTCATTGCCATTAAGTACCAGTGGGGAAAAATCGGCAAGGCGCATTGGTTCCGTGCGTGGCCGTTTGTGATCGTCGCCATCAACATCATGATTGCCGTCGTGTCCGACTTCGAGAGCGCCTACCACTTCTTTGTCCTGGGCGAGTCCACCTGGGTCACCTCCGAAGGTGCTACGCAGCTGGCCGGCTGGAACAACGTGTTCAACGGCATCGCCGGTATCATCAACATCTTCTGCATGACCGGTTGGTGGAGCGTCTACGCCTCCGAGGATCAAACCGACATGCTGTGGCCCGACATGACCTGGGTCTACATCATCGCCTACGACATCTGGAACTTCTGCTACACCTACAACTGCCTGCCCACCCATTCCTGGTTCTGCGGCTTTGCGCTGCTGTTGGCGCCCACCGTCGCCGCCTTTATCTGGAACAAGGGCGGCTGGATCCAGAACCGCGCCTTTACGCTGGCCATTTGGTGCATGTTTGCCCAGGTGTTCCCGTACTTCCAGGAGGAGTCCGTCTTTGTGACCCACTCCACGCTCGACCCCGGCGCCGCTACCGCGGTCTCGATCGCCGCACTGATCGCCAACGTCGCCGCGATCATCTACATCGCCCACCGCGCCAAAAAGCTCGGCCGCAATCCCTACAAGCAGGATGTCTTTGAGGGCACCAGCGATTGGGAGAAGGCTACCGCTCGCCGCGCCAAGGTGGATTACGCACACGCCGAGTAACATGTTGGTCGCTGTTGGCACCTGGGCATAGGCCCGCCTGCCAGATTTTCAATCCAATGTCTCGCAGAGCCCCCGGAAAGCGTTTCACTCGCTTTCCGGGGGCTTTTGTCGTTGCGTCTCTAATCATCATCTATTCAAAAACACGCGCACATATAAAATCGGATTTCAAATCATGCGGCGGCTCTATGGGGTCCCGTTTTTGGGTACAGTGTTGTCCCGATATTGAGCTTGGGGGATGTATGAATGATGAGACGATGGGCCAAGAGGATGCGGCCCAAGATGCAGAAGCGTGTGCCGAAGCCCTGGAGAGCCTAGACCGGATTTCACTTGATGAGATTGCGTTTGACGATTCGGGCGTTGATGTGCAGGATGAGTCGGAAGCCGAGGCGCAGTCCGATGATCAGGATGCAGACGACGTTGAGCCTGCCGAAGATGAGGCAGATCACGAAGACACCGAATGCGAGGCCGACGACCAGCCCGAATCCGACACGAGCGAGGAAACCATCTTGCTCGACAGCTTGCCGGCCGAAGATTCGCTGACCCGCGAGCTTCCCGGCCTGGGCTCCGCTCCTGCCGTGGACGAGACCATCGCCATGGGCGATATTCCCCTGCCGTCCGTTCCCTCGGCACGCGAGGCCGAGGTCCGCCATCGCAAGATGTCGCCCAAGCGCCGCAATCTGATGGTCGCCGGTGTCGTGGCCGTCGCGCTCGTCGCCGGCGGTGCAGGCTATGCTGCCTGGAACGGATATCAGCAAGAGCAGGCTGCCGCTGTCGCCGCCAATGCCCACACGATGATGTCGGTGCAGATTGGCGCGCATGCCGCGGGCCTCGACTGTTCCACTGGCTCCAAGATTCCCGTACAGGTGAGCGGTCAGGATTCTGACGGCTCCTCCGTGAGCGAAACGCTCTATGTTGACGAGCACGGCCGCGGCATCAAACTGCTGCCCGGCGATTACACGCTCTCCATCGCTGCCTCCCCCATCGCGGCCGACGGCACCATCTATACCGTCCCGACCACCAAGACGCAGGTCACCGTTAAGAGCGATGGACAGGATTTAAGTGCCCAGGCCACCTTTAAGCTCAAGGTGCCTTCGGCCGACACAGTGACTGACGACCAGATCGATGCCGCCGCCAAGTATGCCGAAGAGGGCGGTGCGAGCTCCGCCGCGGCTGCCAAAGTGCTCCAGCAGGCAGCAATCGCGCGGCGCGACGCCGCCGTCAATGCCGTGAGCGCGCAAAAGGCACAGGCATCCCGTGATGCTGACGCTCGCCACAAGGCAACTGACCTCTACCAGCTCGATATTCCCGTCGAGTGGTACGGCAAGGTCGAGACTTGGCAGAATGGCAGCACGCTATGCATCTATCTGGGCGACGACGCCAATACGCCGCTCGTGACGCTCGTCGCCGTGCGCGATGGCGAGACCTTTACGCCCGATGACGGCGATACGGTTTTGGGCACGGTCAGCCTAGGCAACGGTTATACCGTCTATGCCAGCGGCCCCGTCTATCCGCACGTGGTGCCCCAGACTATCAACGGGCGCACCCAGAATCCCGTGTCAACCTACCCCATGGACACGGCCATTGAGCTTGTCGAGCTGACGACCGGCAACCGCTATACGTATAGCCAGATCAAGAACGACCTGGTTGGCAAAGACGGCAACGCAGACGCCGCCACCAAACTCGAGACCGACTACCTCGCGCAGATCCTGCTGCCGAGTATCAAAGCCCAGGACTAGCCTGGCGCAGCAACGTGCTCCCCAATCGTGATGAAGGAGCCAGGAGGTCCTGACCCCACAGGCCCATAGATGATTAGGCAAGGAGCCACTTCCATGCGGGCATAACGTGTACCACACCGTGCTCGCATGGAATATCGGTCTGTTCATCCATGGTAACGATTGCCGACTCGCCAAGATCAAACTGGGCCATCGAGGCATCAAGCGCGGCAATTTCGCGCTCGCGCGTTTTCTCACTTGCCATATCCGCACTCACCTGAATCAGGCTATAAGCCCGCATGAGAAGCGCGTCCCCAGCCACAAAGTCTACCTCATGGCTTTTGCTCTTCTCTTTGATTAGCAGGCGGCAGACCGAGCCGGTCCTCACCGCGGGAGTCCTTCTTCTTAGCGCATTGAACACTGCGGTCTCGAGCCTCTGACCCTGGTCCAATGCCGATGCGGGAGAGAATGCTCCAAACATCGCAGGGTCGACAGCGTAGACCTTAGACGCAGACCGCATGTTATTTGCCAGTGAACGCGTGAACTCCGGCACAGAAAATAACAGGTAGGCGTCCTCATAATACTCAAGTAAATCGCTGAGCGAATTACGACTGACGGGTATCTGTCTGCTCTTGAACTCGTTGTACACTTTGTTCACTGACAGCTCTCGTCCCGAAGATGCCATACACCGCGTCAAGAACAGCGATGCCAGGCGAGGGTTCTTGACGTCGTAACGTTCAACGACGTCCATGGCGACCGTTCGCGAAGCATATTCCTGTAGCAGCTGAATCGCGTCTGCAGGCGTCTGCTCAAGTGTCGCGATGAATCCCCCTTGTTCAAGATACCCGATCAGATGATGTCGAAGCAGCGCTGCATCGCTCGGGGAAAAGGTCGCATCTGGCTCGGGGACGCTCCCCGTCTTATATCGAACGTATTCCGAAAAACTCAACGGAAAAAGCTCTCGCACAAGAGAACGACCCCTGAACTCGCTCTTAAGTTCTGAGGACAGCATCTTGGAAGAAGATCCCGTCACATAGACGGTCGCTTTCTCCGTATCGACTACACGCCGCAGAAACGCACCCCATTCGGGAATTTCCTGGATCTCGTCAAAGAAAATGTAAGCGCCCTCGGTTCGAGCAACAGGATACAGTGCATAGAACGTGTCGAGCACGTCCGTCAGCAGCGATGGCTCATACGGGCGCAAGCGCTCATCCTCAAAATTGAAGTAAAGCATCCGGTCAAGCTCGACGCCCCGGCTCTGAAGCCGCCGCATCTCCTGATACAGGCGATACGTCTTTCCACAACGGCGGGCCCCCACAATCACATTTACGATGTTGTCGCGCTTTGGCTCCTGTGGGTTTCCTAGATCAAGGTCTCGCTCAAAGACCTGCGGAACCCCCTGCTGTTCAAAGTCCTTTATTTTCTGGGCGATCAAGTCGTTGAATGCCATGATTCTCCAATCTTGCTCTCTAGCTAATCAAAATTATAGCGATTCTTGATTAATTAGAGAGCAAGATTGTGTGTAGCTTGATTAACACTTAAGCAAGTTTTATCACCGTTATTGCTCCGAAGGATATCGAGTGGCTAAGAGGACAACCGAGCTCGAATGCGACTCCCCGAGCAGTCAATTTGGGACGGGGCTTTTTTGACTACCCTCCCCCTGTAGAAAAATCCCTAACGCAGTTGCGGTGAAATAGGGCTGTTTTTGCTGGTCAAACCGCAAAACAGTCCCTATTTCACCGCAACTTATTGGTGGCCTTTTGGGTGGCACTTAGCGCCAGGGGTCGGCTTCGAACATCGGCTCGCGCTCGGGGCGTCGGTCGCTGTAGGGGTCGTAACCGTCATCGTCCTCGTTCTCGGCACGAATGTAGGGGTCGCACGGCTTGGGCGCCGGTTTCGGTGCGGGCTTTGGTGCGGCGGACGCGGCGTTAGTCGCCGGCGTGTTCGTCTTGATCTCGACGTTCATCTGCATATCTCCTTGCCATGTACTCATGCTCAACATCATCGATTGTCGCACGAAAAAGGGCGGCGGACCCAATTGGATCCGCCGCCCTTGGCGTTCGGCTCTAAAGGCAGATTTTAAGGCATGCCCAAAATCTACTCGGCGTCGGGGACCTCGTAGGTGGCCGCCGGCGTATTGTCGCACACGACGGTAAAGCCGCCGTCCTTGTCAACATCGACCGTCACCTGATCGCCCTCGCGCACCGTGCCGTCGATGATAGCGGCGGCGATGGCATCCACGACCTCGCGCTGCACCAGACGCTTGAGCGGACGGGCGCCAAAGACCGGGTCCAGGCCGCCCACGGCGAGCATCTGCTTGGCCGCCGGGGTGATGGCAAGCGTCATGCGCTCCTTGGCCAGACGCGCGCGGACGTCGGCGAGCTGGATGTCGACGATCTTCTCGATCTGCACCATGCCGAGCGGATGGAACACCACGATATCGTCGATACGGTTGAGGAACTCGGGGCGGAAGGTCTGAGCCATGGCCGCGTCGACCTGATGGCGCATCTCCTCCTCGTCCTTGCCGGAAAGCTCGGCGATAGCCTTGGAGCCCACGTTAGACGTCATGATAATGATCGTGTTCTTGAAGGACACCTGGCGACCCTGGCCGTCGGTCAGACGGCCGTCGTCAAGCACCTGTAGCAGCACGTTAAAGACATCTGGATGGGCCTTCTCCATCTCGTCGAGCAAGATCACGGAGTACGGACGACGGCGCACGGCCTCGGTGAGCTGGCCGCCCTCGTCGTAGCCCACGTATCCCGGGGGCGCACCGATCAGACGCTGGACGCTGAACTTCTCCATGTACTCGGACATGTCGATACGCACGAGTGCGCGCTCGTCATCGAACAGGCACTCGGCAAGCGCCTTGGCGAGCTCGGTCTTGCCCACGCCGGTGGGGCCCAGGAAGAAGAAGCTGCCGATGGGCTTGTCCGGATCGGAGAGACCCGCACGGCTGCGACGCACGGCCGCGGCGACAGCGGAGACCGCCTCGTCCTGGCCGATGACGCGCTTATGCAGCTCGCCCTCCAGGCCCTTGAGCTTGTCGAGCTCACCCTGCATCATCTTGGACACGGGCACGCCGGTCCAGGCGCTCACGACCTCGGCGATCTCATCGGAGGTCACCTGTTCGTTGAGACCCTCGCCGTCCTGCTGCTTTTGTGCCTCGAGCGCGGCCTCGGAATCCTGAATCTGCTGCTGCAGGCCCGGAATCACGGAGTAGCGCAGCTCGGACGCACGGCCCAGGTCACCGTTGCGCGTCGCGCGCTCCTCTTCGCTCTTGGCCTCATCGAGCTGGCCCTTGAGCTCCTGCACGTGGTCGATGGCGTTCTTCTGGTTGAGCCAGCCGGCCTTTTGCACGTTGAGCTTTTCTTGGACCTCGGCGATCTCTTGGCGCAGGGCCTCCAGACGCTCCTTGGAGGCGTCGTCGGTCTCCTTCATGAGCGCCTGTTCCTCAATCTGCAGCTGGGTGAGCTGACGCGTGGTAGCGTCGATCTCGACCGGCATACTGTCGAGCTCCATGCGTAGGCGGCTTGCCGCCTCATCGACCAGATCGATGGCCTTGTCGGGCAGGAAGCGGTCGGCGATGTAGCGATCGGAGAGGTCGGCAGCTGCCACGAGCGCGCTATCGGTGATATGCACGCCGTGGAAGATCTCGTACTTCTCCTTCAGGCCACGCAGGATCGAAATGGTGTCCTCGACGGAGGGCTCGGAGACCATAACGGTCTGGAAACGACGGGCGAGCGCCGCATCCTTCTCGATGTACTTGCGGTATTCGTCGAGCGTGGTCGCGCCGATCGCGTGCAGGTCGCCACGGGCGAGCGCCGGCTTGAGGATGTTGCCGGCGTCCATGGAGCCCTCGGTGGCACCCGCGCCCACGATGGTGTGGAGCTCATCGATGAACAGGATGACCTTGCCTTCGGATTTTTGCACTTCTTTGAGCACGGCCTTTAAGCGGTCCTCGAACTCACCACGGTACTTGGCGCCGGCGACCAACGCGCTCATGTCGAGCTCGATGAGGTCGCGGTCGCGCAGGGTGCTCGGCACGTCGCCGGCCACGATACGTTGGGCGATGCCCTCGACGATGGCCGTCTTGCCGACGCCCGGCTCGCCGATGAGCACGGGGTTGTTCTTGGTGCGACGGGACAGGACCTGGATGGTACGGCGAATCTCGTCGGTACGGCCGATGACCGGGTCGAGCTTACCGGCGCGGGCAAGGTCGCAGATATTGCGGCCGTACTGCTCCAGCGCCTCAAACTGTGTCTTGTCCTCGGCGGACGTCACGCGGTCATCGCCGCGCAGCTCCTCGTAGACTTGCTCGATGCGCTCCTTGGTGACGCCGGCGTCGCGCAGCACGCGGCCCGCCTCGCCCTTGTCCTCGGCAAGCGCCATCAGCAGATGCTCGGTCACCACAAAGCTGTCGCCCATCTTGGTGGCCTTCTTCTCGGCTTTTTCGATGACGCGGACGAGCTCGTTGGACAGACCCATCTGCTGGCCCTCGCCCGAAACCTTGGGCGCGCGGTCGATGGCATCCTGCGTGGAGCGTGCGAGCTGAGCCGGGTCGGCACCGATGCGCTCGATGATCACGGAGATATTGCGCTCGCCGGCACCGAGCAGGGCGGACAGCAGGTGAATCGGCTCCACCGCGCCGGCCTGCGCGTCGGCAGCCGTGCTCATGGCGGTCTGCAACGCCTCGCGCGACGTCATTGCTAGCTTATCGATTCTCATGGAATCACCTCTCTTGGGGTGGCCGCCCTACGGGGCGGCTTCACGTTGTTCGAGAAGTATTGTTGCCAGCTTTGTACGATCTTATACACAAATCTAAGTCTCTATATATAAGATTTTCTGAGTGATTGAGAGATAGGGGTAAAGATGTCGGCCCGCCGCCGCACAGGTGCGCTACCGTCTCAATCTGTAACATCTATCGACCGTTTCTGGCTCCAGATGTTACAAATCGAGACGAATTGTTCAGCGGCACCCGTTTGTCTCAATCTGTAACATCTACTCGGCAAATAGAGCTCTATCTGTTACAAATCGAGACGAACAGAAGACGCCCGAATCGAAAATCTAAATCTGTAACACCAAGCCCACTTTTAGCGGCCAAGATGTTACAGATCGAGACAGACCGAAAACCACCACAAAGAGGGCAGGCACCTTTGTGGTGGTCGAGGTCTCTACTCCTTCGCCGAACCCGTACTTCCCGATTCGACGGTCCAGGGCATCTCATCCTCGAACAGCCATGTACGGGCAGACCCACTATCGCGTGCAGTCTGCGGGTCAGGCAAGCAGGTCTGTTTATAGGCATCTTGGATACACTGACCCATAAAATCGTTGAGCTCGGTCTGGTCGCCCTCCATGACATAGGCGACATCGCCGTCCATGATGTAGATGCCCGGACCCTCATTGCCCTCGTAGCCCGGATCGTACGAGACATCACATAACTTGGCGCCGTTTGCAGTGTCCAGCTCGATGGAAGAGTGGCATCCGCCAACCATGTCGTTCGCTTTTGCCCGATAGGACGCATATCCGTACCAACGCTTAAATGTTTTGCCCTTGAGTAGCTCGGACGCCCTATCGATCAGGCTTGTATCCGTGGTATAGCGCATGGCCCCAAGCTGAATACGCGGATAATTGCTAATACCCAGCACAGCCGGCTGCTCATCAAAATCAACGGTAATGGCCTCGGGCTTGTCGTCGCCGGTCAGAAGTTCGACAGATTGAGTCACAGGCTTGACCACCGGCTCCGTCACCGCAGCAGGTAGAAATGCCATACCGACAGCGCCCGCGCCAACCACAGCGATCGCAAGCGCCAAGACAATCAATCCAATACGGGCAGAACGGCTCACGGCAAAACACCCCACAATGCAAACCTTCGCCACCTGCACTAATGATACCGCCAGCTAACACTATTACCAAAAGAAGCCGCGCGCTCCTCACCACCACAAAGGGGACAGGCACCTTTGTGGTGGTTTTCGACGCTAACGGTCGACCATCTCGCGCCATGAGATTAAACTTGAATTGTTCTCTGAACATATCCATTTCTGCCTATCCTCAACAGATCTTTGTCTCGAGGAGCGCATGTGAAGCCGTCTCATTCCACCGGTCGTAACGTCATCGCCATTCTCGCCATACCCATCGTGATGCTCTTCCTTATCGTCATCACGCCCTTTTCTTTTGGTATCGCCTCGCCCTTCGATCTTTGCGGGATGATCGACGCCGGCTCGCGTGCCACCTCGCTCTCCTTTGTCTGCCGTGGCGTGTTCTACGAATATGCAATTCCCACCGGAAGTTGGCAGTCCAAGTTACCGTTGCTCGGCAAGGTCGACGGATGCTCCCCCTATTTCTGCCTTGAACCTCAGGCGCTAAACTATCTAATCGACGACCAGCCACTCGACTCCATCACCCTCGCCTACGACTACGCACCAAACACCGATGAGCGCCACATGAACCAAGTCCTCGACAAGATGCTTAGACAGTGCGGGCTCACCGAGGAGACCGGTCGAACCATCTATAGCAACCAGAAATTAAAGCGAACAGAACTCCGCCGTGTCGGAAAAATCAAAGGGCGAAACGGGGCCGCCTACTGGGATGCCTGGGCAACACGCGACAAGGGCGAATTCGGACACAGCACCTATATGGTCACTGTCTACACCAAAGACGGAATTAAGGACAATGTTGACGATTTCGCGTCATCCAAACTCGGCATCCCCAAAACAACCAAGCCCGCCAGCCCAGATGAAATCCTGTAGAGACGCTCATTAGAATGTCGTTCAGCGAGCACGGCAGCATCGAGCTCGCCCCACCACCACCACGAAAGGGACAGGCCCCTTTGTGGTGATCTTCGGCCCCGGCGTTCACCATCTCAATCTGTAACATCTAGCGGCCGTTTTTGGGTCCAGACGTTACGGATCGAGATGAATTGTTCAGCGGTGCCCGTTTATCTAGATTTGTAACAACTACTCGGCAAATAAGGGTCTACCTGTTACAGAACGAGACAAACCGCGGACCACCACAAAGGTGCCTGTCCCCTTTGTGGTGGTTTTCGACAAAAAGAAGCCGCCCCATTAACAGAGGCGGCATCAAGCAAGTCTATTTATTAGCGTCCCTCAAGACCCAACGAGAACGCAGAAATGTAGCCCGGGGCTTACCCTTTCCCGAACGCGACCCTCGCGAAGCGCGTGAGCGGGCGGGAAAGGGTAAGCCCCGGGCGGACAATTAAGTGCGTTACTCGGCAGCGGCTTTGAACTTGTTGTAGTTGATCAGGCAGCCGGCCTTGACGATGGCGCGCTCCTCTGCCGTCATATCGGCAATGTAAAGCTCAATCCGCTCGACCGTGCCGTCGGCGCGCACCACGTAGGCGGCGATGTCCTTCAGGTCGCCATCGAGCGCGGCACGGATACCCGGCACAAAGACGTAGTCGCCCACCTCAAAGTTGGGCTCGGCCTCCATCTGGAAGGGCACCATGCCCCAGTTCATCACGTTGGAGCGATAGCGCTTGGTGGCGTACTCGTGGACGATGTTGGCCAGGCCGCCGATTACGCGCTGGCAGCTCGCAGCCTGCTCGCGGGCAGAGCCATCGCCCGGCTTCTTGGCGTAGAGCATGGAGCCGTACTCGGTTGCCCTGGCATCGGCCGCGACACCCGCGCCGGCCAACGCCTCAAACACACCGGCAAGCTCGGCATCGAGCGCGGACAGATCGCCCGCGGACTCACCGGCAACGCGGCGCTTCTCCACGGCGTCGACCTCCTTGGAGCGACCCACGTAGGCAGGGTCGCGGCGGCTGAGCGTAAACTCGGCCAGACCCAGCGGGTTGGAGCGGAAGGAGCTCGTCTCGCCCGAGGGAATGAGCTCGTCGGTCGTGGTGACCGGATCCATGATCTTGGAGCACACCTTGAGCAGGATGTCGTCGCCGAGAGGCTCCATCGCGGGCCACGGCTTGATGTTGGGACCCTCGACAAGCTCGTCGGCAGGCTCCGCCTTGCCAAAGCCCCAGTACACACGCTTTTTGTACGGTGCGTCGTCAAAGGTGTACTCGCAGGCCTCGTCCCAAGTCTCCTCGGGCAGGTCGGTCGCCGGCGTCAGGATGCCGCCGTTGGCAGCCGTCGCCGCAATGGAGCGGGCGTCCATCAGGGCCACGGCGCTCAGCTGGCCATTACCCGGCTTGGAACCCTCGCGGTTGGGGAAGTTGCGCGTGGTGTGGCGGATGGACAGGCCGTTGTTGGCGGGCGTGTCGCCGGCGCCAAAGCACGGACCGCAGAACGCCGTGCGCACGATCGCGCCGGCCTCCATGAGGTCGTAGATATAGCCACGGCGCGTAAGTTCGAGCGCCACGGGCTGGCTTGTAGGATAGACCGACAGCGAGAACTCGCCGCAGCCGGTGTTGGCGCCCTTGAGCACGCGGGCAGCCTGGACCACGGAGTCGTAGTTGCCGCCCGAGCAGCCGGCGATAACGCCCTGCTGCACGCGCAGTTTGCCGTCGACGATCTTGTCGAGCAGGCTAAAGTGCGTCTTGCCTTCGCCGATCTTGGCGGCCTCGAGTTCCACCTCGTGCAGGATGTCCTCGAGGTTCTCGTTGAGCTCGTCGATCTCAAAGCCGTTGGAAGGATGGAACGGCAGCGCGATCATGGGCTTGATGCTCGACAGATCAACCTCGACGCAGCCGTCGTAGTAGGCGACATCGGCGGGCTTGAGCTCGCGGTAGTCGTCGCCGCGGCCGTGCATGGCCAAAAACGCGTGTGTGTCCTCGTCGGTGGCCCAGATGGAGGAAAGGCAGGTGGTCTCGGTGGTCATGACGTCGACGCCGTTGCGATAGTCAGTCGTCATGCTCGCGATGCCGGGGCCCACGAACTCCATAACCTTGTTCTTAACGTAACCCTTGGCAAAGACGGCACGGATGATGGCGAGCGCCACGTCGTGCGGGCCAACGCCGGGGCGCGGGGCGCCCGTGAGGTAGATGGCAACGACGCCGGGATAGGCGACATCGTAGGTGTCGCGCAGCAGCTGCTTTGCCAGCTCGCCACCGCCCTCGCCCACGGCCATGGTGCCCAGAGCGCCGTAGCGGGTGTGCGAGTCGGAGCCCAGGATCATCTTGCCACAGCCGGCGAAATTCTCACGCATAAAGGAGTGGATGACGGCGATGTGCGGCGGGACGAAGATGCCGCCGTACTTCTTGGCAGCCGAGAGACCAAAGACGTGGTCGTCCTCGTTGATGGTGCCGCCCACGGCGCACAGCGAGTTGTGGCAGTTGGTGAGCACGTAGGGCAGCGGGAACTGCTCCATGCCCGAGGCGCGCGCCGTCTGGATGATGCCGGCAAAGGTGATGTCGTGGCTCGCCATGGCGTCGAAGCGAATCTTGAGCGCCTCGGGGTCGCCGGACGTATTGTGTGCCTGGAGAATCGAATACGCGATGGTGCCGCGCTTGGCATCCTCGGGCGTCTGCGTAATACCGCGCTCGGCAGCCTCGGCCGCAGGCACAACCTCGCTGCCGCCGCGCAGGTAGATGCCGTCCTCGTACAGCTTGACCATACTGTCTCCCACTCTGCCCGAAAGGCTCGGGCGCATAGCATACATTCATTCAATATCGTGCCATAGAACGGTTGCGAGTGGGTTACGAATCTGCGCGTTCACTTTATCTCGGTAAAGTAAAGGACGAGCCCGGCGAGGGCCGGCAGATTTGGTGTAAGAGTGTCCCTTCGACTAGTCATTTAAAAACGTCCCCCATGACTGCCGCATCCGGAGCAAGGCAACGCCGCAGGTAGAGGACGGACAGCGAGCGGGCCGTATTTCCAAAGTGAGGAACGTCCCCAAGTGCCGCATCCGGGCCATGGCAACGCCGATATTTTGGCGCGGACAGCGAAAGCCCGCCAGAGCGAGCAAGGTGCCTTGAAACAAGGCGGCATTGATCTTTTGATCATGCCGCCGAAGTTGAAAGGCAGATTGCCGCTCTGACGGGCTTGCAGCGTCAACTGGTTACGCGGGTTGGTAAACCCGCGTAACTACAAATCCCCGCCGGCGCCCAGCAGCTTGCGCATGACCTGTTCGGGGTTAACCGAGCCGTCGCGCGGGGCCAGGGCGGTGATCTTCTTCTGCATCTTGTACTCGTGCAGCTCGTCCTCGAGCTGGCGCACGCGAGCACGGAGCTTTTCGTTTTCGCGCTCGCGCTCCTCGGCACGCTCCTTCATATCGAGGATGCGCACCACGCCGGCAAGGTTGATACCCTCGTCGGTCAGCTGATTGATGAGCTCCAGGCGCTCGATATCGGCACGCGAATACAGGCGCGTGTTACCGCCCGAGCGCTGGGGGTTCACCAGGCCCTTGGACTCGTAGACGCGCAGAGTCTGCGGATGCATGCCGGTCAACTCGGCCGCCACGCTGATCATGTACAGCGGTTTGTTCCTATTGTCCTCGGCCATGCTACCTGACCCCTTTCCGTCTCGTTATCGTCCATCATAAGCCCGCGGGCGCGGTCGTGCGTCACGACCGCCCTAGTACGTCGCCTTGTAACGGTTGACCTTCTCGCGGTAGTCGCGCGTGTCGGCCTCGCGCAGCTTGGTCATCGCGTCGCGCTCGTCACCAGACAGGTTCGTGGGAACCTGCACTTTGATCTCGACGAGCAGCGCACCCGTGCGGCCACGGTGCTTAACGTCGGGCGCGCCCATCTCTTTAAAGCGGAATTTCTTGCCCGTCTGGGTACCCGCGGGCACCTTCAGACGAACAGTCGCACCGCCGGGCGTGGGCACGTCCACCGTGCAGCCGAGCGCCGCCTCATAGACCGAGACCGGTACCTCCATGGTCACGTCGGCACCTTTGCGCTTAAACAGCGGATGCTCCTCCACGTGCGTGGTCACGACCAGGTCGCCGCGCTCGCCGCCGGCAACGCCGTACTCGCCGCGACGCTTGTAGCGTAGCTTGCCGCCGTCGACCGCGCCCGCGGGAACCGAGACCGTAATGGTCTGCTGCTCGCCCGTCGAGGGAATGCGATAGGTGACCTTGTGCGTCACGCCGCGAAACGCGTCCTCGGCCGTCACATCGACGGTCAGCGACAAGTCGCCGCCCTTGCGCGCGCGGCTGCGACCCGCG
>OLSL01001269.1_pt1 | contig 23918 bp, 12 predicted proteins | sample 1672511 | NCBI WGS metagenome assembly OLSL01 (sample SAMEA3136694, study PRJEB25190) | human gut metagenome | biome: human gut; feature: human-associated habitat; material: faeces | place: Austria | collected 2013
CTTCTTCATCTTGTGCTTTTATATTTTTTAATAGGGTTTTATCTCTTTGTCCTCTTCTTGGTAATTTTCTTACATCTACTCCTGCTTCTTTTAGTTTTTCTAATAGGTTTATTAATTGGGTTGTTGCACTTTCCTCTTTTATTCCTGCTTTTGCTTTTTCTATTTCTTCTCTTGTTATTAATCCTAATCCTATTAACTTTTCTATTTCTTCATCTTCTATTTTACAGCTTCTATTCCCTTTTGCGGCTTGTAATACATTAGCTATCTGGTTTCCAATATTATAATCATCTGGCATTTCTTTTACTATTTCACTTATATCTAGCTCGTTTCCTTCTTCATCTTGTGCTTTTATATTTTTTAATAGGGTTTTATCTCTTTGTCCTCTCCTTGGTAATTTACTTACATCTACTCCTATTTCTTTTAATTTTTCTAATAATTTTATTAATTTTGATACTGCTGTCCTCTCATAAATAGCATTAACCTCATCATTTAGATTTACAAAATCTTTCAATAATCCAGTAAGTTTAAATGGTCCTGCATTTTTATCTGTAAAACTTCTTTCATGGCTTTCCCCATCTCTAATAATTCTATCAGGTAACTCCATTTGCCATAAATCTATCAAAGAACCTAGTCTTAATATTTCCTGAACCTCACTTGTCTGTTCCTCATTTAAATCTTCAAAATCATTATCTAAATATTCTTTATATTTATTTTGAATTTCTTTTAAGACTTTTGCATATCCCATTTCTTCTTTATCGGTACTGTTTATATCTGGTAATTCATTATCATGTTTTTCTACCCAATCTACTATAATCATTAGTAACTCTATATCATCTTGTTCAGTAATTTCATTGTCCCAGTTTACTTTTAATGTATTATTAACTAAATCTATTACAACTGGTCTATCTTCATCTTTTGTAGGATTATCTGGATCTTCTGAATATATAATTCTTCCTAGTTGTTGCAAATATAATATTCTTGAATTTTCGTCTAGTGGTCTAAGCCATATCATTCCATTTAACTTAGATAAGTGTAGCCCTTCATTTGCTTTATTCATTACAAGCATGAATTCTGTATCATCGGAATTTGCATTTTGAAATTCTTCTAATCTTCTTTCATTATCTTTATCTCCATATTCTCCAAGCATAGAATGAAATCTTGGTCTTATATCCAAACCTTTAAAATATTCGGCAATCTGCTTTTCATATTCTTCTAATTTATCTTTTCCTTTTTTTCTTCCAATTACATTACCATCTTCATCTTCAATTTCTGATGCAACTGGTAAAAATACAATATATTTTCCACCTTTTTTTACATTTGATTGTAATATTTCTTGTATTCCTTCTGCCTCCTCTAAACTTCTTCTAAACTTTTCGTATTTTTCTAGTTCTTCATTTTTTTCTTTCACAATTTCTATTTGTTCTATTCTATCTTTTAGTTTATCCACAAGTCCCTCTGTTTTCAAGCTATATTCACAATAAGCTAATTTAGGATTTACAACTAATCCCATTCTAATAGCATTTGTTAAGCTCATATTCATTGCCATATGTTTGCCTGCTATTGCATCTCTATTGGTATACCCTAATTTTTCAGCCATTTCATTTGCCATATTTATACCATCTACATCTCTTCTTGGTGTTGCAGTAATTCCTAATACTTTTGTTTCTTCTGTTTGATTATCTATTAAAGCATTTAACCTGTCTCCCCATTTTTCTGCACCAGTTCTGTGTAGCTCGTCTAATACAACAAATCCATATTTTTTGTTTACAATCTCTTCACCATTTCTTGCAAGTAATCCTGAATATGTATAAAGTTTTAATTTTGGAAATACCTCTGCTACTATTTCTTCTCTGCTTTTACCTAATGTATTAATTGGTCCATGGATATACTTTATTATATAATCTTTCATTTGTTCCAATATTTCATTTTGAGGTGCTAAATAAAGCATTTCTTCATCTTTATGTTCCATAAGCTGTGATAATGCCACAAAGCTCTTGCCTGCTCCTGTTGGTAATATTACTGATGCAAATCTTTTTTCTTTAAATATTTCTTCTGTTCTTTCCACTGCTCTTTGTTGGTATGGTCTTAACTGTATTTCTGTTCCTTTAACATCATAATATCCCAAAAATCTTTCTATTCTCTCTATAGAAAGTTCCTGTTTTAAATTTGAAATATTTTCTTCTATCATTTTATCATATTGTTTTAAGCGCTTTTCTTTTATATCTTCTTTTCTGTCTTGTTCAGTAATTTCAAAATCATTTTTTCTTGTTATTATATTTAATAAAATTGTTGGTATATCATTTTTATCTATACCTTTTTCTTCTAGCATTTTATATAATTCAACGCAATATTCTTCTTGTATTCTTTTTAGTAAATTATTTTTTTCTTCAATTGTAAATTCTTCAATTCCAATTTTTTGCCAATTATATGAAGAAAATACAGCTTCTGCATAATATTCTTCTTTACTTATTTTTTCACTTCTTTGCACTCTAGAAAATGCATTGTTCATTATATCTCTTATATTTGATAATCCACCATTTTCTACTATATCTATTTGTTCTTCATCTGCTAAACCTTTTATTTGTTGTACCAATTCAATTTCACTTGGTTTCAAATTCAAATTAACCGATTCACTTAGTCTATAACCTTTATTGCTTTGCCTTGTTGATATTTTAGGTTCTATTTCAAATCCATTATTTTCAATGTACTCTATTACTCTTTCATATTTAGGATTATTGTTGGTTATTTCTCTTAATATTTGTGCTAACGCTCTTGCATTTGACTGCCCTTTTGCTAAATAAAACATGTTTCTTACAATGGAATTTGCTTGTCCATATTCTACTTTTCCCTCTGTTAATTCGTACATATCTTCTATTGTAATATTTTCTTGTAATTTATCATTTCTTTTTAAAACACTTTCATCTGGTATTTCTATTTGTTTTCCTTCACCTACACATTTAATTAATTCTCTTTTTAATTCATCTACAATTTGTTTATCTTGTCCTTCTACTTGTTGTAATAACCCAAACATATCTAATACTTCTTTTGATATGTCTGTAATTCTGTTTCCTTCAATATCTCCATAATATATTTGTTCACTTGATGAAAAAGCACTTCCTAGTGTTTTTATTAATGAATTATTATTTGATGCTTGTGGCATCAATGGCTTCATTATCTTTTCGTGTTCTAATAATGTAAGTTTTGCAATTATCTTGTTTTTCTCCAATGTTTGATTTTCATTTAATGATTGATAACTACTAACTCTAGTATATGGAGATTTATATGTTATTCCTTTTCTTAATCCTGCTTTACTTACATCTAATTTTTCTGATTTATATCTTGTTTTTACTATTTCTTTAATTTCGTCAGATGTTTTTGCTTCATCAATTTTTCTTAGTTTTTCTCTTATATTTTCAGGTATTTCTGCACTAGAAATTGCTTGTTCTACTTGTCTTTCTATCTCTGCTAGCATATATTGTCCTGCATGAAAAACTCTTTCTCCCATTTCTTTTTTTGGCACTTTTATCATTACATATCTATCGCTAAACGCTTCTCCATATGTTCTTGCAACATTTGCATTACTAGATAACGATATACAATTTGTTTGTAGACTATAATGTATTTTTATGTGACTATACATTTCTTCTAATGTAACTTTGCTATCTGAATTCCAGCGTGGTTCTTCTTGATGTGTTTCTTCCCATCTTTCTCTATCAGTACGAAGTTTTGTATAATCATCTCCATCTTTTATTACACCATTTTCTATATCTTCTATATCCCCAGGTTCTAGTGATCTAAAAAAGTAGTAGTTTTCATCATCACTTATTAAATTAAATTTTTCTATATCAAATAATTCTTCCATTAAAATCTCCCCATCTTTCTTGTTCATTTGTTGTTTTATTTCTGATAACATTTTAGCATACCAAATAAAAATAAAAAAGAGATTTTTCTATATAAAAGAAAAGTTGCTAAATTTATAGCAACTTTTCTTTTATATATTTTTATACAGATTTGCTAGTTTTATATGAATATACCTTTTTCTCTAGTTTAAATCCATTAACAGCTTTTTGTAATTCCATAACAATTACAGGAACAACCGATATAGCAGCTATATATAGCCATTGTATACTATTTAATGGTACTAACTTAAATACTGATGCAAATCCTGGTACAATTACAACTATTATTTGTAGTAATGTTCCTAAAATAAATGCCCCAATCAAATATTTATTTTCTAATAATCCAATTTTAAAGATAGATTCTTCACTTTTTATATTGAAACTATGTATTAATTCTAGTAATCCAAGTGAAACAAACGCCATTGTTCTTCCAACTTCAACTCCATATAAATTAGTTCCAATATTAAAGCTAATTAATGTAAGCATTCCAAGCATAATACCCTCAACAAATATCTTACCCCATAATCCATCTGCAAAAATACTTTTTCTATTATCTCTTGGTTTTTTATCCATAATTTTTTTGTCTGGTGGTTCTAAGCCTAATGCAATCGCTGGCAATGAATCTGTTACTAAATTAATCCATAAAAGCTGAATTGCAAGAAGTGGAGATTTTATTCCTAATAATAACCCCATAAATATGGTAACAATTTCTCCAATATTAGTTGCAAGTAAAAAGTGTACTGCTTTTTTTATGTTATCATAAATACTTCTGCCATGTTTTACCGCTTCAACTATTGTAACAAAATTATCATCTGTTAATATCATGTCTGATGCATTTTTAGCAACATCTGTACCATTTTTGCCCATTGCAATTCCAATGTCTGCATTCTTTAATGCTGGAGCATCATTTACTCCATCTCCTGTCATCGCAACTACTGCACCTGTACTTTGAAAAGCCTTTACAATTCTAACCTTATGTTCAGGAGATACTCTTGCAAAAACAGAATAATTCATAATATTTCTTTTTAATTCATTATCAGATATTTGATCAAGTTCTGCTCCAGTAATTGCAAGTTCATTATTTTTAAGTATTCCAAGGTCCTTTGCAATAGCTTTTGCAGTTGCTATATGATCTCCTGTAATCATAACTGTTTTTATTCCAGCTTTTTTACAAGTAGATACAGCATCTTTTACACCTTCTCGTGGAGGATCTATCATTCCAAGAAGTCCAACAAAATTTAAATTGTTTTCTATAGTACTACTTTCAATTTGAGAAGGTAAAATATCATAGTCCTTATATGCAACAGCTATAACTCTTAGAGCATTATTTGCCATTTGATTATTATATCCTTCTATTTTTGACATTTTTCCAGAATCAAGACTTACTATGCTTCCATTTTCATAACATTTCGTGCACCTTTTTAGTAATACATCTGGAGCACCTTTAGTAATTACACGATACTTTCCGTTTACAATATGTATTGTAGTCATCATTTTTCTTTCAGAATCAAAAGGTATTTCATTAACTCTTTTATATTTTTCGCATAATTCCTCTCTATCTTTATTATGTGATATAGCACAATTAGCTATTGCAACTTCTGTTGCTTCTCCAACCGCTTCTTTTATGTTATTTTCATTTTTTATTTCAACATCTGTGCATAGTGTTCCAAGTTCTAATATAAAATCTGCTGTACCATTTAAAGCTTCACCTTTTATATCCATTATTCTAGTTACTTGCATTTTGTTTTGAGTTAATGTACCCGTTTTATCTGAGCATATAACACTACTACTGCCTAACGTTTCTACTGCTGGTAGTTTTCTTATAATACTATTTTTCTTAGCCATTTTTGTAACGCCTATTGAAAGCATAATTGTAACTATGGCTGGAAGACCTTCCGGTATTGCTGCAACTGCTAAACCTACAGATGTCATAAACATCTCAATTGGCTCTATTTTCTTTATCAAACCTATAATAAAAATAAAAGCACAAATTACTAAGCATCCAACTCCTAATGTTTTACCAACCTCTCCTAGTTTTTTCTGAATTGGCGTTTCTGGAGCTTCATTTACAATAATCATTTTTGCAATTTTTCCTACATTTGTGTTCATTCCTGTTTCAGTTACAATTGCTTCTGCATGGCCATTTACTACAATTGTAGTTGCAAAAGCCATATTTACCATATCTCCTAATGGTGATTTTGGATTTAATACTGTATTTGCTTCCTTTAAAACAGGTATTGTTTCACCTGTTAAACTAGATTCTTCAACTTTTAAACTATAGCTTTGAATTAACCTACAGTCTGCAGGTACATAATTTCCTGCCTCCAAAATAACAATATCCCCAGGCACTACTTCTGTTCCTTTTATTGTAATAATCTTTCCATCTCTTTTTACTTTTGCAACAGGTGCAGACATCTTCTTTAATGCTTCAAGTGACTTTTCAGCCTTTGCCTCTTGGATCACTCCCATAATACTATTTAATATTACAATTGCTATTATTATAATAGAATCAATATAATCATTACTTCCTTCTACTTTTGCAATTACAGCTGATATAATTGCTGCAATAATTAAAATAATAATCATAAAATCATTAAACTGCTTTATAAACCTTTTAAATAAACTTTCCTTCTTTTGCTCTTGCAGTTTATTTTCTCCGTACTTTTCTCTCCTCTTCTTAGCTTCTTCTTCGGTAATTCCTTTACTAATATTTGTCCTAAGTTTTCTCTGAACCTCATTTATAGATAAGGTATGCCACATATATATCATCCTCTCCTTTGTACAAGTTATAATAATATATATGTGGCAAGTCCAATTAATATGAATTTTTAATAAATATTTTTATGCAAGTTTTATTGATAAAAGTTTACTAATTCCGTTTTCCTCCATTGTAACTCCATAAACTGTATCTGCTGCTTCCATTGTTCCTTTTCTATGTGTAATTACTAAAAATTGAGTTTCCTTACTAAACTTCTTTAAATATTCTGCAAAACGATAAACATTTACATCATCAAGTGCCGCTTCAATTTCATCTAATATACAGAATGGTGCAGGATTAATTTTTAATATTGCAAATAATAGAGCAATTGCAGTGAATGCTTTTTCTCCTCCTGAAAGTAGCATCATATTTTGAAGTTTTTTTCCTGTTGGCTGAACTTGAATATCTATTCCACATTCTAGAATATTATTTTCATCTTCAAGTATAAGCTCTGCCTTTCCTCCTCCAAACAATTCCACAAACACTTCATTAAAGTTTTTATTAATCTGTCTAAATTTATCTGCAAATTGTTTTTTCATTGTATCTGTCATATCAGAAATTATATTTCTTAATTTTCCTGCTGTTTCATCTAAGTCTGCTCTTTGTTCACACATAAAATCATATCTTTCCTTAGTCTTTTTGTATTCTTCAATCGAATCCACATTTATGCTTCCTAAATCTTTTATTTTATTTCTAATATGATTTACTTCTTTTTGCGTTTGTGCAATATTATCTGGCCTTTTATATTCTGTTACAGCATTTGGAGTAAGTTCATATTCTTCCCATAAGCTGTTTACAACCTGTTCTAAATCCTGTTCTAATTTTGTTTTCTTAACATCTATTTTTACAATTTGTTCTTTTAAACCTTCAATAGTATTAAACTGATTATTAATTTCGTTTTCTGTCTCTGATAGCTTACTATTTTTTTCTACTCTTTTATTTTTTAGTTCATCAACCTTCGTAGAACTATTTTCAACATCAGATTTTATTTGTTCTATTTGAGCATTAAGCTCTGTTATTCTGTTTTCTAATGTCTCATTTTCCTTAAATATTTGAGCTATATTCTCATTTTTATTCTGTATAGATGAATTATTATTTTCAATATCAAGTTTTATTCTTTCTAGCATTTCATCTATAGATGTTCCACTTTCATCAAAAGATGAGACCGATATTTTTAAGTTTGTTATATCAAAATTCAAATCATCTATGTATTTTTGATTTTCCTTATTGTTAACTGCAAATTCTTCTATCACACTATTTAGTTCATCTATTTGATTATTTAAGTTTTGGATTTCTTCTTGCTTTTTTGCTTTTGTCTCATTTGCTTTAACTCTTTGTTCATCTATTTGATTATTTTCTTCTTTTAGCTTATCTCTTCTTGCTTCAAGTTTATTAATGTTTTCTTCTATTGAAACCATTTTTTGCTTTTCTGTAGCATATACTACTTCTGTATCTTGCATTTCTTTTTCAAGTCTGCTTACCTCTTCAATAACATCTGTAATAGAAACACTATATTCTTCTTTTTTCTTTGATTCTTCTTTTATTTTGTTTTCTAATTCTTTTATATTATTTTCTAATTCCTCTATTTCTCTACTTCTGCCTAATATATTTACAGTTTTAGTTTGAACACTACCACCTGTTATTGCTCCAGATGGGCTTATAATATCTCCTTGTAGAGTTACAACTCTAAAAGAATATGAGTTCATTTTAGAAAGTGCTATTGCAGAATCCATATTTTCAACAACAACAGTTCTTCCAAGAAGGTTAAGCACAATTTGTTCATATTTTTTATCACACTTAACAAGATCAGATGCAATTCCTATAATTCCCTCTAAGTTGTTTTTTATCATTCTATCAAGTTTTTTCCCTCTAATTGATGAAATTGGTAAAAATGATGCTCTACCTAGGTTATTTTTTCTTAAATGTTCTACCAATTTTTTTGCATCTTCTTCTGTTTCAGTTACAACATTTTGAAGTGTTTGTCCTAAACACATTTCAATTGCCGTTTCATATTCTTTTTTTACTGATATTAAATTTGCTAAAATACCCTCTGTTCCCTTTTGTAATAAACTATTTTTCTCACAATCATTAAGTAATGCTTTTACACTTTTTGTATATCCCTCTTTTTCCTTTTCAGTTTCAATTAAAAATCTAAGTCTAGAATCTTTCATTCTTAAATCATATGTTAAGCTATTAATAGAATCATCAAATTCTTTAACTTTGTTCATACATTTTAGTTTTAAGTCTGCCTTTTCTTTTAAAGTTTGTTCCATCTTTTCCTTTTTAGATTCTATTTCATGGAAACCCTTTCCCATTTCTTGTTTGTTATCCCTTGCTTCATCAAGTTCAGAAATAACTGTTGTAAGTTCTTGTTTAACGCTTTTTTGTCTTTTATCTAAATTCTCAATTAAAACATCTTGATTACTAATTGTTTCTAAACATTCGTATCTCATATCTGTGTTTTGTTGAGCAATTTGTTTTTTACCCTCAATTTCAAGTTCTTTGTCAGATAATTTCTTAGTAAGTTCATCTAATTCTTTTTGTTTTTCATCTAATTCTTTCTGAAATTTTTCTTTATTTAAAAACAAATTCTCTTTTTTAGTTTTCTTTTGAGTAATTTCTTCTTCTAATTCAGCAATTTTATTTTTTATTTCTTCTATTTCTTTTTCAAGTCTTTCTTTATTTAAAGTATTATTTTGAATTCTTTCATTTGAAATACCAATTTCAGAATTTATTTTCTCTATTTTATTAGTACTTTCAAAACCTATGTTTTGAAGTTCCTCTATATTAATAGTTATAGAGTCAATCTCTTGTTTTAGTTCTTCTTTTGCTTCTTGAAGTTTTGACATTTTTTCATCTTCATCTTGTTTTTGAGATTGCATAATTTCTTCATCTTTTGTAACTTGAGATAGTTTTTCTTTATAGTTTTCAATATTATATAAAAATAGCCCTACTTCTATGCTTTTTAGTTCTTCGCGCAAATCTAAAAATTGTTTTGCCTTATCTGACTGTAATTTTAAAGGTTCAATATTTGCTTCAATTTCTGATAAAATATCATTAATTCTAAGTAAGTTTAATTTAGTCTGCTCAAGTTTTTTTTCAGATTCTGCTTTTCTTGTTCTATATTTTACAATTCCTGCTGCCTCTTCAAATATACGTCTTCTATCTTCAGACTTATTGCTTAATATTTCATCAATTTTTCCTTGACCTATAATGCTATAACCATCCTTACCAATTCCAGTATCCATAAATAACTCTAATATGTCTTTTAAACGGCAAGGTGTTTTATTAATAAAATATCCAGTTTCCCCGCTTCTATATATCTTTCTTGTAACTGTAACTTCGGCATATTCAATAGGTAACTTTCCATCAGTATTATCAATTACCATAGACACTTCTGCAAAGCCCAAAGATTTTCTAGCCTGAGTTCCTGCAAATATAATATCTTCTGATTTAGCACCTCTTAATGATTTTATGCTTTGTTCTCCAAGTACCCAACGAATAGCATCTGAAATATTGCTCTTTCCAGACCCATTTGGTCCTATAACAGAAGTTATTCCTTCTTTAAATTCTAAAACTGTTTTATCTGCAAAGGACTTAAACCCTTGTAATTCTAATCTTTTTAAATACATATTTTCACCTAATTTTACTTTTTATTTAATATACAAAATAGATTATATATAAATTTCTCCCATTTTTCAACAAAAAACTAGAAATTAGTTTGTACTAATTTCTAGCTTCTTCTTCCTTTTTATATATTACCTTTTCAAAATCACTATTCTTACTTCTTTCTACCATTTGATTATATACTCTATCTCTTAAATCTTGTCTTTGTTCTTTTAATATAAGATTTTCATTTGGAAAGAATGGTCCATCTATATAACTTACTATTCTTACTTTATCTTTTCCTCTTTTTTGATAAGTGTTTGTTATACAAAATGTTGGTACACCTAATTTAATAGGATAGTTAAAAGATACAGCCTTAAATGGTCTTATTTTTGTATAGTATGGCCATATATGTGCCTCTGGGTATATTGTTACAGAACACTTTTGCTTAATTCTTGTCTCAATTGCATCCATAAAATTTTTCATTCCATCTTTTTTATTAGGAATTGGAATAGCCCCTAGCATTTCAACAATTTTACCAGAACACCCCATTGACACATTCTCTGGATTCACAATAAAGAAATTTCTTTTTGGAAAAATTGGTATACTTGGAATAAATGTGTCTGCAAAGACCTGAGTATGATTTACATATACAAAATACCCCTCGTTTTTATATTTTTTTAATTTTTCCTTTCCAACATATTTTATTCTAAACTTTATTTTAGAATAAAACAATTTTATTGGCATACTTAAAACATTTTGTAAAATAATCGATAGCAAATTCCATAAGGGATTTTTATGAATATACTTAAAATTTTCATCAATACATTTTGGCGTTATACTAGCACCTGAAAATTCATCATTTAATTCATCTTTATAATATACTATTTGTTTTTCTTTCATATATTAATTTCCTCTTTTGTATCTGTAGTATATTCAAGTTCTACATTATAGAATTTCTCGTATATTTCCTTCCATACTTCAAAGTTTTTGTTTTTCATAAACTGGGTATTTTCTTTTCTAGTTAGATTTTCTTGTGGGTATATTGGTTTTTCAATATTTATAATATATTCTTGTATAGGAAAACCATCTTCTCCAATTATGTCACTATCTTGCATTGTAATAAAAACTGGAATAACTGGCACATTGCTTCTTACAGCTAATTTATATGCTCCATCTTTTAATGGCTTTGGTTTTCTATAATTCCACCACAAACTTTGTTCTGGGTAGATTAATATAAAATCTCCCCTTTGTAAAATAGTATCTACTGCCTTCATAAACTCTACCATCGTTTCTTTATTTGAACTAAGTGGTAATGTATTACAGTTTCTAAATAAAAATCCATATAATCCAGGGAAGTTTGTATAGTTTCCTTCTCTTATTATTTTATATAGTTTTTTATCCTCTGCTTGACCTGATAATCTAAAAGCTGTTTCTATCGAAAAACAATCAAATGGATTAAAATGATTGCATGTTATCATAGCACCAGATTTTACAGCTTGTAGATTTTCAATTCCTCTAACATCTTTAATTATTAGTTTGTTTTCTTTTAATAGTTCATCTACATATCTTTCAGCAAGTTTATATGCAACTCTACTTTTTAATTTGCTATATCTTTTTTCTCTTAAATAATCAACTTTTTCTGGCATTAATTCTATTGTTTCAGGGTCATCTTCTGCATCAACATCAAATCTTCCTTCTCGTTCTAGCTCTTTTATTTTTTCCAAAACTTTTAATCTATCTTTAGCTTTTACTACATTTTCATTATTTATTTGATGTTTAGCATCTCTAAACCTTCTATCATCTCCAACACAATCATTTTCTTTTTGTGCTAATGCTCTTAAATTTTCTTCTGATTTTCTATCTCTATATCTTTGTTCTTCTGTATAATTTTCTTTTTCTGCTCTTATTTCATTAATATACTCTGTTTCTTCTGCATATTTCCAAAAATATTCACTATATAATACATCTTCAAAATGCCATGGTTTACATGCAAAATTAAAATGTAATATTTTTATATCTTCATCTTTTACAGTTGTAGATGGCATAGGCATTCTATCCCATGCAGTACTAATTAGCTTAACTCTACCTTTACACAATCTATTTAAATAGTCTTGATCTTGTGCAACAGAAAATTTAACAGTTTCAAGCAAATATAAAAATTTCTTTTGAAAATCAAATTTTCTAAGTGCATCTAGGTTCATAAGAAGTACACCCGCATTAAAGTAATTTTGGTATTTAGCAACCCCAACTACTTTTTCTGCATAATCTTGAAATACCTTATTGTTTTGTATAATGTCATCTGGTGCAGCAGCAACCAAGTTATCTCCCATGTCTGTATGGAATAAATCTGCTACATCTGCAAGAATAACTATATCACTATCTAAATATAAAACCTTATCAAATTGTGGATATAGCTCTGGTAAGAAAAGTCTAAAATATGTTGTTTTGGAATAATAATCTCTAGTGTATAATTTATCTTTTACTTTTTCTATATAATAATTTAAATCAACAAACTCGATATTTACATTTTCTTTTTCATATTTTTTTATTTTCTTTTTGTTTTCTTCTCTAATATTTGTATATAAAATTTTAATTAAATAGAAATTTTCCTCTGATGAATTATCAATAAGTGATTGAAGTGCAACTGCTAAAAATGGTACATATGCATCATCTACTGTAAAAAATATTGGTATTTTTTCTTCATAATTACTCATTTATTTTCCCCTTTTTTTCTTCATATTCTTTCTTTAGTTGTAAATATTCTTCTAAATCTTTATCAAAAGCATAACATTTCAAATATTTATGTATTTCATCTACTTGCCATTGTTTATAATTTTCGGTATGTGGATATGGCTTTAACATTAGTCTTTTGCAAAAGTGGCATATAACTGTATCTTTTTTATTAAATTTAGACTGTTCATTAAATATCCTTGGTAAAAGTAGTTTTTTTGATGTTGACCAGTATATTGCGTCTTGATCTGCAAAAAGCATTTTTCTTTTTCTTAATAAGTTTCTTGCTTTTTCTAAAAGTTTTGTTTCTTTTATTTTGCTCATATTTAATAAAAGCATTCCTGCATTTATATAATCAGTTCTAATAATTATACATCCATATTTTTCTCGAACTGCTGCATATTCATAATCATCAATATTAATTGAATATAATTTATTTATATCATCTGCAATCATCATATCAATATCTAAATATAAAATTTTATCTGGAATGTTTGGCACTTCATCTGCAAGTAATCTAAGTAATGTATATGGAGTGCAATATGCTGTTTCATTTAAACATCCTTTAAATTCCTTATTATATAAATCTGTTACATCAATTTTAGTTATTTCATTTTTTACATTTTTTGATTTTATAACTTTTTCTAAAAATTGTACCTGCTGATCTGTTATACTTATGAAATTTGAATTTAATCTTTCTAAATGCATAGTAAATATATAACAATGTACAGGTTCTTTTGTTTTATTAGTTATTGATATTAGTTCTGAAAGTGCTCCATCAAATACTCTTTTATTTCCACATAATAATAAGTTTATCATATTACTCCCGACTTTTATTTTATTTTCATTAAATATTATATTATAAATGTAAAAAATATTCAAGTAGTGAAATCGAGCTCTTTTATTTTATATATAGACTAGTTTTTATCAAAAAAAGAATCCTTGTTATGATACATTTCTGTATAATAATTTGGATTCTTTTTCTAATAGTATTTTCATACTATACTTTTATCTCATTAATTTGGATAGTGCATTTTTATATATCCATGTCCACAAGCTTTATGTGTTTTTTCTGTACCTACATATCCGTGTTTATCACAATAATAATGTGATGATGTATACCCATGGTCACATCCTGTTGTATATGTATGAGATGATGATGAACCTGAATAGTTATGCGTTGAACATGTATATGCTGTTATTATTTTATTATGTGCAACTCCATCATGATATGTTGCATTTGGTGTACCTAAACTTGGTATTGTTCCGCATACAGAGCATTTCCATGTAAAATTTACTGTTTGTCCTTGGTCTGATGAAGAGCCGGTTACACTTAGTGTTCCTCCACAACTTTTTTCTACTTTTGTTGTATTAGTACAAGTTAATGTCTTTTTACCAGAGCAACTTGAATTTGTACATGTAATGTATCCTGGACAAGTTGAATTACTACCAAGGTTTGTAATATTATGTGTATCACAATAATAATGTTTATCTGGAATTCCATGTTTGCAATAGTGTGGATTTCCTGTTCCGTGTTGATGCGTTTGCCCTGCTGGAGCAGTACATCCACACGAACATCCAGTTCCATTACATGTATGATAAGTTACTTCAACATATCCATCTGTACAGTATGATGCTGAGTGTGATACTGCAACTGTATAATCGCAAGCTGTTCCAGTTGTTACCGTTTTTCCTGTTGTTGTAGCTTTTCCATCGCTTACTGTTACATAATATGTATATACTGTATAACTGCTTAAGTTTGATGCTGTTAAATTAACTGCCGTTCCTGATGCTGTACTTGCTGATGTTGCTGATAATGTATATGCACTTGCTGATGCTGATTTTGTATATAGTTTATATGTCAATTTATCTCCATTACTATCTGTTGATTTTGCATTTACTATAATTGTATTTGTATTTCTACTTGTTACTGACGTTGTTGGAGTAGTTGGTGCTACATTATCTATTTTCCATACTGCATAAAGAGTTGCAGATACATTTGCCGTATATGTTGCACCTTTTGCATATGTTGCTGTTGTTGCTGTATTACTTGTTGACCATCCAAGGAATGTATATCCAGATTTTGTTGGTACGGTACTGCTTAATGTTAAGTTTATTCCACTTATTGCTGTTTGAGCAGCTGGCGCTCCACTTCCTCCGTTTGCATTATATGTTACTGTATAACTACTTACTGTTACCTGTTTATTTACTACTGTTTGGTTTCCTGCTTTATCTATTGCTTTCATATAAATTGTATATGTTCCTGCGTTACTTACTGTAAATGTATTTGATGTTTGGTATGTACTTCCTCCGTTGCTATACTCATATCTTAATATTCCTGCTGTTGTACTTGATGCTCCTGTACTTGCTGTATCTGTTGCAGTACAAGTTGCTGTTATTACATTTTTACTTACTGTCGCGTTATAGCTATTTATTTTTGGCGCTACATTGTCTATATTTTGTACGTTATAGCCTTTCGTTTGGAATCCGTTTGTTCCATCATAATATCTTGCAAATATCGCTGTATTATTTGTTACTGTAAAACTTGCTGTTGTTCCTGTTACGTTTGTCCAACTTCCACTTGTTCCTATTTTATATTGTCTTGTATAACTACTATTTCCATATGTTATATTTACTGTTATTGGTCCTTTGGCTACTCCGTTTTGTGTTCCTGTCGTTCCAGTGTTTCTTGGTGTTGTTGGAGTTGAGCTTATCTTTATGTCTGCTGTTGATACTGTTCCTAATGTTATATTAGCAAGCTCATTACTTACTCTTTCATTTCCTGCTTTATCTATTGCTTTTGCCTGTACTTTATATGTTCCTGTTGTTAAGCCTGTAAATGCTTTAGATGTTTGCCAGCTTTGCCATGCACTATTTTTATATATTCTATATTCATATCTTAATATTCCTGCTATTGTACTTGATGCTCCTTTGCTTGCTGTATCTGTTGTGCTTGCTCCTACTGTTATACTATTTGTTGTATGTGTTTCTGTTACACTAAATGCTTTTGGACTTTCATTATCTACATTTTGTATGTTATATGTTACTGTTTTAAATGTGTTTGTTCCATCACTATATTTTGCAAATATTGCTATATTCTCTGTTACTGTAAAACTTGCTGTTGTTCCGTTTACTTCTGTCCAACTTTCATCTGTTTCTTTTCTATATTGTTTTATATAGCTATTGTTTCCATATTTTATTTCTACATTTATTGGTCCTTTTTCTATTCCATTTTGTGTTCCTGTTTCTTTGGTATTTCTTGGTGTTGTTGGTTTTGATGTTATCTCTATATCACTTTCTGGTTTTGATATAATTATTTCTATTGTCTTTCTCTTAGTTTTTCCCATATTTGTTTCTGCTTCAAATGTATATACCCCATTTTCGGTTACTTCAAATATTACTCCACCTTCTGTATACTCTTTTTCTTGTTTCATGCTTTCTGGTTTTACTATTCTTACTGTTGTTACTTTCTTTGTTTTTGTTGTCTTTTCTACTTCTGCTTCTACCTTTATTCTTATTGTAGCTCCATCATCTTCATTATATGGTTCTTGTGTTAATTTTAAACTTGGATATGGTTCTCCATCATCTGGTCCTTCTTCTATTATCTTTACTGTTCCATCTTCGTCTATTTCTACTACTATTATGTATTTATCCGTTGTTATTACTTTTAACTGCTTTGGTTCTTCATCTACTTTTTCTACTGTTCCCACCCAATCTTCATTTTCTAGTCTTACTTTTACCAAATCTATTAATTTATCTTTTATACTTGCATCCATCATCTTTCCTGTCTTTTCATCTACTGCTATTATTTTTATTCTTTCTTCGTAATCTGCAAGTAATGCCTTTTGCTTTGCTAATTCTGCCTTATCTATTAGCCCTCCATTAAATATTGTGTTTATACTTATGGTAGCTAATATTACAAGCATTATTATTGTTACTACTAGCGCTATTAGTGTTATTCCGCTTGTTTTCTTTTATCATTTTTAACATTTCTCCTTCTTTTGTAGTAATTTTTTATAAATTTATTTTACTATGTTATCTCTCATTTGCCAATATACATATAAGTAAAAAAAGTACTTATATTAAAAGTTAGGATTATATCTAAATGATATAATCCTAACTTTTGGTTTCAGCTATTTTGTTATCCATTTAACCAAATTTAAATTTGCACTATCTAATAACATTTCATGTTTTGGCATTACTCTAAATGTATATCCGTAGTTTCCACCATTTACTAATTGAATTTTAGCTGAATATGTGTATTCTTTTGCTTCTTTATTTTCTTCAATTAGCTTCATTGGAATTATTGAAATATCATCTACTACTCCATTTTCTTGAATACGTCCATAATATACTTGTGCTTCAATATTTTCTGGTGCAATGTTTGGTAGTTTTACTTTACATTTTACATCAATATTGTTGCCTGCATCTATTGTAATATTATCTAGATTATCATGTTCTTGTGTTATTTTTATATCATCCCAATTATTAAATAATTCGTTTTTCCAAGCATTATATTCTGTAACTTTATCTAAATTTGTATAATAGTTATTAAATAAGTTACATAGTGGCATATATAGATTATTTACATAGTCTATTAGCATACGAGATGTGCTAAATCTTCCTCCTGTTGAAATAATAGAATTTTTCATAGTTGTAATCCATTTTTCTGATATACCATTTTCGTTTTGATCATAATACATAGGAATAATTTTATTTTCTAGTACTTCATAAATGCTGTTACTATCTGCTCTGTCTTGCTCTTCATAATTGTCATATTCAGCATTTGTTCCAATTGTCCATCCATTTTTAGAATTATATCCTTCTGCCCACCAACCATCTAGTACGCTAAAGTTTATAACTCCATTAACAGATGCTTTTTGTCCACTTGTTCCAGATGCTTCCATTGGACGTCTTGGTGTATTAAGCCATACATCAACACCACTTATTAAATATCTTGACATTGCAATATTGTAGTTTTCAAGTAAGAATATTTTTCCTTTAAATTGTGGCTTCATTGATATTTCGTGAATATATTTAATTAAGTCTTGTCCTTCTTTATCTGCTGGATGTGCTTTTCCTGCAAATATAATTTGAATTGGTCTATTTTGATTACTAAATATTTGTGTTATTCTTTCTAAATCTTTAAATATTAATGTTGCTCTTTTATATGTTGCAAACCTTCTAGCAAATCCTATTGTTAGCACATTTGGATCTAGAGATGATGTAATTTTATTAATTTCTTCATAGCTATATCCATAACGGTGTAATCTTGCAGTTGTACTTCTTCTTACTAAATCCATTAATTTTTGTTTTCTTATCATATGAGCATTCCATAATTCTTCATCAGGAATATTATTTATTTTTTCCCATGTTTGATCATTTTGAATATTATCTTGCCAATATGGAGTTAAATATTTGTTATACAAAGATTTTAATGGTTGTGCAAGCCATGAACATGTATGAATACCATTTGTCACATATGTAATTGGTGATTCATTTGCAGCAATGTTTGGCCAAGCTTCTCCAAACAATTCTCTTGATACTGCACCATGTAATTTACTTACTCCGTTTTTCTTACCAGCAATTTTTAATGCTAGAATACCCATATCAAATCCACTATCTAAATTTGAATTTGGTTTCATTCCCATTTTGAAGAAATCTATTTTTTCAATGCCAAGTTTTTCCCAGTAATTATTAAAATATTTCTCCATAAGTTCAATTGTAAATATATCATTTCCTGCTGGAACTGGTGTATGTGTTGTAAATACTGTTTTTGAACTTACAATATCTTTTGCTATATTAAATGAAACTTTCTTTTCACTAATTGTATTTTCAATTAATTTTAAAGTTAAGAAAGATGAATGACCTTCATTCATATGATATACAGTAGGTTTTAATCCAAGTCTTCTAAGTAGTTCAACACCTGCCATACCAAGTACAATTTCTTGTGAAATACGTGTTTCTTTATTTCCACCATATAGTGTTTTAGTTATTTCTCTATATTCTGGAATATTTGCATCGATATCTGTATCCATTAAATAAAGTGTCACTCTTCCAACCTTTATTTCCCATACTTTTATATATAGTTTTTTCTTTGGCATATCAACAGATATTATTAAATCTTGTCCATCAACATCTTTTACAGGTGAAATTGGCAATGATTCAAGTTCTAAATTTCTATACTCTGTTTCTTGCATTCCATATCCGTTAATAGATTGATGAAAATATCCATTTTTATATAATAGTCCAACAGCAACTAATGGCACACCTAAGTCACTTGCAGATTTTAGATGATCTCCTGATAATATTCCAAGTCCACCTGAATATATTGGAATTGTTTCATCTAAACCATACTCTGCTGAAAAGTATGCAATAATATCATTAGTATTATCTGGGTACTTTTTACTAAACCATGTGTTTTTACTTTTCATGTAATTATCAAAATCGTCAACAAATTTATCATATGCTTTTAATAATTCTTGATTTTCACACGCTTTTTCTAATTTTTCTTGTGATACTAATTTCAAAAACTTAACAGGATTTTTACCTACTGTTTCCCATAAATCAATATCAATTTCTTTAAATAGTCTTAAAAAATCACTATTCCAAGACCACCATAAATTATTTGTTATATCGCCTAAACGACTTAATCTTTTTGGTAATTGTGGATTTACAATTATCTTATTAAAAACGTACATATTTCCCCCTTTTGACAAAGGCTAATCCTTCATCATTTTTGCTTGTGTTTTTTATTTGTTTTTTGCTTTAGTTATCCATATTTTATAGATAATATTTTTAGATGTCAATATAATTTTCTATTTTAATTCCATTATTTTTATATCTTTTTCTTTGTATTCTTCTGGCTTAAGTCCTACTCTTGTTTTCATACGATCAAGTAATAAAACAATAATTATAGTAAATACGCATCCTGCAATAATAAATGTATTTGCAGTTGTTGTATATCTTAATAAAAATGATGCAAAAAAACTTACTCCAGCTCTTAATAATCCATCTAACATATTAAAGCAAGACGATATTCTATTTCTAAGTGATATATTTGTAAAATTGTTCATATACCTCTTTATTAAGGTGTAGAAAGGTCCTTTTGATACATAGTGTATGAAAAATACTATTAAAACTACTATTAAGGTTAAAGTATAATTTAGTCCAAGATTACACCAAAATCCTAAAAATATACATGAAACAACTACTGGTAAAGATAAAGTTGCAAGTGTTTTATTTCTAAACTTATTATGCATTCTTGCTTGATTTTTTGCAGATATTCCAGATACTATTTGCATTACTGCAATAATAATTCCAAAATACTGAGCAGGCACTCCTATATCTGTTAAAATACTGCTTCTTAGTGTTGTAAGCACAGATATAATACCTGAAAATAGTGCTCCAAATATTATTAATGGTCGTAATCTATTAGATGAAAAAATATCTTTTACAGAATTCTTTATATTTTTTAATTCCTTTGTAAATTTTATCTTTTCCTTTTTACTATCAGTATCTTCTACTTCTTCAAATTTATATGCTAAAACTACTGACACTAAGTTTATACACAAACAAAGTACCATTGGAATATACCCGTTAATTGCAAATAAAAATCCTGAAAGAATTGATGCTACTGCATCTATATAATAATACCAAGATGATGCCTGCCCTTCAATTCTTGAAAATAGCCAACCTCTTTTCTTATTCCTATCTAATGAATCATATAGCATATTACTTTCACAAATACCTTTTATTACAAATCCTACTGCAGAGAAGAACTCACCTATTATAATTCCAATAAAATTTATAGATAATATATACGTTAAGGTAGAAAGAAATAAAAAGAAATTTGCTAAAATTAAGCTTTTTCTTTTACCTATTGTTTCTATTAAAATAGTGGCATTTACTAGTAATAATGATTTAAATAACGGATAAAACGATTCTGCTAGTAAAAAATCTGCAGCAGAAATATTTTTAGTTTGAGTCATGAATAGAAAAACTATTGAATAATAGAATAATAAATCCCACGAAAGCATTTTGTAAATGGGATATAAACGTATATTTTTTTGTTTTTTCTTATGTATCATAGCTGTTTTTTCTGCCGTTTCTTCCATGTTTTTCTCCTTCTTTTGTTTTCTCTTTTTCCTATATATTTATTATTTCATAAATTCAAAAAATCGTCAATACTTGTTACTGGTATTGCTCCTTCTTTTATCAGTTCATTTGTACCTTGCGAATTTTCACTAAAAATATCTCCGTGGTATAACAAAAACATCTTTTCCTTGATCTAGTGCATGGCTTGCAGTATTTAACGTTCCGCTTCTTTTTTTTGCTTCAATTACAAGTACACCATCAGATAATCCACTAATAATTCTATTTCTAGCAGGAAAATTGTGCTTTAGTGGTTTTGTACCTAAAGGATATTCTGTAATAATTGCACCACCACTTTTTATTATTTGTTTGTACAATTCTTTATTTTCAGTTGGATACACAACATCTAATCCACATCCAAGCACACCTATTGTTTTTCCTTTAACATCAATTGCTCCTTTATGTGCAATTGCATCTATTCCTCTTGCCAAACCACTAATAATGTTTATATTTTTATTTGCAAGTTCTTTTGCAAAATAATAAGAGACTTTCTTACCATAATCACTGCAATCTCTGCATCCAATAATTGCAATACCTTTTTCATTTAAAATGCTAGCATCTCCAAGAACATATAATTCTTGAGGTGGTGCATATATATGAAGAAGTTTTTCTGGATAAAATTCGTCTCCTATTCTAATTTTCTTTATTTCATTAATATTCATAAGATTCCTCTTTTCTTTGAATCCCCCGATATGAATATCCCCTTATTTACCTATATTTTTTGCAGCTTTTACAACATTGTTCATAAGCATTGCAATAGTCATTGGTCCAACTCCACCAGGAACTGGAGTAATATATGATGCCTTTTTTGATACATTTTCAAAATCTACATCACCTTCAAGTTTTCCTTCAGAATTTCTGTTAATTCCAACATCTATAACAACAGCTCCATCCTTTATCATATCCTCTGTTACAAATTTTGGTTTTCCAAGTGCTGCTATAACAATATCTGCTTCTCTTACAACCTCAGCAATATTTCTTGTTTTAGAATGGCATATAGTTACGGTTGCGTTTTTATTTAATAAACATTGAGCAACTGGTTTTCCAACAATATTACTTCTGCCTATTACTACAGCTCTTTTTCCTTCAATTTCAATATTATATGCTTCAAGCATTTTTATAACGCCATATGGTGTGCAAGAAATAAAACAATCTTCACCAATAGCAAGTTTTCCAACATTTATTGGATTAAATCCATCTACATCTTTTTTACTATCAATTCTATTAAAAGCCTCTCTTATATCTAAGTTTTTTGGTATTGGACTTTGCAATAAAATTCCATGTATATCTTCTCTTTTATTAAGCTCATCTATTAAATCAATTAGTTCCTTCTGTGTTGTTTCATTTCCTTTTATAAATTCTTCAAACTCTATTCCAAGTTCATTGCAAGCTTTGCTTTTATTTCTTACATATACTGCTGATGCTTTATCTTCTCCTAACATTATAACTGCAAGCTTTGGATTAATTCCCTTTTCTTTTAATTCTTGAACTTCAAGTTTTAGGTCATTTCTTATCTCTTGTGCTAATGCTTTTCCATCTATTATTGTCATTTGTCTTTTTCCTCTCTTTTAAACATATTTTTCTACTTCTAATACCAAATTTCCTTTTTTGGTGCTATTTAAAATTTTTATAATTTTAAATCTTCCTTTGCCTCTTACAGTAATCATATCGTTTTCTTTTAGCATTTTAGAATTTTTGGTTATAACCTCACTATTTACAAAAACTCTTTCTGCATTTATTATTTCTAATGCTTTTGAGCGTGATGTTCTTATTAATTCAGATACAATACTATCCATTCTCATTGATGGTATAATAATGTTTAATACTTCTGTTTTTGGTTCAGTTATGTTTAATTTTTCTATACTTTCTTCATAAATATCACTTTTGCTAAATCTAGTAAGTTCCTTAAAACTGTCTACTATATATTTAGAAATATCTTTGCTTACAATTAAATCTGCTCCATCCAAATTTACAATAATATCTCCAACTTTTTCTCTTTTTAGACCTACCTTAATAACAGCCCCTAAATAATCTCTATGAGAATATTTTCCTTTCATTTCATTTGGCAATATCACTCTTATTACTTTTACAATATTGTTAAAATCATATTGATTATTATTAAATACATCTTCTAGCTTTTCAGGGTATATAATAATCATTACTCTTTCTGCATTTGAATAACCACCATAATATATATAGTTAGTTATCTTCTGGCTTTTCAATACTTTTTCTGCAACTGTTTTTTGATGCATATCTAAAAAATCAGTTGTTTCTATGCTATTCTTTTTTTGTACAAATTCTAGCTTGTCTAAGACTCTTGATACTAATAGCTTGTCTTCTTCGTTATCATATTTATTTAAAATTTCCTGTTTATTCATATTTTTTCCTTTTCATTTTAACTTTACGACTGATATTATATATTAAACTTTATCCTTTTTCAAGTAAAAAAGTCTTTTAGTTTTCCTAAAAGACCTTCGTTACTTAAAATCTATTTTTTATTTTTGAACTTAATTATAACTTTTCTATTTCTTCTTTTGTTAAATCTGTAATTTCAGCAATCTCATCTATTTTCATATTTTTAGCTTTCATTTTTTTAGCAATTTCTATTTGTTTTGATTTAGCACCTTGTGCTAATCCTTTATCAAATCCAGCTTCTTCTATTCCTTGTCTTTCAAATATGTATTTTTCTCTTAAATGTGCTAAATATTGTTCGTGTTCATCTTCACTTATTTCATCTAATACCTCTTTGGCTTTTTTTATTGATTCAT
>OLSL01001277.1_pt1 | contig 23861 bp, 22 predicted proteins | sample 1672511 | NCBI WGS metagenome assembly OLSL01 (sample SAMEA3136694, study PRJEB25190) | human gut metagenome | biome: human gut; feature: human-associated habitat; material: faeces | place: Austria | collected 2013
TGTGTTTGGCGGTATTATTGTAGGTCTGGGAGTTGCAGCCCTGCATAACAGATTCTACAAGATAAAGCTTCCGAATGCGCTGTCATTCTTTGGAGGAACCCGTTTTGTACCGATTATTTCCACAATCGTGTATATGTTTGTCGGAATCCTTCTTTACTTTGTATGGCCGGTAGTGCAGACCGGAATTTACGCTCTGGGCGGTCTGGTAACAGGCTCCGGCTATGTGGGAACACTGATTTTTGGCCTGATCAAACGTGCACTGATTCCGTTCGGTCTGCACCACGTATTCTATATGCCATTCTGGCAGACAGCCGTTGGCGGTACGATGGAAGTAGCAGGACAGATGGTACAGGGCGGTCAGAATATTTTCTTTGCGCAGCTTGCTGACTCTGCAAACATTGCACATTTCAGCGCAGATGCGACAAGATACTTCTCCGGAGAGTTCATTTTCATGATCTTCGGTCTTCCGGGTGCGGCACTTGCTATGTATCAGTGTGCAAAACCTGAGAAGAAAAAAGCTGCTGGTGGACTTCTTCTCTCCGCAGCACTTGCATGTATGGCAACAGGTATTACGGAACCGCTGGAATTCTCCTTCCTGTTTGTGGCTCCTGCACTGTTTGCGGTACAGGTAGTTCTCGCAGGTTCAGCTTATATGATTGCACATATGCTGAATGTTGCAGTAGGACTTACATTTTCAGGCGGACTGCTTGACTTCTTCCTGTTTGGTATCCTTCAGGGAAATGCCAAAACAAGCTGGATGCGAGTGATCCCGGTTGGTATTATTTACTTCTTTTTATATTATTTTATTTTCAAATTTATGATCAGGAAGTTTAATTTCAAAACTCCGGGTCGTGAGGATGATGACACAGAAACAAAGCTTTATACAAAGGCGGATGTAAATGCCCGCAGAGAGGCAGCTCAGGCAGAGACAGTAACTTCTGATGATGCCACAAGCGAGGCGATTACAAGAGGTCTTGGCGGTAAGAAAAATATCAGTGATGTGGATTGCTGTGCAACCAGACTTCGTTGTACAGTCAAAGATGCTTCCAGAGTAAATGACGGAATTCTTAAGGCAACGGGAGCATCCGGTGTGGTACACAAGGGACAGGGTGTTCAGGTTATTTACGGACCGAATGTCACTGTGATCAAGTCTAACCTTGAAGATTATCTGGAAACAGCTCCGGATACCTATGCAGAGACAGAAGACACAGAGGCTGTTCAGGATACAGCAGTTCAGACACAGGAAGCAGAAGAACAGAAGGTTGTCGAGAGAATCGTAATTTCCAGTCCGATAACAGGAGTGGCAGCAGACCTCTCGACTGCACCGGATGAAGCTTTTGCGCAGAAGATGATGGGTGATGGTGCTGTTGTAACACCGGAGGATCCGTTTGTACGTGCTCCGGAGGATGGTGAAGTCGCATTTGTCTTTGATACAAAACATGCCATTGGATTTATAACAGATTCAGGAATCAGTCTGTTGATCCATGTGGGAATCGATACTGTAAAACTGAATGGCGGGGGATTTGAAGCACTGGTAGAGAGCGGACAGACAGTTAAGAAGGGAGATCCGATGCTGAAGCTGGATCTGGAATACCTGAAGGCAAATGCACCTTCTGTCACTTCCCCGGTTCTTTGTACAGAACTGGAGGACAATCAGCGAATCCATCTGCTGCATGAGGGTCAGATCAAAGCCGGAGAGCCTTTGTTTGAGATAGAGGTCCTTCAGTAAAAAAGACCCTGGATGGGGATGAAACGGATGATATACAGGATAGCAAAATTATTAAATCATAATTCTTTTATTGGAATTGAATCAGGTGCAAAGCAGGAATGCCTGATCATGGGAAAGGGAATTGCTTTTGGCAAAAAAATAGGGCAGACGATAGAGGTTCCGCAGGATGCCAGGATTTATTCACTCAAAGAACTGACAGACCGTGGAGATGCCAGAGAAATTATCAACTCAGTTTCACCGGTATGTCTGGAACTTGCCAATGAAATCCTCAGGGAGGCTGAGGCAGAATTTGGCGATATCGATCGTTCGATCCTTTTTCCAATAGCGGATCATCTTGATTTTGCTATCCGCCGTCTTCAGAGGGGAGAGCAGATCAGCAATCCACTGACGGAGGACATCCGTATCCTGTTTTATAAAGAATACAAAGTGGCCGGCTGCATAGCACCTATGCTGAAAGAAAAATTTCAGATAGAGCTTGATGAACATGAAACAGGATATATCGCCCTCCACGTTCATTCGGCCATTGTAGATGAGAAGGTTTCACAGGCCATGGAGATCGCCCGAACCGTCAGAGAATGCATTTCTCTTGTAGAGAAAGAAACAGGAAATTCCATCGATGTGATGTCACTGGCATATAACCGTCTGATGAACCATGTACGTTACATGGTGGCAAGAGCAATTCATGGAGAGAAACTCAAGATGAATCTGAATGACTATATGTCTGTGAAGTTTCCTGAGGCTTTTCATGCATCTGAGAGAATCTGCCGCGAGATGGAGAAGCGTCTGGGACTTCCGATGCCGGATATTGAGATCGGTTATCTGGCAATGCATCTGGAGCGAATGCTGGACAGTGAGACAGAATAAAAATATATACCATAAAACAAAGATATAAAAAGAAGAGGAGAAATTAAAATGAAAACATTCGAGTACACAATCAAAGACGAACTGGGAATCCACGCAAGACCGGCAGGACTTCTTGTAAAAGAAGCAAAGAAATATGAGTCAGAGTGCACGATCACAAAAGATGGCAAGACAAAGAAACTTACACAGCTTATGATGCTTATGTCCCTTGGAGTAAAACAGGGCGAAACTGTAACTGTAACAGCTGAAGGTGCTGATGAAGATACTGCAATTGAAGGACTGAAAGCGTTCTTTGAAGCAAATCTGTAATCAGATACATAGAAAAACCTATGGTGTAACAGAACAGCAGTCAGGAGGAAGTAAGTATGCAGTGTTTTCAGGGGAAATCTGTTTATAAAGGAATTGCAATGGGACCGATCGTGGTTCTTAAGAAAAATGATTACCAGGTCAAAAGAACCAGGATTGAAGATTCAGAGGCAGAAGTAAAGCGTGTGGATACTGCCCTGGAGAAATCAAAGGAGCAGCTTCAGAAATTATATGACAAGGCAGTAAGAGAAGTCGGTGAAGCCAGTGCAGCTATTTTTGAAGTACATCAGATGATGCTTGAGGATGATGATTATCTGGAAGCAATCCAGAATACGATCCGCACAGAACAGGTCAACGCAGAATACGCTGTGGCAACCACAGGCGATAACTTTGCAGCGATGTTCGCATCTATGGATGATGATTACATGAAAGCACGTTCTGCAGATATCAAAGATATTTCCGAACGCCTTGTACGCAACCTGAGCGGACAGGAGGATGCAGATCTGAGTTCTATTGAACCGTCTGTTATTGTTGCAGATGACTTAAGTCCGAGCGAAACCGTACAGATGGACAAGGATAAGATCCTTGCATTTGTGACTGTCCATGGTTCAACCAACTCCCATACCGCGATCCTTGCCCGTATGATGAACATTCCGGCTCTGATTGGCGTACCGATGGAGCTTGAAGAACTTAAAACTGGTATGACAGCAGTTGTAGATGGATTTGCAGGAACAGTTACCTTTGATCCGGACGAAGACACAAAAGCAGAAACTGAGCAGAAAATGAAAGAAGAGGCAGAGAAGCTCAGACTTCTTCAGGAACTGAAAGGCAAAGAAAACGTGACCTTAGATGGACATAAGATCAACATTTATGCAAATATCGGAAGCGTTGGAGATATCGGTTATGTTCTCGAAAATGATGCCGGTGGAATCGGCCTTTTCAGAAGTGAATTCCTCTATCTTGGAAGGAATGATTTCCCGACAGAGGAAGAACAGTTCCAGGCTTACAAGCAGGCCGTACAGATGATGGCAGGAAAGAAGGTTATCATCCGTACTCTGGATATCGGTGCTGACAAACAGGTGGATTACTTCAACCTGGGCAATGAGGACAATCCGGCACTGGGATATCGTGCGATCCGTATCTGCCTGACACAGAAAGATATCTTCAAAACACAGCTTCGCGCACTTCTCCGTGCAGCTGTTTATGGAAATCTCTCCATCATGTATCCGATGATCACCTCTACAGAGGAAGTTAAGAAAATCTATGAGATCGTAGCTGAGGTAGAGGCAGAACTCAAAGAGCAGGAAATCCAGTACAAGATTCCGGAGCAGGGAATCATGATTGAGACTCCGGCGGCAGCGATCATCAGTGACAGACTTGCTGAAATGGTTGACTTCTTCAGTATCGGTACAAACGATCTGACCCAGTACACGCTTGCCATCGACCGTCAGAATGAAAAACTGGATGAATTCTATAATCCTCATCATGAGGCAATTCTCCGCATGATCCAGATGGTTGTGGACAATGCACATAAATGCGGTAAATGGGCAGGAATCTGCGGCGAACTTGGTGCAGATCCGACACTCACGGAGCAGTTTGTACGCATGGGCGTAGATGAACTTTCAGTAGCTCCATCTATGGTACTTAAACTTCGTAAGATCGTAAGAGAGATGAATAAAGCAGAAAAATAATAAAAAAATATATAATAAACGAAAATGAAAACCGTTTTCATATTGACACATCATCAGATTGTGCTATAATATGAAAACGGTTTTCATTTTGACTCGTAACTTTGAGGGTACTGAACAGTTACGAATATAGATTTATATGCCGGGTATTCCGGCGGAAGGAAGATACTATGGGAAGTAAAGCACCTTATCAGACAAAACAGATGGCACAGTTACTGACTTATCTAAAAACAGTAGAAGGTACGCATGTGACGGTTGCAGATGTCTGTTCTTATTTTAAAGAGCAGGGAATTACAATCGGAACGACAACCGTTTACCGTAATCTGGAGAAGATGGTAGAGCAGGGTCTGGTTGCCAAGTATAATGTAGACGGGACAAGCAGTGCCTGCTTTGAATACCTTGGGGCAGAGGAACATTGTCATAAGACCGTCTGTTTTCACTGTAAATGCGAGAAATGTGGAAAACTGATCCATCTCCATTGCGAGGATGTGGTTAAACTGAGACAGCATCTGATGGAGGATCATGGATTCCAGATGGACTCATGCAGGACTGTTTTTTATGGAATCTGTGCGGACTGCAGAGATAAGAAATAGGATGATGATGCCTGGAAATAAGAACATAATTATAGAAGGAAGTGAGAAGACAGAATGAAAAAATGGATTGCAGGTATGCTGGCAGTTTTTATGGGGGTGGTAAGCCTCAGCATTCCTTTTGCGGGACTGCACACAGCAGAGGCCGGTGTAAAGGACACGTCGGATAAAAAATTAAAGATTGTAACAACAATCTTTCCGGAATATGACTGGACACGGGCAGTTCTTGGAGAACGGGAAGCAGATGTAGAGCTTACGATGCTTCTTGATAATGGGACAGATCTTCACAGCTTTCAGCCGGCGGTAAAGGATATCATGAAGGTGTCCGGCTGTGATCTTCTGATCTATGTGGGCGGTGAGTCAGATGAATGGATCGAAGATGCACTGAAGTCTGCACAGAATAAAAATATGAAGACGATCAACCTGATGGAAGTCCTCGCGGATTCCATAAAGGAAGAGGAAACTGTTGAGGGCATGCAGGAGAACGAACACGGACATAAGCATGAAGATGAGAAGGAATATGATGAACATGTCTGGACTTCTCTTCGCAACGCATCCACAGTCTGTGATGCGATCGCGGAAACTCTTACGGAAATGGATCCGGAAAATAAAGATATCTATCAGTCTAACGCAGAGGCTTATCAGAAAAAGCTCTCTGCTCTGGATGCAGAATATCAAAATACGGTGGAAAATGCGAAACAAAATACGCTTCTGTTTGCGGACCGTTTTCCATTTCGTTATCTGACAGATGATTATGGACTTAATTACTATGCCGCTTTTTCCGGCTGTTCGGCAGAATCAGAGGCAAGCTTTAAGACGATTACCTTTCTTGCCAAGAAGGTCGACGAACTTGGACTGAACAGTGTATTTACAATTGAAAAATCTGATGACAGGATCGCACAGACAGTAATAGAGAACACGAAAGCAAAAGATCAGAATATTCTGGTACTGAATTCCATGCAGTCGATCACAGCACAGGAGATCGCTGATGGTACGACATATCTTTCTGTGATGGAGGAGAATCTGAAGGTATTAAAGGAAGCACTGAACTGATAAATTTACAACTGTCCATGACAGGAGGGAGAATAATGGCACAGATTACATGCAGAAATCTTACCCTGGGATATGATAACAGGGCGATTCAGGAAGATCTTAATTTTTCCATCGGTGCAGGAGATTATCTCTGCATTGTGGGAGAAAACGGATCTGGTAAATCAACATTAATGAAGACACTGCTTCATCTACAGTCGCCGATCAGCGGTACGATTGAGCTGGGAGATGGGCTAAAGAAAAATGAAATTGGATATCTTCCCCAGCAGACGCTGGTACAGAGAGATTTCCCGGCATCAGTGAAAGAGATTGTTCTGTCCGGATGCCAGAGCCGATGCGGGTTTCGACCATTCTACAACAAAGAAGAAAAACGTATTGCAAGGAAGGCGATGGAAAAAATGATGATCCAGGATCTTGCTGATTACTGTTACCGGGAACTTTCTGGTGGACAGCAGCAGAGAGTACTTCTTGCAAGAGCACTTTGCGCGGCACAGAAAATTCTTCTTCTCGATGAGCCGGTATCCGGTCTGGATCCAAGAGTAACTGCAGAGATGTATCAGCTTATCAGAGATTTGAACAAAAAAGACGGAATCACGATTATCATGATTTCACATGATATTGCAGCAGCGATAAAATATGCGACACATATCCTGCATATCGGAGAAAACTGCTTCTTCGGAACCAGGAAGCAATATCTTGAAAGCAGTCTGGGTAAAGCTTTTACCGGACAGGAAGAGGAGGAAGAGTAAAATGTTTGAGACACTTCAGATGTATTTTCAGTATCCATTTGTGCGCTATGCACTGATCGTTGGTGTGCTGATCGCACTGTGCTCCTCTCTTTTGGGCGTGACACTGGTATTGAAGAGATTTTCCTTTATTGGGGACGGTCTTTCTCATGTGGCGTTTGGAGCTATGGCAATCGCATCCGTATTGAATATCACCAACAATATGTTATTCATTCTTCCGGTAACAGTAATCTGTGCGATCTTCCTTCTTCGGGCAGGGCAGAACACAAGAATCAAGGGTGATGCGGCAATTGCCATGATCTCTGTCGGTGCACTTGCAATCGGTTATCTTCTGATGAATCTGTTCTCTACCAGTCCGAATATTTCAGGGGACGTGTGCAGTACTCTGTTTGGTTCCACATCCATTCTGACACTGACCGAGGGCGAAGTCTGGCTGTGTGCAATTCTTTCGGTCGTGGTTGTAGCGGTCTTTGTTCTGTTTTATAACAAGATTTTTGCCGTGACCTTTGATGAAAACTTTGCAAAAGCGACCGGAACCAAGGCAAATGCCTATAATCTTCTGATCGCAGTTGTGATTGCTGTAATCATTGTTCTGGCAATGAACCTGGTAGGGTCGCTTCTGATATCCGCACTGGTGATCTTCCCGGCACTTTCTGCTATGAGATTGTTCAAATCCTTTCGTTCGGTAACGGTCAGTGCTGCAGTGATGTCTGTGTTCAGTGCAGCGGGTGGGATCCTGATCTCCATCCTGGCAGGCACTCCGGTCGGATCAACGATCGTGGCTGTTGATATTGCAGTATTCCTGGCGTCCTATGGAATCGGAAGAATTCTCGGAATATGATCAGATCTCGATGATGATTCCTCTTTCTTTATCGTAACGGCAGTATTTACCATTGCCGGAGATAAACGGCTGATAGGTATCGGTGCGGGTATCCTTGATATAGACAATACCGGTAGCTATCATCTGTACGAGGGAAAATCTCTTACTGATACTGGAAATCCAGGTGTAAGTCTTATTATCACCGGACTCTGCCATAAGAAGACTGTAGCCGTCCTCACATGGGGTAAGTGTGAAGTAGATTTTTTCCGGACTGCTTATCTCCTTAAACACCTGACTGGTTATATAGGAAGAGAAATTTGCTTTGACAAATTTCTGGAATGAGTGAATTGTATAAACTTCTCCGCTGACTTCGTCAGAAATTCTGTCTCCGCGTTCCAGGCGGTTCTTGATTATGGTCAGAACCTCGATCGTCCAGTTGATAAAGGAAATACTGCTGTAGGTCATGCTTTCCTGAAGCTGATCGATCAGCTTCTTGGATAAAACATTTGATCTGGCGGCTTCATTAAAAAGTTCTTCATTCATAAAATTCACCCTCCTGATAAAGATTTATAAGCTGTTTTATAGTTTTCATTATAAAATGACATTGTGCAAAAAGCAATGAAAAACTATTAAAACAGAATAAAATTTATATAAAATCCACATATTTGGAATTGTATAAAATCTAACATCGCATGGAATCCGGGGAAACTCAGATTCCATTTTTGTTGCCAAAAGATAAGGAATCAGCTACAATGGATGTAGCGATTAAAAGACTGAAATTTTTTATAAACAACAGGACGGGCATCTGATGAAGAGCACAGAAAAAAAACAGACATACTTTTTACGGGCGGCTATGATGGTTCTTACAACGATACTGATCGTATTATTTTTTATCATTATCTCCCTGGTCAGTAAGATCCAGGGAACAGCCCGTGTTATCAATTATGCAGGACTGGTGCGAGGCGGCACGCAGCTCATGGTCAAGCTGGAAATTTCTCAGGAACCGCAGGATGAGAAATACAGAGAAATCTCAGACTACATCGAGGGCCTGAGGTATGGCAGTGAGGAACTGAATCTTATATGTCTGGAAGATAAGAACTTCCAGAATAAAATGGATGAGCTTGCATGTTATTTTGAGGAAGTGAGAAGTGAACTTCTTCTGGTAAGGGAGAAGGGATACGAAAATACAGAGATTATTCAGAAGAGCGATCAGTTTTTCCAGATCTGTGATGAGGCAGTAGGGTATGCAGAGGTTTATTCACAAAAGAAGGCAACTGCCCTGGACTATCTGGAAAAAGTAGTTTTCGTGGATATTCTGGGTCTTATTCTGATCATTGGCACAGAACTGATCAGAGCATTCCGCTTTGCGGCACAGAACAAAATCCTTCAGAAAAAGGTATATTTGGACGAGGCAACAGGACTTCCGAATAAGAATAAGTGTGAAGAGATCCTTAATGTTCCGGGAATGATCGGGGAGGAAGAACTGGTTGCACTCTGTGTGTTTGACCTGAATAATCTGAGAATCATCAACAATGATATGGGACACGACAGGGGCGATGAATATATTCGCCTGTTTGCGGAACTGCTTCGGGAAGCAGTTCCAAAGGAGTTTTTTACAGGGCGTGACGGAGGAGATGAATTCCTTGTTGTACTTAAAGGAATGGATCATAGCGGAGTCCGGGAATGCCTCCAAAGGATAAGAGATCATGTAGCGGATTACTCTCGAAAGAATCCGCAGCTGCCGATCAGCTATGCGGCAGGTTATGCGTTGTCGAGTGATTTTGACGGCTGCACGATGAAAGATCTATTTCGTTTTGCAGACAAAAATATGTATATCGATAAGAACCAGGCGCGGATGGAAGAAGCGGCCCAGAAGCAGAGAATGGATCGTCGTATTCTCGCAAAGATTACGGAAGAAGGGTATGAATTCTCAAGCTGTATGTATTGTGATGCATTTCTGGACAAGTATTATGTGCTGAGAACCGGTTCAAAATTCTTTTTGGCAGACGATGGAAGCTATTCCGGTGCTGTGGAGCAGGTGATTCAGAAGCTTTCTGATGCAGAAACCAGAAAAAATCTCAGAAAGCTGCTTCAGATTGAATATCTGCAAAAGCATCTTACAGAAACAGCAGGAAAAATTGAAATTCCATATCACTATGAGGATAATGAAGGGGTTCACCGCGGCAGAATGACGGTGCTGTATCTTGATGAAACAGAGGATGGAAGGCTGCATCACTTTGCACTTGGGTTTGAAGCTTTTCAGAATTCGGATGAGAATACCGCTAATGAACAGCAGAGTCTGACGCGTTATTATGAACAACTCCGTCAGTCTATCGTAGAAAACGGCAATTATGCGGAAGCACTTCTGCAGACTGCCCATGCAGTTTATACGGTGGATCTGACAAACGACCGGCTGGAGAGAGTTTTCTTTGACGCAACCGCAGAGGATAACAAAATCGAAGTTCATACACCGTGTTCTTACACGGAGTACTGTCGTGAGAGGTGTGGTTATGTGACAGACGATACAATAGAAAACTACAGGATCGTAGACTCTTCACAGAAACTGCTCAGACGATTTGAAACCGGCTCCAGGCAGGTGACGGTTGAATATCGTGAAAGTGTCAAGGATGAACCGCCGATCTGGCTTCAGAAAACAGTTCTGATGTCTAGAGATATCGTGTATGATCCAAAGACAGATAAGGAAAGTACAGTTGTTCATGGAATTATCCTGTTTAAGAAAACATCGGAGTTCCATGAGAAAGAAGAGAAAGAAAATGAACGTCTCAAAATAGCAATTGAGGAGGCAGACTCCGAGAACAGAGCCAAGACGGAATTTATGAATCGTATGAGTCATGACATCCGCACACCAATCAACGGTATTATGGGGATGCTTGATATCATTTATAAAAACCGTCAGGATGAGGAAAAAGTAAATGACAGCCTCCATAAGATACAGCTTTCGACAAGTCATCTTTTGGAACTTGTAAATGATGTGCTGGATATGAGCAAGCTGGAAGCAGGAAAGCTTGACACGAAGGAGGAAGCTTTTGACCTTAAGAAACTGATGGATGAAGTAGATGTACTGATGGAGGCACAGCTGATTCAGACAGGAATTGCATACAGGAGACACGAAGGAACGATAAGGCACACAAAGCTCTATGGTACATCTCTGCAGCTTCGTCGGATTATGCTCAACCTTCTGAGCAATGCAGTGAAGTATAATAAAGAAAACGGAACGATCGATACTTATGTACAGGAACTTTCGGATGATGGAGAGACTGCTGTTTTTGAATTTAAGATCGTGGATTCCGGAACAGGAATGAGCAGAGAGTTCATAGAGAATGAACTGTTCAAACCGTTCACGCAGGAAACAAATGATGCCAGAACGAAGTACCGGGGAACCGGACTTGGCATGTCTATTGTAAAGGCACTTATTGACCTGATGGGAGGTACGATCGAGGTAGAAAGTAAGCTGGGAAAGGGAACCGCCTTTATCTTCCGTATATCGTTTAAGATTGATCAGAATATTCATCAGCAGGATGAAACGGAATCACGGGAGTATCTGCAGGAAAGTATACTCAGAGGAATGAAGATTCTGCTGGCAGAGGACAATGAGATCAATATGGAGATTGCGGAGTTTTATCTGACTGAGCTTGGGGCAGAGGTAGATAAGGCATGGAATGGTAAGGAAGCGGTGGATAAATTTGCCGGATCAGAGCCGGGCGGATATGATGCGATTCTTATGGATATCATGATGCCGGTCATGGATGGAATAACAGCAGCAAAATATATCCGTAAATTGAAACGTGATGATGCCGGAACGGTTCTGATCCTTGCGATAACAGCCCAGGTTTCCGAAGAAAACGCCCGGAAATGTCTGGAGGCGGGCATGGATGGATACATTCCGAAACCGATAGATGTCCGGAAGCTTGGAATGATGCTTCGTAAGACTTCATGAAAAGATGAGAAAAACTATGAATACAACTATGGATACAAGAGGTATAAAAATTCGCACTTTCCTGGTTTTCTGTACTGCCTTTTTTATTGCAATGGGCTGCATTTTTCTTGTAAATAAAGATCAGGAAAAAAGGGAAAAACTCAAGGCTGCCTATGCTGCAGAGACAACAGTCAGCAAGGTGGAAGCACAGCTGGATAAGTATCTGACGGAGTCGGAGCTTATGGAAAAACTGATCAAGGAACGTACCGAGATCACGGATGAGGGATTTTCGGAATTATCGCGGCTGATGCAGGATGAGAATCAAGTGATATCTGCAGATGAACTTGCGAAGGACGGATGTATTTCACAGGTATATCCTTTTGAGGAAAATAAAGAAGCAATCGGACTTGATATTCTTAAAGATCCTGAACGGAAAGCGGCTGCAAATCTGGCAAAGGACAGTGGAGAATATACGCTTGCCGGTCCCTATGAACTGGTACAGGGAGGAGTAGGTGCACTTCTGTTTAATCCGATATATATAGAAGACAGTTCTGGAGAAGAGCAGTTCTGGGGATTTTCTATTCTGGTAATTGACTGGAATAAATTTATCGCCCAGACAGAACTGAGTAAGCTGGAGGATGCAGGCTACAGTTATCAGATATGGAAAAACGAACTGGGTACAGATAAAAAAACAGTACTCGCACAATGCGAAAAACCGAAAGAGAAAGACACACTGGAGGTTGCCTGCAAGGTACCGAACGATATCTGGTATTTTGAGATTGCTCCGGTGAATGGATGGATCACCTGGCTTCAGAAGGGGCTGATGGTTCTGATCTCTTTGGCAATTGCGGCATTGCTGGCGGAAGGTTATCTGCAGATTGTACTGCGGCGTAACAAGGAGCGTGTTCATGAAGAGGAACTGGAGAAAGCTGTCGAAGAAGCACGAAAGGCAAGTGAAGCAAAATCCAGATTTCTCTTTAATATGAGTCATGACATTCGTACACCAATGAATGCGATCATAGGTTTTTCAGAACTTCTGGAGAAACATGTGGATGACAGAGAGAAGGTCCTCAAATACACAGACAGGATCAAGGATTCCAGTTCTTTTCTGCTTTCGCTGATCAATTATGTTCTGGAAATGGCACGGATTGAAAGTGGAGAAGCAGAACTTAAGATGGAAGTGGAATCTTTTGAAGAACTGGCAGAATCACTGCAGACAGTTTTTGAACCGGAGATTCAGAAAAAACATCTTCAATATATATGCACACTGAAGATAGAGCATCCATATGTGTTCTGTGACAGGACAAAGGTCAGGGAAATCCTGCTTAATATTGTGAACAACTCCATCAAATATACACCAAAGGGAGGTAATATCACAGTAGATATATCTGAAGTTCATCATTCCGAGGAGGGACACACATTTTTCAAAATTGTGATTGCTGATACCGGTATTGGAATGAGTGAGGAATACCTTCCACACATCTTTGAAGAGTTCACCAGGGAAAGAACAAGCACAGAGAGTAAGGTAGTTGGAACAGGCCTTGGACTCTCTATTGTAAAGTCACTGGTAGATCTGATGGGAGGTACGATCGAGGTTGAAAGTGAGAGTGGCAGGGGAACCAAAATAACGATTACACTGTCCTTTCCGGCAGTACCAAAAGATAAGCTTCCGGAAGAACCAAAGGATAAGAAGCAGTCGATACTTCACAAACTGAAAGGAAAGAGAGTGCTTCTGGCAGAGGATAATGAACTGAATGCAGAAATTGCCATGGAACTTCTTCGTGAAAATGGCATGGAAGCAGAATGTGTGGAAGACGGGGTAAAATGTATCAAACTTCTTCAGAGGAAACCGGAGGATTATTACGATCTTATCCTTATGGATATTCAGATGCCGAATATGGATGGATACAAAGCAACACAGGTGATCCGTAAACTTGACGGTCCAAGGGGGCAGATCCCTGTTATTGCCATGACGGCGAATGCCTTTGAGGAGGATCGTCAGAAGGCTTTTGAGGCAGGAATGAATGCACACATTGCCAAGCCGGTCGATATGAGGATTCTGTTTTCAACGATAGCGGAGATATTGGATGAGGATACAGATTTGATACAGCAAACATTATATGAGAATAAAGGAGGAGCAAAATGTTAAATATTCCAACACCACATAATAATGCAAAAGCAGGAGACTTTGCAAAAACGGTATTAATGCCGGGAGATCCACTCCGTGCAAAATATATTGCGGAGACCTATCTGGAAAATCCAAGACAGGTGAATGCCGTCAGAAATATGCTTGGTTACACAGGAACTTATAAAGGAAAAGAGGTTTCTGTTATGGGCGCCGGCATGGGCATGCCATCTATCGGAATCTATTCCTATGAGCTGTTTAATTTTTATGATGTAGATCAGATCATCCGAATTGGTTCGGCAGGAGGTATGCAGGACAATATTAAGCTGATGGATGTGGTGATCGCTATGGGCGCCTGTACGGATTCGAATTTTGCTTACCAATACGGGCTGCCGGGAACCTTCGCACCGATTGCAGATTATGGATTGCTGAGCAGAGCTGTTGAGACTGCAAAACGTCAGGGGACGAATGTAATCGTAGGGAATGTTCTGTCTACGGATGTATTTTATAATACAATGAGTAATGTAAATGATCTGTGGAAAAATATGGGCGTACTGGCAGTAGAAATGGAAGCAGCAGGGCTGTATATGAATGCTGCAAAAGCAGGAAAGAAAGCATTATGCATGCTGACAATTTCAGATCATGTGTACACAGGAGAAGCTTTAGATGCCGAAGAACGTCAGCTTAGTTTTGGCAAGATGATGGAAATCGCGCTGGAACTGGCATAATACAGGCAGAGTTAATGTCTTGATTAAGGAATCAGAAAACAGATATGCATATAAAAGAGAGTTGAGTAAGGTAATGAAGAAACTGGAACAGGGACAGATTCAGGAACTGATCAGAGAAGCAATCCGGATGATGGATCATTCGTATGCTCCGTATTCTCACTTTCATGTAGGAGCAGCATTGCTGGCAAAGAATGGCATGGTATATGGTGGCTGTAATATCGAGAATGCGGGATATACACCGAGCAACTGTGCAGAGAGAACTGCATTTTTCAAAGCAGTCAGTGAAGGGGTGTTGGAATTCGATGCAATCTGTATAGTCGGAGGTATGAACAAGAAGCTGGAAGAGTATGCGGCACCATGTGGTGTCTGTCGGCAGGTTATGATGGAATTCTGTGATCCTGAAGAATTCCAGATCATTCTGGCAACGAGTGAAGAACAATATGAGATATTCACACTGAAAGAACTGTTTCCTCTTGGATTTGGACCAAAGAATCTAAAGAAATAAAAAAGCCGGGTTGAGACTATGTTTGAAAAAATGATTGCACAGCAAACAGCAAAAAAAGCAAAGCTTCTCGATAAGTTCCTGGAAAAACATGAGGCTCAGTATCCATTTCCGGAGGATATAGAACTGATTCAGGATGTTGATTATATGGGAGATGGAAAGCCCTGTCATTTTATGGATATTTATCGTCCAAAAAGTTATAAAGGAAAACTTCCAGTCATGTTCAATCTGCATGGAGGAGGTTTCCTTCTTGGCAAAAAAGAAGAGGGACATCTGTTTTGTGCAGAGATGAGCCGAAAAGGCTTCCTGGTATTTTCTCTGGAGTATCCGCTTGCACCAGAGACGCTGTTTCCGCAGATACTTAAGGATCTGATGACAGGAATGGGGAATACATGGTCGTCTATTGAAAGCTATGATGGTGACAGAACACGTATCTATATGACGGGGACGAGTGCAGGGGCAAGTCTGTGCATATATCTGGCTGCGATGCTTGAGAGTCTGGAACTGGCAGAAGCGTTTCATGTGATTCCGGCAGAACTTAAGATTCGTGCCATGGGGCTGGTAAGTGGAATGTATTACACAACAAAACCAGACAGCATAGGACTTTTTCTTCCATCTTATGTTTATGGAAAGCAGTGGAAAAAGAGTTCATTTTATCCATATATCAATCCCGAAAATGAAATGATCCTCCGGCATCTGCCGCCCGCCTTTCTGGTTACAGCGTATGGTGATATGCTGCGAAATTACAGCAGACAATATGCAGAAGCAATGAAACGGTGCGGTGTGATATGTCATCTTGAGGACTTTGATACAGGCAAAAAACTTCCACATGCGTTCAGTACCACTTTTCCGGAAATGCCGGAAAGCAAAAGGGCAAATGAACGGATGGTAAAATTTCTGCTGGAACACTGATTGACGAAAATGTTTTAGCGTGGTATACACATAGAGTGGCAGCTGTAAGTAAAATTCAGATGTCACTCTGTTTTTTTGTAACGTTTTTGATACATACATCGTCATATATGTGAAGGAGGAAAACACCAATGCTGAATATTCAGGAAGTATACGAACAGTATTTTACCATCGTATACCGCTATCTGCTTTCACTTTCGCATAATACACATATTGCGGAGGAACTCACGCAGGAAACATTCTTTAAAGCCCTGAAAAAAGTCGACGATTTCAGAGGCGACTGTGACCTGCGAGTATGGCTTTGTCAGATATCCAGGAACACATATTATGACTATCTGAAGAAGAATAAAAAGTATGCACCGGAACTTCAGGAAGAAACAGAGGATACTTTTTCGAAGGATCTGCTTCAGAACTTTTCGGATAAAGATACTGCATTTCAGGTTCACAAAGTACTGCACAGACTTTCAGAACCATATAAAGAAGTTTTTTCTCTCCGTGTGTTCGGAGAACTGTCATTTGCCACCATATCCTCGCTGTTTGGTAAGAGTGAAAGCTGGGCAAGGGTTACGTATCACAGAGCTTGTAAAAAGATCAGGGAGGAATTAAACCATGAAGATTACTTGTAATATTATTGAAGATCTGCTTCCACTTTATGTCGATGACATGGTGAGCGAAGACAGCAGGAAGCTTGTAGAAGAACATCTGAAAGAGTGTCCGGCCTGCCGGAAAATGCAGGAAGAAATGATGAGAGAAAATTGTCTGAGTGCAGGCAGAAAAGACGGTAATTCCGCGCAGATAAATAAAACAGAGGCAGAGCCACTCAAAAAAATCCGACGCAGGATTCGCAAAAAAAGAATACTCTCTGTTATTCTGACAGTTGCTCTCGTGGCGGCAGCAGGAGGAATCGGACATTACTGGTACTATGATAAGGAGAATTATATCTCCTGGGATGAAGCAAATATATCAGTCAAAGACGGCAAAGTATATTCTACAGTCAGTCCGTTGGGAAGGCTGAAAGCGATTCTGTCTGTGGATCAGAAAAATATGTTCTATATGATGTCTGAAACAATGTGGACACGCAGACAGTATCCGTCAGATTCTGATACAGAAAACGAACTCTGGTCGCTTCAGGCTTTTCAGGAAGCACATGACCGAAGTGATGATGCAGTTACAGATGAAACTTCGCTTCCGTCAGGAATTGAAAATGTCTACTATGTGGATCCGGAAAATATAAAAGAAGCATGTAAACTCTGGGATTATCAGGATGATCCGCAGGAAGCCCAGAAAAAGGCGGAGGAACTGGCCGCGAAGAGTCATCTGATCTGGAGTGCGGAAAAATAAAAAATGATAGAATGGATTCCGGTACGGCTTTGTGGTAAGATAAAACAAGTAAGGCGAGAGCCGAAACACCAAAGAAAGGTGTACAGCTTATCAACCGAACGATTACATTTGATAATAAACAGGAGAACACCGTGAACAATATAATCGAAATCAACGATATTACCGCACCGGAATTAGATGTATATGCACGGACATCGGAGGTGCAGCTTCTCAGATATTACGAACCAGGTCCAGGTATTTTTATTGCAGAAAGTCCGAAGGTGATCGAACGTGCATTGAATGCAGGTTATGAACCGATTTCCTTTCTTGTCGAGCATAAAGACCTGGAGGGTGAGGTAAAGTATATCCTGGAACGTTATCCGGAAATCCCAGTATATACAGCAGAATATGAAGTACTTGTAGGAATGACAGGTTATGCACTGGCAAGAGGCATGCTCTGTGCAATGAAACGCCGTCAGCTTCCATCTGTAGAAGAGATATGCAGAAACACCAGCCGCATTGCAATTCTGGAAAATGTCGTGAATCCGACAAATATCGGGGCAATTTTCCGAAGCGCAGCGGCTCTCCATATGGATGCTGTTCTTCTGACAAACGGATGCAGCGATCCACTTTATCGAAGAGCAGCCCGGGTGAGCATGGGAACCGTATTTCAGATCCCATGGACATATTTTGACAAAAAAACATCCTGGCCACAGGAGAGCATGAAGGTCATTCAGGATATGGGATTTAAAACTGTGGCAATGGCACTGCGTGAGGATTCCTGTAGTATTGATGATCCAAAGCTGCTGGCGGAAGAGAAACTTGCAGTAATTCTCGGTACAGAAGGTGACGGACTGGCATCCACAACCATAGCAGACTGTGATTATACGGTGATGATTCCGATGTCGCATGGAGTAGATTCACTGAATGTGGCAGCGGCGAGTGCCGTGGCATTCTGGGAGCTTGGCAGAAAACGGTAGATATATCCGATGCAGGATGAAAGAATACAAAAAGTTCTTCAAAGGGCTATTGTCTTTTGGGGAACTTTTTACTATAATGCAGAAGATAATCTGTGAAATGAGGAGAAGATAATGTTAAAAAGATTTTCAAAATATGTATTGCAGAGTGTTGCAGGAATGATCGGACTTTCAGTTTATATTCTTGCGGACACTTTTTTTATAGCATATTCTTCGGGAGCAGATGGACTGGCAGCTCTCAATCTGATTCTTCCGGTATTCGGTCTGATCTATGCGATCGGAGCAATGATCGGGATTGGATCAGCAACGAGATATGGAATCAGCAAAGCCAAAGGAGAGGTGGCAGACCACTACTTTACACAGTCAATTGCCTGGAGTGTGCTGTTCAGTATTCCGTTTGTGCTGGCAGGAATCTTTGCTCCGGATAAATGTCTGGCACTTCTTGGGGCAGATGCCAGACTGGTTGAACTGGGTAAGACGTACCTGCGTATCATCCTTATTGTGGCACCGCTTTTCATGTCAAATTATACCGTCACAGCATTTGCAAGAAATGACAATGCAACTTCCAAGGTAATGGCTGGTTCTCTTGCCGGAAGTGTCTTCAATGTAGTATTTGACTATATTTTTATTTTCCCGATGGGGCTTGGATTTTCCGGCGCTGCACTTGCAACGGCATTCTGCCCGGTTGTCACCATGCTGATATGTTCCACGCATTATATGAGCAAAAAATGCAGCGTTGGTTTCCGATGGAAAAAGCTGTCTGTGCGTCATCTGATCTCATGCTGTCAGCTTGGTGTGTCGGCTTTTGTAGGAGAAATTTCTTCGGCTGTGATCACCTTTATATTTAATATGCTGATTCTTGGGCTTACCGGAAGTACCGGAGTTGCAGCCTATGGTGTTGTTGCAAATATGTCACTTGTAGGAATGGCGATCACGAACGGAATGGCACAGGGAACACAGCCATTGATCAGTGAAAGCTTTGGAAAAGGTGAGCACGGTCAGGTAAAAAAACTTCTTCGCTGGGCATTGACCAGTGTGATCGTAGTAGAAGTGGCGATGGTTATTCTGGTATGGATATTTACAGATCCATTTGTTGCGGCTTTTAACAGTGAAAATAATCTGCTTCTTCTGAAATATGCACATACAGGACTGCGCTTATACTTCCTTGGATTTCTGTTTGCCGGAGTAAATATCATGCTGGTGGCATATTTTTCAGCAACTGCAAATGCACGTCCGGCGATCATCGGATCACTGCTTCGAGGCGCTGTTGCAATCGCAGTCTGTGCGATTGTGCTCGCAAAGCTTCTGGGAATGAATGGTGTCTGGCTGTCATTCCTGGCATCTGAGATGCTCACCTTTGTGGTCATCCTGATTTTATCAAAACACAAAGAAAACAGGTAAACAAGAAAAGATTCCCGCATTCGATGTTGGAAGGGATATTGACCAGGTTACTGTGAACGGAGTGAACAGTAACATAAACGATTTATCTTCTCAATAGAGAGGAGTAAAAAATCTTGCATGACTGAATGAATTAGTTTATACTAACTACAGAGTTAGATAAAGAAAACTCTTGCGTGAATAAATCAGACGGACTCCGGCCGGGATACCGGAGATTCCTTCTGATGAGTAGTAGAAAGGGGAATCAGTCATGTACCTTGAGATTGAAAAAGTAGTAGGAAGAGAAATTCTGGACTCCAGAGGAAATCCGACAGTAGAAGCAGAAGTGTATCTGCTGGATGGAACGGTAGGAAGAGGAACTGCACCGAGTGGAGCATCCACAGGTGAGTTCGAAGCACTGGAACTCAGAGATGGAGATAAAGCACGTTACCTCGGAAAAGGTGTGCAGAAAGCTGTTGAAAACATTAATACAACGATCAATGATGCAATTGAAGGTCTGGATGCAAGTGATATCTATGCAGTAGACGCGGCTATGATTGCAGCAGACGGAACAAAAGATAAATCAAAGCTTGGTGCAAATGCAATTCTTGCCGTATCCATTGCCTGCTGCAGAGCAGCAGCTACAGCACTTGAGATTCCGCTGTATCGTTTTCTGGGTGGTGTATCCGGAAACCGTCTTCCGGTACCGATGATGAACATTGTAAATGGCGGATGCCATGCACTGTCTTCCGGACTGGATGTGCAGGAATTCATGATCATGCCGGTTGGAGCACCCTCTTTTAAAGAATGCTTAAGATGGTGTGTGGAGGTATTCCATGCACTTGCCTCCATTCTGAAAGAGCGTGGACTTGCAACATCCGTAGGTGATGAAGGTGGTTTTGCACCGGCCCTCAAGTCTGATGAAGAAGCAATCGAAACAATTCTGGAAGCTGTCAAAAAAGCAGGATATGAGCCAGGAAAAGACTTCAGAATTGCTATGGACGCAGCGTCTTCTGAGTGGAAGAGTGAAAAAGGCAAAGGCTACTATAAACTTCCAAAAGCAGGTACAGAATATACAGCAGAAGAACTCATCGAGCACTGGGCAAAGCTCTGCGAAAAATATCCGATTATTTCTATTGAGGATGGTCTGGATGAAGAAGACTGGGAAGGATGGCAGAAACTTACTGCAAGACTTGGTGACAAGGTACAGCTTGTTGGTGATGACCTGTTCGTAACAAATACAGAAAGACTTGCCAAAGGTATTGAACTTGGTGCGGGAAATGCGATTCTGATCAAGCTGAATCAGATCGGTTCCGTATCGGAAACTCTGGAAGCGATCAAGATGGCTCACAAAGCAGGATATACAGCGATTTCCTCACATCGTTCCGGCGAAACAGCAGATACAACAATTGCAGACCTTGCAGTTGCTCTGAATACCTGCCAGATCAAGACCGGTGCACCGAGCCGTTCTGAGCGTGTTGCAAAATACAATCAGCTTCTCCGCATTGAAGAAGAACTTGGTGCAAGTGCAGTATATCCGGGAATGAAAGCATTCAACGTAAAACAGGACTGATTCTTTTTTGTACTTAAACATTCATAGATAACACTTACAAAAAATCTCCGACTTAACTGACTGCCATAGGGCAGCTGCCAGAGTCGGAGATTTTTGTCTGGAAGTTATCGTGAACAGGCGAAAAGAATCAGATTACATTGGCAAGCCCTTTCCCAAGTGCAATGATCTTATCGTAAACTGCGTCAGCCAGTGCGGTATGTCCTTTTTCATCCATATGTTCACGGTCGGTAATACTTGGAGAAGCGAAATCAGCAGCATTCAGGAAAGCGGCATGATTCTGAAGTGCAGTTTTACGGTATTCATCTGCGAGATTTCTGGAAACTGCTTCAGATTTTTCATCAAATTCCGGATCAAAATCTGGTTCTCCCACACCATGACCAAGGTGGATCGGAGAGATAATAAGCAAGTCAAAATGCTGAGATGCATTGAGCCGTGCCTTACGGATCACCTGATCAAGGCCCCTTGCGATCACACTGGCGGAAGCACCATAGCGAGTCTTGCAGTCATTAGTTCCGAGCATGATGATCACAAGATCAAGAGGATCATGCATCTCTACAGTGACACCGATCATATCCAGCCCGCGGCGGCCTTCACGGAGTTCATCGTGAAAGACGGTAGTTCTTCCGCAAAGTCCCTCTTCTATAATATGATATTCTGGACCAAGCTTTTTCTGAAGAAGAGCAGTCCATCTTGTATTTTCATCAAATCGGCCGGTTTTATCCGGCTTGTATCCCCACGTATTAGAATCACCAAAGCATAAGATATTCATGAGATCACACTCCTTAATCAAACAAAACCATATAAACATACTAAATAAATATGTTATAATAATAAATGTTTTTTTCCGAAATGTCAATGATGATCATAAAAAAATACAGTCCTGTTCATACGATGCTATGAATCTGGACTGTATATGATAGAATTATCAGAAAACAAGAATACCGAGATGTTCAAGAAGAATCTTAAGACCAAGAAGGACCAGGATCAGACCACCGATAAACTCAGCTTTGCTTTTGTATCTGCTACCGAAAAAGTTCCCGACAACAACTCCGATAATGGAGATAACCATAGTCGTGATTCCAATGATGGTAATTGCTTCTATGATCGGAGTACCAAGGAAGGCGAAGGTGATACCGACGGCAAGTGCGTCAATGCTGGTAGCAACAGCGAGAACGAGCATATTTTTGTGATCGAGAGGTGCATCTATGACATCGACGGTTTCTTCTTCATTCCATTCCCGGATGGCCTCGATCATCATTTTGCCGCCGATAAAGCCGAGCAGGATAAATGCGATCCAGTGATCAATGCTGGTGATATATTTCTGGAACTGACTGCCGAGGAGCCAGCCGATCAGCGGCATCAATGCCTGAAATCCACCGAAATAAAGACCGATGATGAGGGTCTGCTTCTTGTTGAGCCTGCGCATTCCAAGTCCCTTACAGACGGAAACTGCAAAAGCATCCATGGCAAGACCGATACCCAGTAGAAACAATTCAATAAACATTAACATAGTTAAGCTCTCCTTTTTCTTTTTTGTAAGAAAGTATCTGAGCACACAAAAAGACCCACGTATGCAGCAAAACAGTACAGACGCAAAAGTCCTGTATGTACTGCCTTACTGCATACATGAGTCTCATTCATTAAGATTTGCCAGGTACAAAACAGTTACTGTTCGTTTTGTTCACAGCAACCCAAAATACCAGTATGTTGACAAATCACACATTCTTTCGTGCAAATTACTCCCTCACGTAGTTTCCTTAAAATCAGATTGCACCTAATATAACAAATGCATGGGAGGTTGTCAATAATTTTTTTCATTAACAGACAGAAAAAAAGAACTGCTATAATGGCAGTTCTTAATTATGTTCTGGCTGGAGAAAGGAAACCGTGTGAGTGGATTTTTTTACAGTACCGCGGTAGATATAGAAGATACCGCCAAAAAATCCAAAGATCAGTCCTGCATATCCACCGGAACAAAGAATAACAGCTGCTCTGACAAGTGTGGTGGCATTCTGGAGAAACGGACAGATCAGTGCACTTGTAAGGAGGCCGGCAGCTGTCCATCCGATTACCAGAAGAGGAAGAAAAACGGATGCGGTAGTATGTTTCTTTGTATGTTTTTTAATATGATCCCATAAAGTTTTATACATTGTAATCCCTCATTTCTTAATCAAAAGCGATTGTTTTTTTGATTTATCTTTATTATAGAGAGGGAGTGTAAAATGTGAATGCAGAGTAATGAAAAATCTATGTAAAATTTTGCTTTATCCAATAATTATGGGTGAAAGAAAATGCATATACTGAAATAAATGCGGAAACAGAAATGAGACAGTAATGCCGGATCAGAAAGTCGATAATCTGTTAAATTTGTCTATGGATGCTACACCGAAGGAAAGGGAAAAATCAGAAAATTTGAACGTGGGATATGATCCGAAGACCAGACGGTGGGATGTGATCGTAAAATACAGCGGTCCGGAGAGTGGACTTGCCGGAGTGGGGATCGAGGTAGTGTCGCTGCTCGGAGGTTATGCGATAGTGACTTTGCCAGAATCAGAGATTGATGCATATTCAAACGACTGGTTATCCTGTGGCAAAAAGTTAGCAATCGCATTTAACAGTTGAC
>OLSL01001287.1_pt1 | contig 23680 bp, 15 predicted proteins | sample 1672511 | NCBI WGS metagenome assembly OLSL01 (sample SAMEA3136694, study PRJEB25190) | human gut metagenome | biome: human gut; feature: human-associated habitat; material: faeces | place: Austria | collected 2013
ATAAGTGGAAATGGTGAATTTATCAGTGTTCCCTTTGCTGCTTTATCAACGCTAAAGGTTAAGTGTTCTATATGCTCAGATAATTCTTCTTTTCTCTTTTCACTGCTCCAATAAGCATATCCAACAACTAAAATATAAAACAAAATTGCTGGCAGAACTAAGTTAATATTGCTTATACAAATAATTGTTAAAAGTACTGCTATTATTACTAAATATATCTTTACGCGCGATACTAGTTTATCAAATATTTTTTTATTGCTCGGCATAAAATCCTCCTAATTACATCTTATATTTTACACTTATTTCGCGCTTTTGTCAATGTTTACAAGAAATCCACACTGTAAATGGGAATTAAAATTGCTTTTTGGTCTAGGCATTAACATTTTTTATATAGTCTTCTAATATTATTTTTATTACAGTTGCTATTGGTACTGCCAAGAACATGCCTAATACCCCAAAGTACGCTCCACCTACTGTTACCGCAAATATTACTAATAATGGGCTTATTTTTAGTGAATCTCCTGTTATTTTTGGATTTATTATGTTTGCATCTATTTGTTGTAATATTGTTACTATTATTACCATCCATATCGCTTGATCAAGTCCACCTGTAAATATTGTTATTATACCTGCTATTATTACAGCTATTATTGCTCCGAAATATGGTATTAAATTAAATAGTCCTATCATAAATCCTAGTAGTATAGCATATTGTATCCCCATTATTTTCATCGCTATAGATGTTATTATTCCAACTACCATTCCATCCAACAGTTGGCTTGATATAAAGCGGAAAAAAACATTGTTTGTTTCGTAAAAGTATTTTTCTACATTACTATATGTCTCCTCTTTGAATATTCTTTTTGATAATCTATTAAAAAATCCTAATATCTCGTCTCTCTCTGACAATATGTATATGGATACTATTATAGACACAAATAAATCAAATACTCCTGTAACTACATTTATTGCACCTTTTGCGTATTGAGCTAATTGTTCAAGGTTTAAATACTTTTCTAAATCAATATTTTTTATTTGTTCTGCCAACTTATATATTATTTCATTTTTTAAGAATGACTCCTCTGGTAAATTATTTAAAACAGCCATTGTTTTATTGTAATAGCTTTGAAAATTACTTATTAAGTCCTTAGTGCTTTCTATTATTGTTGGAATTATAAAATTAATTATAAATACAATTGCTATTATTGCTATTACATATATTGTGAATATTGCTATTGCTCTAGATTTTCTTTTTATAAATTTGTTTTTTGTCCTTGAATATACTTTTTCCAATTTTTTTGTTGGCATATAGAATAAGTATGCTATTAATATTCCTATTACAAATGGCATTAAAATTGAAAATAATTTTCCAAACCAATTTAATATTTCTCCTAAATTATCTACTGTTTTGTAAACTAATATAACAGCAACAGCAAATACAAACCAATATAACCATTTTGTAATTACACGTTTATTTTCTCCCATTTTTTCCCCCTTCATATTTTAATTTCTAGTCCTATTGGGCAATGGTCACTTCCCAATACTTCTGAGTATATCATTGAATCCTGTATCTGGATTTCTATTGACTTTGAAACAATAAAATAGTCTATTCTCCAGCCAACATTTTTTTCTCTTGCATTTGACATATATGACCACCATGAGTACGCATTTTCTTTTTCTGGGTATAGATATCTAAAAGTGTCAGTAAAACCTATCTTTAATAATTCAGTCATTTTATTTCTTTCTTCATCTGTAAATCCTGCGCTTTTTCTATTTGTTTTTGGATTTTTCAAGTCTATTTCTTCATGTGCTACATTCAAATCGCCACAGTATATTACAGGCTTTATCTTATCTAATTTTATCAGATATTTTTTTATTTCATCTTCCCATAACATCCTATAATCTAATCTTTCCAAGCCTTTTTTTGAATTTGGAGTATAACAATTTACTAAAAAGAATTTTTCAAACTCAAGTGTTATAATTCTTCCCTCCTTGTCATGCTCTTCTATTCCTATTCCATATGTCACATTTATAGGCACCTTTTTGCTAAATACTGCCGTACCTGAATAACCTTTTTTTAATGCACTATTCCAATATTGCTTATATTTTTTTAAAATATTCTGAATAGTTATATCAATTTGTTCTTCCTGCATTTTTGTTTCCTGAATGCAAAAAATATCTGCATCTATTTGTTTAAAAAAAGTTTCAAATCCTTTTGTAATATTAGCTCTTAACCCATTAACATTCCATGATATTAGTTTCATTTTTCTTCCTCAATTCATTTTTACTTTTACTATAATATCAAAAAAGAAGCGTATATGCAAGCATTTTACTTAGCAATTACTCTAATTGATATTAAAATAAATCGGCTATCGTAAATGTGATAACCGATTATATTATTAAAATTCATATACATAACATTCTAAATATCTTCTACCAAATTGTAGTGCAGAACTATGTGAATTATAGAAAATATCTAATCTATCACTTGATATTGCTCCACCTCTGTCTTGAACCACAAACCATCCACCATTTGGTTTATCTTTAAAATATGGTATATATATAACTGTTCCTATTGGATAACAGCTTCCTGCTGCAATTGTGTACCATTGTGATGCTCTTGCACCAGATGATGTAATACCATTTGATTTTCCACAACAACTTACACATGCACAATATGCTGATGTATTAAACGTACTTACTTTAGGAGTAACTCCTTGCACTTTTTTTGCAAGTGTTGTAGAAGCAGTTGCTGCTGGGTTTGTTGTAGCAGTTCTTAATACTGAACTTCTTGATGTTACTTGCTTTGTTCTAATTTCTATAATTTTATTGATAGGTTTTTTAACTATCTTTGAAGATATCTCAATCTTCTCAATTTCTTTATTGTTTTGATATTTTATTTTATATGTTACTTCTTTTAAACCGTCTACACCATTTTGAACTACCTGATTTTGTTTTGATCCTGAACCTGTTGAAACATCTTTCTTTATAGTCTCATATGGTATTTTTACTTTTTCAGTAACAATTTTTTCTACTATTTTTGAATAATTTTGTAATACATCTTCTGTTCCAACACTTGAAGAATTTTCTGTTTGTTCTGCAACAACAACATTATCTGATTTTTTTGAAATAATAATTGTCTTGTTATCAGAAATTTCTTCTTCTTCAGAAGGTGTTACTTTTTCATCTTCTAACAATATAATATGATTTTCTTCCAAAATTTCTTTTACATTTGTTTTTGTAGTTACTACAGTCATTTCATATCCACTTGCTAAGAAAATCTTAACATTATTTACTTTAATATTTCCTGCCATTACACCAAAGCTTAATAAAAATAATAATACTATACTTATGCATACTATCTTTTTAAGCGATATTGACGCTTTGTCATTATTTTTCATAAATTTTTTGTTCCCTCCTTTAAAAGCAACAAATACATTATAACATTTTTTTAAACTCATGTCAAATTTTGGTGCTTTTGCTAAGAAATTCAGCATATTACATTATATGCTGCTTGTACGAAAAAAATGACAAACTATAAAAAAGATTTCTGAAAAATATTTTTTACTTTTATATTTTTCACATATATTTTACAAATATAAATATTGTATATTATTAAAATATATGGTAATATTAAGATATTATATTATTTTTGGGAGGAAACATTTATGTTCTTATGGATTTTATTAGGTTTAATCCTTATTCTAATTTTATTTGTAATAGGTTCATACAATAGCTTAGTACAATTAAAACAAAGAGTAAAAAATGCTTGGAGTCAAATTGATGTACAATTACAAAGAAGATTTGATTTAATTCCAAATCTAGTTGAAAGTGTAAAAGGTTATATGGCTCATGAAAGCGAAGTATTAGAAAAAGTAACTCAATTACGTTCTTCTTGGGCAAATGCTAAATCAGTTTCTGAAAAAGCTGAATTAGATAATCAACTTTCAGGAGCATTAAAAACAATCATGGCAGTTTCTGAAAACTATCCAGATTTAAAAGCAAATCAAAACTTTTCAGAGTTACAAGAAGAGCTTAGAAATACTGAAAACAAAATATCATACTCTAGACAATTCTACAATGATACAGTAACTAGATATAACACAAAATTAGAATTATTCCCATCAAACATTATAGCTTCTATGTTTCATTTTTCAGCAGAATCTTTATTTGAAGCTGAAAGTGAAGAAGCTAGAAAAAATGTTAAAGTTGATTTTGGTAAATAATTTTAACTAAAATGCAATATTACTATTTTATATACCAAAGTAGTAATATTGCATTTACTTTTATCTATACGTAACTTAAATAAATATATATTTTTGAGAGGTAAACAATGTACGAGGATATAAAAAGAAATAAAATAAAAACAGGTATAATAGTCAGCATATTTTTAGTCGTAATTGCATTAATTGTATACTATATTTGTATGGCATTTGATTTGGGATATTTTTCAATTATAATTGCATTAATATTTTCAATTATAACTACATTTGGTTCTTACTATTATAGTGATAAAATCGTATTAGCAGTTAATCATTCTCGTCCAGCAACACATGAGGAAAATCAAAGATTAGTAAATATATTAGATGCACTTATGGTATCATCTGGTTTAAAATATAAGCCTAGATTGTATATTGTAGATGATCCACAACCTAATGCTTTTGCAACGGGAAGAAATCCTGAAAATGCTGTGATTTGTGTTACAACAGGCATACTTGAAAAACTTGATTATTATGAATTAGAAGGTGTTATTGCACATGAACTTTCACACATAAAAAACTACGACATTCTTTTATCTGCTGTTGTAAGTGTAATGGTAGGATTTATTGTAATGCTTTCTGATTGGGTTAGTCGTGCTCTGTTTTGGGGTAGAGGCAAAGATAATGATAGCGATAGTAAAGGAAATTCTATTTTAATGTTAATTGGATTACTTTGCTTAATTTTAGCACCATTATTTGGTCAACTAATGCAACTAGCTTTATCAAGACGTAGAGAGTACTTAGCTGATAGTACAGCAGTTGAATTTACTAGAAATCCAGACGGACTAATATCAGCTTTAAGAAAATTGGACGCAGATACAAATGAATTAAAAACAGCAAATAACGCTACCGCTTATATGTATATAGTAAGTCCATTTAAATCTAATGCAAATGGAAGTGAAAAAAACAGAAAGAAAACTAGCTTACTATCTACTCATCCATCTATAGATGATAGAATTGAAGCATTAATCAAATTAAAATAATATCATTTTTTTATTATATCTATTTAAGTGAAGTGTATCGTAGTTAACTGTACTGAACTGTATAACTATGATAACAACATCGAAAAATCCGATAGTATAAATATTTTACTATCGGATCTTCTTTATTATTTAATTTTTATATTCCTTTATATTTTTTATGCTTACTGTAAGAAACAATAGCTATAATTATTAAACATGGAATTAAAAACATTATTGTACTATCTACACCTGTTTGAGGTAACTTTGATTTTGCACTTGAATTATCAGTATTCTTTTTTGTGTTGTTCTTAGAGCTTGAATTATTTGCATTACCTGTATTATTTGCTGTGTTATTTGAATTGTTTTTATTATTATTTGTGTTATTATTTGTTACAGCTTTTACTGTTATAGTTTGTTGAACAGATTTTGTTACTCCGTTTTCTGTATATTTTATCTCAACTACGCTATCTCCTGCTTTTAGCTCTGTGCTTTCTATAGTAATGTTACTAGTTATATCTTTTGTTGTTCCATTGCTATATTTAGCAGTTATCTGTAATCCTGTGCTATCAAACTTTTCTCCTGCTTTATATTGAGTTTTGCTTGGTGCTTTAGTAATCTCTATTGAAGTTAATTCTGGCTTTTCTGCTTGTACTTTTATTGTAGCCACTAAATTATCTAAACTCTCTTCTTGATAATCAGTACCTGCTGTTTGTAATTCAGTAATTGTAATTGTTGCATCTCCTTCTGAAGCACCTGTAGTATATTTTATTTCTAATATTGTATCTGTCATTGATCCTTCAGCTTTTAGAATACTAAATGCTTTTGTTTCTTCATTATAAGTTAGTACCCAGTTATTTTTTGCAGTTACACTTTCTATTTTTACATTATCACTACATACTATTTTACCACTTACTACACCTATTAATTTTTCAGATGAAATCTGCATTGTTAATGTTTTTGTTTCATTTGGCTTTGCAGTTGAATCACCCGTAAGTGAAATTGGTGTACTTGCAGCGAATACAAAGCTACTATATATTGATAAAAGTAAAATCACGAGCATTATTGTTACTATTTTTTTCATTTGTATTCCTCCTTGCTTAAATAAGTATATTTTATATTTTAATTTTCGTCAATATTTTTTATAAATATTTTTATATTTTATCTAACCCTACTAACGCTCTAGCCATTTTTAGTAAGTCAACGCAATTTGGATACTTATTATCTTCAAATACATCAGACGCCATTAAGTATATTTCATCTAATCCTTTTTCTTTTCCAGTCATATATCTTGCAAGTCTTAACATATCAGAGTTTGTTACTTTACCATCACCAGTTAAATCTCCTGTAACAACTATATTTAATGTTTTCTCTTCTCCATTAAGTGTAAACTTAGCAGTCATTCCTGTACCAATTATATCTGTATCTTTTAACTCTTTATTATCTTTTGTATAAACCTTCATAGATGCATTATGCATTATTTTTTCAGCAAATGTTGCAACAGTTGTTTTTTGACGTACTCTGTTAATATTTACTTCATCTACTTCATATACATCTGATTTTATTGATATATCTGGTGCAGTTCTTATTTTAGTAATGCTAACATTGTAACTTGGTGACATATTTCCTGCTTCGTCTTTTACTTTAATTACAACTTCTTGATTATTAGCAAATGTTTTCTTGTTGCTTGTTTGCCATGTCTTACCATCATCAAAGCTGTATGATATTATACATGAACCACAATTTCCAGTTATAGTAACTGTTAATGTTACAGGCCCGTTTGTCCACTCTGTTGGATTGCCATCAACTTTTATTACAGTTGGAACTGTTTTATCAATTTTAGTTATATCTATAGTACTATAAGTTGATGTATTTCCTAATTTATCTTTAACTTTAATTACTATATTCTTTGTGTTTTCTTTATAAATCTTACTTGCTTCTTTTTGCCATGTCTTTCCGCCATCAAAGCTATATGGTGTAGCATGTAATCCACATCCTGCATCTGTTGCAGTTATTTTTAAAGTTACATCTTTATTTGTCCACGCTGTTGGATTTCCCTCAACCTTGCTTATGATTGGTGCTGTTTTATCTATATTTGTAATATTAATTGTCTGATATGTTGCAGTATTTCCTAATGCATCCCTTACCTTAATTACTATTCCATTTGTATTATTTGTATAAGTTTTTGTATTAGCTGTTTGCCACGTTGATCCACCGTCAAAGCTGTATGCTGAAGAATGTAATCCACTTCCTGCATCTGTTGCAGTTACAGTTAAAGTAACATTTCCTCTTGTCCATGTACCTGGATTTTTTACTACACTGCTAATAGTTGGTGCATTCTTATCTATTTTATTAATAACAATTTTATTGTATGTTGTTATATTGCCAGCAACATCTCTTACTTTTATTATTACTTCTTTATTTTGTGTAAATACTTGTTTATTAGAAGATACCCAAGTTGCTCCATTATCAAAACTATATGGTGTTGATTGTAATCCAGATTCAGCATCTGATGCAGTTATTGTTAATGTCACATCTCCTTTTGTCCATGCTGTTGGATTTCCTGTTACACCACTTATTGTAGGTGCAACTTTATCAATTTTTGAAATTGTTACACTAGTTTCATATGTATTTCCTAGTTTATCTTTTACTTTTATTTTTACCACTTGATTAGAACTAAATGTTTTTTTATTTGATGTTTGCCATGTTGATCCACCATCAAAGCTGTATGGCGTAGAATGTAAACCACATCCTGCATCTGTTGCATTTATTGTTAATGTAACGTCTTTGTTTGTCCATGCTGTTGGGTTTCCTGTTATGCTACTTACAACTGGTGCATCTTTATCTATTTTTGTAATGCTTTCTAATCTAACAGGCGAAATATTTCCTGCTTCATCTTTTACTCTTATTTTTACTTCTTCATTTTTTGTAAAAGTCTTTTGATTTGATAATTGCCATGTCTTTCCATCATCAAAACTAAATTGTTCAACAGGTGATCCACTATTTTCATTTGTACTTACTGTTAGAGTTACATTCTTTGTTGTCCAATCTTCAACATTTCCTTCAACATTTGTTATAGTTGGAACAGTTTTATCTATTCTTACTATATCTATAGTACCATAAGTTGTAGTATTTCCTACTTTATCTCTAACCTTTATTACAATATCATATGTAATTCTATCATAAACCTTAGTTGCCTCTTTTTGCCATGTCTTTCCACCATCAAAACTATATGGTGTATCATGTAATCCAGATATTGCATCTGTTGCTGTTATTTTTAATGTTACATCTTGGTTAGTCCATCTCTTTGGATTTCCTGTTACGCTACTTATAACTGGTGGTGTTCTATCTATATTTATAATATTTACTACATCATAAGTTGCTATATTCTCTAATTTGTCTCTTACTTTAATTACTATATTTTTTGTATTTTCTGTATAAACCTTACTTGTTTCTTTTTGCCATGTCTTTCCACCATCAAAACTATATGGTGTATCATGCAATCCACATCCTGCATCTGTTGCAGTTACTATTAAAGTAACATTACCTGTTGTCCATGTATCTGGATTCTTTACTACACTACTAATTGTTGGTGCATCCTTATCTATTTTAGTAATATTTAAAGTATTTGTTGTTATATTTCCTGCCGCGTCTCTTACTTTAATTATTATGCCATTTGTATTTTTTGTATATACTTTACTTGTTGTATTACTCCAAGTTGTTCCACCATCAAATGAATATGCTCCTTGAGCTGTGTTTAAACCAGATTCTGCATCTGATGCTGTTATTGTTAATGTAACATCATTTTTTGTCCAATCAGCTGGATTTCCTGTTACATCAACTGTTGGTAAAATTTTATCAATTTTACTAATTGTTACACTAGTTTCATATATATTACCCACTTTATCTCTTACCTGAATATTTACAACCTGGTTCTTTGTAAATACTTTTGTATCAGTATCACTCCATGTCTTTCCACCATCAAAGCTATATGGCATAGAATGTAATCCACTTTCTGCATCTGATGCTGTTATTGTTAATGTAACATCCTTATTGGTCCACGATGTTGGATTTCCTGTTATCTTTACAGTTGGCTTAATTTGATCAACATTTATTATTTTTACTTTTTCAGCAAGAGATATATTTCCTGCCTCATCTTTTGCTCTAACATATACAGTTTGGTTTGAAGTAAATTCCTTTTGATTTGATGGTTGCCAATCTGTTTTACTTGCATCATTTGTAAAGCTATATCCTATAACTTCAGATCCACCATTGCTAGTTGCACTAGCTGTTAGTTTTGCTGAGTTTTTAGTCCATTCTGTTGGATTGCCATCAACTTTTAATATACCTGGAACTGTTTTATCTATTTTAGTTATGTTTATAGTATTTGTTGTTATATTTCCAACATTATCTCTTACTTTAATTACTATTCCATTTGTATTGCTAATATATACTTTACTTGTATTATTACTCCAAGTTGTTCCACCATCAAATGAATATGCACCCTGAGCTGTGTTTAGTCCAGCCCCCATATCTGATGCTTCTATCTTTAATGTAGCATCTTTATTTGTCCATGCTGTTGGATTTCCCGTTATTTTCACTGTTGGTGGCGTTTTATCTATCTTAGTAATTGTTTCAGATTTTGCATCACTTATATTGCCTGCTTTATCTCTTACCTTCATATACACAATTCGATTTGAGCTAAAAGATTTTTGATTTGATGCTTGCCATGTATTTCCACCATCAAAACTATATGCTGCTGAGCTATGTAATCCAGATACTGTATCTGATGCATTTATAGTCAATGTAACATCTTTATTTGTCCAATCGACCGGATTTCCTGTTACACTATTTATTGTTGGTTTTGTTTTATCTATCCTGTTAATTACTACCGACTTTACATCGCTTATATTTTCCGCTTCATCTCTTACTTTAATATATACTGTTTGATTTGAACTAAAAGACTTTTTATTTGATGCTTGCCATGTATCACCATTATTAAAACTATATGCTGTTCTATTTAGTTTGTTATCATCTGATGCCGCTACAGTTAATGTTACATCTTTATTTGTCCAATCTGTTGCATTGCCTGTTACACTATTTATTTTTGGTTTTTCATTATCAATATTGTCAATTGTTACGGCAGTAGCAGCACTCACATTTCCAGCAGTATCCTTGACTTTTATTTTTACACTAGATTGATTACTTGAATAAAGCATTGGATAAAATGTTGATGTGCTTTCAATCCAGTTTGATCCATTATCAAAACTATATGCTGCTATTCCAGATTGTGCATCTGTTGCTCTTGCTATTAGTGTTAATCTTTTTGTGTATTTTGTTGTTGATTTATCAACCCCAACAATTTTTGGTGCTGTTTTATCTATTTTTGAAATTCCCACATATGTGGCTGATGAAATATTATTAGCATTATCTTTTACTTTAATATTCACCCCTTGGTTGCTACTAAAAGATTTTTTATTTGACGTTTGCCATGTTGTACCATTATCAAAACTATATTCTTTAATACCACTTGCATCTGATGCCGCTACAGTTATAGTGACATCATTTTTTGTCCAATTTCTTGCATTTCCTGATATTCCAGTAATCGATGGCTTTGTTGTATCTGTTGCTGTAGAGCCTCCACTGTCACTTCCTCCGCTTCCGCCTGATTCGCCTGTACTTCCTGAACCACCTGAACTTCCTGAGCCACCTGAACTAGTTCCTGTTGATACAGAAATTCCCTGAGGAATATTACACACATTTCCTACCTTATCTCTTACAACCACTCTAACATTAGAGGTACTCTCAGTATATATCTTATAATTATCTTTTTGCCATGTATTTCCTCCATCAAAAGAATACGCTTTATCCGCTAAACCTGATTCATCATCATATGCTTCTATTTTAAGCTTAACTCCTTCACCTGTATAACTTTCATCTTTCCCACAATGTTCTATATATGGATTCACATCATCTATATTGTTCACATCAAACATATGAAAAACTTCATTGTTTAGTGCATCTATAAAACCTACTGCTGTTTGTCCATTTTCTGTAAATGTAATTTGTTTATTAGAATCAATATTATACTCATAACAACGGTATGATGTATATTTTTGTAGAGGCAAATACGCTCCTGAATTAATTAAACCTGCCCCGGTATCAACCGCATCTATCTTTACAGTTACAGGGCCTGCAGTCCATTCTTTCGTGCTAAATGTTAAACTTGCTTCAGGTGCTGTTTCATCAGTTTTCAAACATATCTTGCTTTTTGCCATCTGTTTTATTCCCCATTTATAAGCTGGGGTATCTTTTTTACAATAAAGTATAATTTCAACATCCAAATCAAAAGCATCATCTTCTATTTTTAATTCTTTATTGCATCCTCTTATTATTACTTTTTTTAAATTAGGGCACTTTGCAAAAGCTCTACTTCCTATGTATTCTACTGTATCTTGAATTATAACTGTTTCTAGGCTTTCATTATTATAAAAGGCCTCTTTTTCAATTTCACTAATATATCCGTCATACATATATATGGTCCTTAAATATGAGAAATCCTTAAATGCTCCCTCTTTAATGTTTCCATGACCACCGTCAATTATTAAATGATTTACTTTATATTCATATCCATCTAAACGCGTTATACCTTCATATGGATCAGAACGATTTATAATCAAAGTTCCATAAAGTGTATTGTCACTATTAAATTCTGCACTGATAGTATTACCAGCACCATAGTTAATTTCCTCAACATTTTTCTTACTCTCCGCTATTTGCATTTCGCTTGAAGATTCAGTTACGTTCTTTGAAATGGCATACCTTCCTATGACAATCGCCATTGATGATACAACTATTAAAATTAAACAAATACAAATTAAAGTTTTAAACCTCTTCATGTTTTTTCTCTCCTTTTTTTCTTTCCATCATATAATTACACATATTTAAATCAAATGCAATACGCCTTTTCTTACATATATTTTCTCGTGTCATATGCCTTTACGGAAGGTCATTTTATGTGTTTATTAAAAATTCATTACGGTTTTATTACAATTTTGTTACAATCAACTTATTTTTATTGAAAATATCTTCGCACAGTCGTATTTGCGGTTTTTTCAATTTTAAATAATTTGTTAATATATCCTCTCACCTAATCCATTTATTTAACATAAAATATATTAGGATAAATTACAAAAGGAGGAAAAAAGTGAGAAAAATATTAGAAGTAAAAGACATTAGCAAAAAATATCAGAGTAAAAAAAATGAGATCTTAGCATTAGAAAATGTAAGTTTTGATGTATCAGAGGGAGAGTTTGTTTCAATTATAGGTCCAAGTGGTTGCGGTAAATCAACACTTCTCTCTATAATAGCAGGTTTAGAAAATAAATCGAGTGGAGAAATATATATTGAAGATGAAAAAGTTGATAACATTTCACCTAAAATTGGATACATGCTTCAACGAGATTGCTTATTAGAATGGCGTACCATTTTTAGTAATGCAATGTTTGGATTAGAAATAAAAGGAAAAAGCAAAAAAGAAAATAAGGAATATGTTGAGGATCTATTAAAGAAATATAACTTGTATGAATTCAAAGATAAATACCCATCTGAACTATCTGGTGGTATGAGACAAAGAGCTGCATTAATTAGAACCTTGGCAATAAAACCTAAAATACTTCTTTTAGATGAGGCTTTTTCTGCCCTTGATTATCAAACAAGAATAATGGTAACTAATGATATTTATTCTATCCTAAAAAAGGAAAATATTACTTCAATTATTGTAACACATGATATTTCAGAAGCTATTAGTATGTCAGATAGAGTACTTGTTTTATCCAAACGTCCTGGAACAATAAAAAACATACATCATATTGATTTTGAAATAGAAAATAGAAATCCTATAAACTGTAGAGAAAGTCCAAAATTTAGCCAATATTTCAATACTTTATGGAGGGAGCTTGGTGTAGATGGATAAAAAAGAAATTTCATTAGAACGAAAACAATACTTAAAAAAAATCAAGAAAAAAAAATATCTTATTTTATTAACGCAAATATCTATATTAGTAGGCTTTTTGGCTTTATGGGAATTTTTAGCAAATAAAAATATAATAGATAGTTTTATTACAAGTCAACCCAGTAGAATTTTAACCACCTTCTTGAATTTAAGTTCTAACGACTTATTAAAACATATTTGGGTTACATCATATGAAACCATTATTGGATTCTTACTTGGAACTGTATTAGGTATAATTATTGCAATCATTTTATGGTGGTCTAATTTCCTTTCAAAGGTATCAGAACCCTTTTTAGTAATTTTAAATAGCCTTCCTAAGGTTGCCTTAGGCCCAATTATTATTATATGGGTAGGTGCAGGAACTCCTGCAATTATTGTAATGGCAATCGCTATTTCTTTAATTGTTACCATCCTAGAAAATTTAAACGGATTTTTAAAAACAGACACAGAAATTATTAAAATGGCACATACATTTAAAGCTACTAAAATGCAAGTATTAACTAAAATTGTAATCCCCGCCAATTTATCAACATTTATAAATTCATTAAAAGTAAATATTGGTCTTTCACTAGTAGGTGTTATATCTGGAGAATTCTTAGTATCAAAAGCTGGACTTGGTTATTTAATTGTATATGGAGGCCAAGTATTCAAATTAGACTTAGTTATGACAAGTGTAATTATATTAGGAATTGTAGCTGGTTTAATGTATTCTATAGTACTACTTTTAGAAAAATTTATCCTAAATAGTAAAAAATTTAAATAGGGAGGATTTTATAAATTGAAAAAAATAATCATAAGTATCATCGCTATTGTAATACTAGTTTGTATTGTTGTTGGAATGATTTTTATTCAAAAATCAAATAATAACAAAAGTGATTTAAAAACAATTCAGGTAAATGAAGTAACTCGTTCCGTTTTTTATGCCCCTCAATATGTCGCAATAAGTAAAGGATTCTTTAAAGATCATGGCATAGAAATTGAATTAACAGCTGGTCAAGGTGCAGACGCTGTTATGACAGCTGTACTTAGCAATCAATGTGATATAGGTTTTGCCGGTCCTGAGGCATCAATTTATGTTTATAACGAAGGTAAAGAAGATTATACACAAGTTTTTGCACAACTTACAAAAAAAGATGGCTCTTTCTTAATATCTAGAAAACAAACTGATAATTTTAGTTGGCAAGATTTAAAAGGAAAAACTGTTATCCCTGGAAGAAAGGGTGGAGTACCATACATGACATTAGAGTACATTCTTAGAAAAAATGGTATAGATCCTAAGAAAGACTTAGTACTAGATGACAGCATCAAATTTGACCTAATGGCAGGAGCATTTGCTTCTGGTAATGCAGACTATGTAACACTTTTTGAACCAACAGCATCCCTTACTCAAAATCAGAAAAAAGGATACATTGTAGCTTCTGTTGGTAAAGAAGCTGGAGAAATTCCTTATACCGCTTACTTTGCAAAGAAAAGCTATATTACAAATAACAAAGATACAATTCAAGGTTTTACAGACGCTATATACCAAGGTCAACAATGGGTAAAAGATCATTCTTCTAAAGAAATTGCAGAACAAATACAGTCTTTCTTCCCAGATACAGATGTAGATTTATTAACAACTGTTATACAAAATTATAAAGATATAGACGCTTGGAATGATACTCCTATACTAAAAGAAGAAGCATTTAACCGCCTTCAAGAAGTAATGTCAATGGCTGGAGAATTAAAGAATAAAGTTCCATATGATAAAATTATTAACAATTCTTTTGCTGAGAAATCCGTAAATAAATAGAGTTCTAAGGACAAAAATAAAACAAATAAAAAATTTAAATAAAAAGGAGAATTATATTGAGTTTTTTAATACACTCCATATATTCTCCTTAATTTATTTCAAAAATCTTTTCAGCATTTTTATAAGTTACATTTGCTATTTCTTCTATGTCCATTTCCTTAACTTTTGCTATTTTCTCTGCTATATAATATACATTTCTTGAATCATTGCGTTTTCCCCTGTTAGGCTCAGGCGCCAAATATGGGCTGTCTGTTTCTATTAGTATTCTATCTAGTGGTACCATTTGTATTATTTCATCTGCATTTTTCGCATTCTTAAATGTAACAGGTCCCGCAAATGAAATATAGAAACCTAGCTTTAATGCTTCACTAACTAAGTGTCTATTCATTGGACAACAATGGAATACTCCTTTTTTTGTAGGTGTTTTTATGTTTTTTAATATATCTATTGTATCATCAACTGCTTCTCTCGTATGAATAACAATAGGAAGCTCCAATTTATTTGCTAACTCAATTTGCTTTAAAAAAGCATATTTTTGCAATTCTTTATTTTCTTTATTCCAATAGTAATCTAATCCAATCTCTCCTATCGCTACAATCTTTGGCGTTTTATTTTCATTTAATATTACTCTTTCTAGGCTTGTAATTTGTTCATCTATTTCTTCATAACTTTCAGGAATATCATTTGGTGAGATTCCACAAATTACATACATCCAACTATATTTGTTTGCTATCTCTATTGCCTTTATAGAAGATTCTAAACTGTAACCTGCGTTTACAAGTTTTGTTACTCCAGAAGCATAAATAGCATTAATTACATCATCACGGTCTTGGTCAAATTTTTCATCATTATAATGAGCATGTGTATCAAATAATTGCAACCTTTGTTCACTCCTTTTATTCAATCACTGCAACAACACTTGCCACAGCATATTCTTTTATATGAGAAATGCTTATATCTATACTTTTAAGGTTACTAAAACTTTTCTCTTTCAATTTTTCTACATTTATCATTGGTCTCCCATGATCATTATTAACAACCTCTATAAATTTCCATGGTAGATCTTCCCTTGTATCTATATTTTCTGATAAAGCTTTAAAAACAGCTTCTTTTGCAGCAAACCTAGCAGCCAAATGTTGATATTTAATATCACCCTTTGACTTATTGCAATATTCAATTTCAGACATTGTATAAATTTTATTTAAAAAAGTATCTCCTAATTCTTGAACTGCACTTTTTATTCTGTCAACTTCTATTATATCTATCCCTGTTGTAATTTGCATATTTCCTCCAAAATGCTATTTCCCTAGCAATATTATTAAATTTATAACCCCTATTATAATTGTAATTACCATAGCAACTACAACTTTTCCGTTTTTATCACTAGTTTTTTCAATATTATACTGTTTATATAAAATATCATATTTGTTTTTTAATTTTAAGAAAATTTCTTCTACGCCTAAGTTCCTACTCCATTTTTCACTTAACATTTTTCCAATTTCATCGTTTGTAGTTTCTTGAATCCACAATTTCTTTGTAAAATCTAAGAATTCTTTTTCTACCTTCTTAAAACTACTGCTCTTGTTAAAGTTACTGTTCATCTTCTGTAACAACATCTTCTTATATAATTCTAAAATATATGTGTATAAAAACTCATTCTCATATTTTTGTGATACTGTTGTATAATTTGATGTATTAACATCAGATGTAAGTAATACAGTTCCAGTATTTGAAATTCCATAACGAATATACTTATTTTCATATATTTGCATATCATCTCTATTTTGTACTGAATCAGCAAGTTGCTTACTTGCTGGAAAGAACATACGATACTTTTCAAACAAATTATCTATAGATTCACTATCTGTTTCTTTCTTCCATGCATCTTGATCTAGGCAACAATATGAGTAAGTAATTAATTCTTCGTCATTAAAATTTAATCTGTTTTTCTCATTATATACACCTGTAATATCTTTAATAAGTGATGATATTTCTCTTACATCTTTAAATATATCTGATTGCAATTTTATGTTTTCATATTGTTTTAAATTATATGTTTGAGAATTTACTTCTCTGAACTTATAATTAAAATTCAAAATATCAGAAAATTCCTTACTATCTAATAAAGATGTTTTAAAAATTAGGAAACATACTCCTGTTTTATAACATACAATTTTTATATCATTTATATCAAAAAATATACCGTTTTTCTCTCCTATTTTTCCTTGTAGATCTTTAGATAGTTCATATTCAAAAATATTGCAATCATGCTCAGCAAGTAAGTTGGACTTCAATGCTATATCTAATTTATCAAAATTTCTAATTGCTTCTCTGTCAAGCCCAAATGACCAAAACATATAATCCTTTATATCTGGAGAAAAGTATTGATATAAATTCATATCTCTTGCTCTCTCAAATATTCTTAATTTGCATTTTTTATCTCTTAATAATTTCTGAATATATTTATTGTATTTACTATTATCAATAACATAAGGATATATAAAATATGTATATTGATATTTTGTCATTAGTTCCACGTTTTTTACCTCCATTACACACTACGTTTATTGCATAATCGCTGTATTATCATTATTTATCTGTATAATAGTTCAAATTTAAATCTTCTCCTATGTGCCATTTACCTATAAATTCTATTAACATATTGTTTTCTAATTTGTATGCAGGTGTAATTTTTAAGTTTCCTTTAGAGTCTACGCAACCCCATAATCCATCCTTTTTAACACTTGCATAGCCAAATTCGTTTTGCTCAGTAGCATCATCATAAATATAATCCACAACTACAATTCCATTTTTATCTACAAAACCATATTTTCCATCTTTTTTAGATAAGAATATTGTATTGTTTTTTAATGCTTCTTTACTTTGTTTTTGTTCAAATTTAAAATTATAATATTGATATTCTTCTCCAACTCTAACCTTCATGTATCCACTTTCTAAGTTAAGCTCTGATATTATTCCAGTTAGTTTTACGTTCATGTCACTATCTATTAAATCTGATGTATAATCTGAATTCATTCCTTCATAGAAATTAGCATCTTTTCTATACACTAAGTTCTTATATTTTGGATCAATTAAGTTTGTTCCATCTGAACTAACTATACCATATTTATTATTTAATCTAACAATATAGTTTGAGTCTGTTGCATATGTTATATCTTGATATTTTATATCAATAATTTTTTCAGCATCTGTTATTGAGTATACTCCATATTTTCCAGATTGTTTTACAACTGCATAATCATTATTGATAGATTTAACATCATCAAACTTACCAGATAAATAATTAGTTCCATCTGTATCTATTATTTTCCATTTTCCATTTTCTTTAACTACATAGTATATTCCATTACCATAAATGGCTTTCACATCTTCATATTTTGCAGCCAATGCAACTTTTTTATTACAATTAATTACTCCGTATTTTCCGTTTTGTGCTTGTACAATATATCCATTTTCATATTTATCAGAAATTGCTACTATATTTTTATATACATTGTCTATAATAACAGCACCTGTATTATCTATCAAACCTTTCTTTGAGTCTTTAACTGTAATTAAGCTATTGCTTGTTCCTTTAATAGCATCTATTGAATCATATATACAATCAGCAACTGTCTTTCCTTTAAAATCTATTACTCCATATTTACCATCTTTTTTAACTTTTAATACATCTTCTTCATACCATAAAGTGTTATCTTTATCATAATTTTCAATGGCTTCCACTGTATCATATCCTGTCATTATTTCTGCGCCTTTTTCATTTAACACTTTTGTTTTATATGTATTTTTATTATAATCAACATCATATGTACAAATAAATATAGCCTTTGTACTATCTGGTATTATAATTGTTTCATCGTAAGTTGGCTCAATTACTATGTTTCCCTTTGAATCTATTACACCCCATTTACTGTTTGTATATACCGGAAGATATTTTTGTGCAACTACTTTTTCTTCTCCCTTACTTGTTGGTGTCATTAACTTTTTTATTCCTACTACAAACATAATAATTACTGCAATTGCTATAACAACAGCAAATACTTTCTTCCAATTTAGCTTTTGTTCTCCGTCATATCTCTTACCTCTACTCATATTTACCTCCATATGTAGTTTACTTATAATTATCCATATATACTATACCATACTTCTATACTAAAATACAACATTTTTATTTATTCATTGACATTTTTTCTAGAAAAAAACAAACTCGAAGCCACATTTTATAACTTCGAGTTTGTTTTTATTTCATTATTTCTAATTTACTTTATTTTTTACATTCTGCCTATTTCTTTGTTATTTTTGCGACGATAACTGTCATATCATCTTTTTGCATTCCAAAATCGTTATCTATTGCTTCTCCTATAATTATATCTGCTATTTTTTGTGCATCATCTATTTGTATATCTTCAAGCAAATATTTTAGCCATACTTGTTTATTTAAATATTCTTTGTTTGAATCTATAATACCATCACTACACATTACTAATATGTCTCCATCTTGTAAATCGTAGTCATATACCACTAAGTCCACATTAGTTAATATTCCAGTAGGTAGCGACACTGCTTTTAATAATTGTACATCTCCATTTCTTTTAATGTACGTAGGACAAGCACTATTTTTTATAAATTCCATATTTCCGTTAAACAAGTCTAAAATTTGTATATCTAATGTTGCAAACATGTCTTCACTTGTATTTGCAGATAATGTAGAATTAATTAATTTCATAGATACATCTTTTTCAAATCCTGCTGTAAGCAATCTTTCAAGCATCTTAATTGCTATTTTACTGCTTTTCATTGCTTCAGGTCCTGATCCTTTTCCATCACTAAGTGCTAATAAGTACTTACCATCATTTAATTTAATATGAATACTGCTATCCCCAGAAACAGGAGACCCAGCTTTTGTTGATTTTGCTATTCCAACTTGTACCTTATATTTATCTTCAGATAAATATGTAAATTTACATTCTTTTTTGTTAATCCTTAAGCCACATTCTTGATCTTGTATTATCATTTTTTCGTTTAATACTTTACTAACTATTTTTCCTATTTTTTTAATATCACACTGTGTTCCATCTACATTTTCGCAAATATCTGTATACACGTTTACCGTGTATCTACCAGAATTTGCTCTTTTTATATTAATATCTTTTATAAAAGTTTCTTTTTGTTCTAACAATTTTATAATTTCTTCTTTTTCATCTGCAAAAGAATCCTCTTCTTTTTTATCTATTTCTACTGCCATTTTTGAAATAGCTTCTGATACACCCTTTAGTCCTGCAGAAACATTCTTTTTACTTTCATCCATTTTCTTTTTCCATATAAAACTTAATTTACTAACACGATAAGAATAATTTAAGGCTTTTACAATTTTATAAACATCTTCTTGCGCTTTTTTGCTAGTATCTTCAAATCCAACAATGTACTGATTATGCTTTGCTAAAACATTTATAAAATCCTTTTCTGTTATTATATCTTTTTCTAAAAGAATTTCAAAAATATCCGTCATGAATTCTTCTGATATATAACACATAGTATCATATAGCATGTTATCTTCTAATCCATCTAGATTATTTTTAAATTCTTCCATAAATATCTCTATATTAGATCTTTCCTGTTGTTTTAGTTCTTCTTCTGAAAGTATTGTTGCAGCTGCTTCTTGGTAACTTTCCGCCATATCAAATATTGTTTCTGAAATACTATTTAGTTTATATACTGTATCTTTATTTTCTTCCAAACTTCTTCCTGTAGTTTCTGGTAATAGTTTTGTAGTCCCAAATAAATCTTCAATATTAATTTGAATTCTTTTTGGTATTGCTAAAAGTCCAAGAGAAGCAATTAGTATTTCTTGGAACATAATAAGTGGTACAGAATTTCCATTAGCAGCATATGCAATAACAACATTTCCTAATATAAATCCTACAATAACACCAATCCTGCCAAATCGATTTAGTAATCCTGCTATCATACCAGATACAGCGTATACAGCTATCATCACAGGTTCTGATCCGCCAATTATACCAAGAACAACACCTATTGTTATCCCCCCTGTTGCACCAACTAATATTCCGTTTTTCCACCCTAATATTAGCACAATTAAAATACTTAGTATATTCTTAATCGAAAAGCCAAAAATATTTAGATCACCGAATGCAGATATTGCAATTGCTATTAATAAACTTGTTCCCATTACTTCTTCTATTGTAAATGCTTTCTTTGTTCCAAATTCTTTAATAAGTGAAATTGAGCTAACAAATATTTTATAAAAAATGTATGTAGTCATTCCTAACATTATACTTGTTAATAAATCAAAAACATAAAACGTTCTAAAAAATAATGGTACTACTTGCACAAGAAATACAGCAAAAAATAGATGTACACCTATTTTTCTTTTTTCATTAACACCTTCTTGAATTTTTGGTCTAATTAATAATACCAGTATAAAAAACGTTAATGATGTTACCACATAAGTTAATAAATTGTTTGTACCGAACCTTATAAAAGTACCTATCAACGATAAAATATACATTATTCCAATTGCTTGTCCATTACTAAAAGCTGCAGCTAATAAAGCTAGTCCAAAAGGAACAATTGAAAAAATCAAATTATTTGAACTAAACCCAACCATTGACACCATAAAAGTTAATATATATAGTACTAAATTTTGCTTAGCCAATAATCCTTTTGCAATATTTTTAATATTATCTTTTTTATTTAATTTAACATCCTCAAACTGATCTTCTGCATAATCCTTTGATATATTTTGAAACATCCTTACCACCTCTACCTTTTCTATATATGCATTTTAAAATTCCTGTTCATTATAGCTTATATAATTTTATTTTTTTGTCACATTTGATACATAATATAAAAAAGTTTTTTACAATATGTGATACGTTGCTTTATTTTCTTTCCGAATAAAACAAATTATGAATATAATTTTATCGTAAAATGCCGAAAATTTCAATATATTTTATACAAAAAGAGAACTCAATATATTTTTAATATATTTGAGTTCTCTTTAATTTTATAACATTAGAGTTTTACATTAGTATAGTTTATTTTTTTAGTACTTTTCTAATTATAAATGCAATTCCACCGATAAGGATAATTCCTATTACTGTTCCTAAGATATAGTAAATATGTGTATCACCAAATGGTGGTAATATCATTACTTCTTCTGATGAAGAAGCATCAACTTCTGCAACAGCTTCTGTTGGGTTTTGGTTTCCTACTATTGAGTAAGCCATTCTTCTTCCTGCAGTGTTGCTTGTTTCAACGATCTCTGCAATATTTATATATTTTAGGTTATCACTTGTATTCTCTGGTGTAATAGTTTGTGTTAATACAAGTGTTTTTTCAGCTGTAGAATCTCCTGGTTTTAATGTATCACTAAATGTTGTTGTTAAAATAGTATTATATTGTGGTTTATCATCTTTAAGAATTACACCAGCTACATCTGCATTAACAAGTTTATTGTTTATTACATCGTTTACTGTCATAACTTGCCAATCATTTGTATTGCTATTGCTATTAAATTGTAAATTATTTGATACATAATCTATTATTCTGTTAGGTGTTGTTGTTACAATATTTCCATGGTTCTTACCTGTATAATAGAATTCTTTGCCTTCATAATCTACTTCTCCAACATTCTTTACTTTAATTTTGTAAGTAATTTGTATTGTAGCTCCATGCATTATTTCCTCATCCATTGATAATTGTACTAAGCCTTTTGCATTTGATCCTATAGTTGGTCTATATTTTTTATCATATATTCCATTTTTCTTATTACTATCAATGTTATATGCTGTATTTGGTTTCCAAGCAACATTATCTGCTGATTGATTTACATCAAATAATATACTTCCATCTGCAAGTGTTACTTTAATGTTTGATACAGTTTTATTTAACTCTAATTGTGCTTTTGGTCTCTCAACTAGTCCTAAGTTTACACCTTTGATAGCATAACCTGGTGCTGGATTTTCTGTAGTAACTTGTCTGTTATATTCTATTTCAGCTACTATTGTTTTTGTATCAGCAATCATTTTGCTTCCTTCACCTTTTGCAAGTTTCTCTGCCATTTCATTTTTTACATTAGCTGCACTACTTGCATTTAGTGTCGTTCTTACATCCCATAAATCAGCTGCTCTAGATAAGTTTTCATCACTAACATCTAAGTTATATTTATCACTGTCGCCATAATCTTGGTATATTGTAGTTTTATAGTCTTGTCCATTATATTTTACTGTACCATCTCCGTATGTGAATCTTACAATATAATCTCCTGCAACTACATTGCTAAATGTATATTTATTTCCATCTATAGATAATTTAGCATCTTTTACTAGTTCAAATTGTTTTTCGCTCTTTGCTCTATATAATTCTACCTTTATTCCTTCCTTAGCTATATCAATTTTTGTATCTTTATTATTGTATACTCCGTCTCCTATTACGCTGTCGTCTACTTTATTGTTTCTTGCATCTTCCCATACAGTACCTGTTATTGTTCTGTCACCTTCAACTTTAACATTTAATCCTGGTGCATTATTTTCATCATCTTCTTTTGGTCCATTTGATTTGTTTAAGTTATTTGGTATTGAATCTCTATCTACTCTTCCTGCTATAGTTGTGT
>OLSL01001295.1_pt1 | contig 23633 bp, 18 predicted proteins | sample 1672511 | NCBI WGS metagenome assembly OLSL01 (sample SAMEA3136694, study PRJEB25190) | human gut metagenome | biome: human gut; feature: human-associated habitat; material: faeces | place: Austria | collected 2013
AAGAAAGCTTCACCTTTACTATGCCTAAGAATCGCGTAGCAGTCACAGCTTCAACAATGGATATTCCCATCATCGATGACTCCCCTGTTGACCCTGGCATCAGCACTGCGGTAACGATCATTGGCGGTGCACTGCTGGTGGGCGGGCTGCATCAGCTGGGCACCGAGCTGTGGCTGATCCATCATCTGCCCAAGGGTACCGCCATCCCGGAAACTCGCATCGAACTGGCCGAAGTGCTCTGGAAGGATGCCGGACAGCCTGCTCCTGCTGCCGAAGCTGAACCTCCAACTGCATCAGCTGCTGCCGGGTCTGCTCCTGGGCCGCTTCCGGGTTAAGCTGTTCCTGTAGATCGGTCAGCTGCCGTTCCAGCGTCTGGGCCGTTTTCAGAGTCTCCTGATGCTTCAGAATCAAAAATACCATTGCTGCCAGCACAATCACCAGCAGAATCAGCAGAATCATTTACATACGCCCTCCTTATACCGTAAACCGCTGGGCATCCACGCACCGCCCGGTGTCCGTATCCACCGTAAACACCGCACCGGACAGGCAGCACGGGCCGTCCGCCGCCTGATACCGGCTATACAGCCCGCCCCGGAACTTCTCAATGGACAGCTCCGGCCGAATGCCGATCACCGACTGCTTAGGCCCGGTCATGCCCAAATCCGTGATATAGCCGGTACCCTGGGGCAGGATTTGCACATCCGCCGTGGGCACATGGGTATGGGTGCCCCAAACCGCCGTAACCCGGCCGTCCAGCATATATCCCATTGCCAGCTTTTCTGACGTGGCCTCCGCATGGAAATCCACCAGGATCAGCTTTGCCTCCTGCATCTGGGGCAGAATCTTGTCGATCTGGAGGAACGGATTGTCCGGGCCGTAGTCCATATTCACCCGGCCAATGAGATTGATCACGCCGATGTGCCCCAGCTTGGAGTCAAACACCCCCCAGCCCCGCCCGGGATTCTGGGGCGCATAGTTGGCGGGCCGCAGAATATAGGGAATGTCGTCGAGATAATTGAGAATGGAGCGCTGGCGGAACGCATGGTTGCCCAGGGTGATCACATCTGCCCCGGCGTCCAGCATATCCTCCGCCTGTTGGGGCGTCAGACCCACATTGGAGGCATTTTCGCCGTTGACCACCGTAAACGCCGCCTCATATTTCTTCCGTAGCATGGGCAGCTTTTTCCGCAGATACGCAAGTCCCTGGGGCGCTACCACGTCTCCCACTGCCAGAATATTCGCCTGCATCGTATTTCTCCCTTTCTGCATCGATTATTATGTTACATTATATCGTCTCCCGGGCTTGATTACAAGAAGATTCCTGTCGCTGCCAATTGTCTGGGTAAAATTTCGGACAGAAAGACACCCTCAACGCCGTGCTGACATTGAGGGTGCCGCATTTTCAGTTCAGATAGCCGGGTCTCACCGTCACGCCAAAGTGCTCGGCCAGCTGCTTCATCTGATCGTCGGAGATGGTCTGCTTCCAGGGAAGATGGGCGATCTTCATGTAGATTTCCGCCGCCTTTTCTGCGGTTTCGATCAGGCCGAAGGCTTCGTCCAGATCCCGGCCTGCGCCGTAAAGTCCATGCTGGGCCCAGACCACCAGCCGGGCGGTTTTCATCTTCTCCGCCGTAGCTACGCCGATCTCATTGGTGCCGCAGAGCATCCAGGGCAGTACGTTCACGCCGTCCGGGAATACCACCACGCACTCGGTGCACATCTGCCACAGGGTCCGGGTAAGCGTCACCTCGTCCAGGTCATGCACATAGGTCATGGCCAGAATATTGGTGGGATGGCAGTGCATAATCACCCGATTCTCGGGGTCCTGCTCCATTCTCACCTTGTGGCTCATCATATGGGCCGGCAGCTCAGAGGTAAACTTGCCGCCGTCGGAATAGCCCCAAAGGAGTTTCGCCACGCTGCTCCCCTGTGCCATGCGGATGAGCCCCAGGTTCTTCGCCGGATCATAGGGTACATTCTTAAAATACTTTCCGGTGCCGGTGACCAGGAAATACATTCCCTCCAGCTCCGGCTGAGAAAAGCCCGTGGGAATCTCCCGGATGACCTTTTCGGTGTCCAGATATTCCGCCACCTCGTCCTCTTTAAGCCGCAGACTGATGTTGCCGCCGTTCCGCTCGTCCCACCCCTGGCGGTACATGTTCTCCGCCGTGCGGATCATCTCCACCATCCAGGGTGCCCTTAAAATGTCCTTCATGCCTTAAACCCGCTTTCTCAGTACCGAATTTTCATAGTCCTCTATGGTCTTCATCCACTGGCCGTCTGCGGAAACGCCGCAGGAAGCGCAGTATTCCTTCCAGACCTCACCAAAGGGCAGAGTTTTCAGCTCCTCCTGCTGTACCAGCAGCTGAGTGAACTTGCCCTGATCCTGGATCGCTTTCAGGTCCGCATGGGGCGTCAGAAGCGCATACAGCAGCGCCTTTTCCACGTTCCGGAAGCCCGCCGTCCAGGCAGCCACCCGGTTGATGGAAGCGTCGAAGTAGTCGAGGGCGATATTCACTCTGCCCTCCAGTCCGCCGCAGCGCACGATCTCCTTGCAGATTTCCTTGGTCTCGTCGTCCAGCAGCACCACGTGATCGGAATCCCAGCGCACACCCCGGGTGATATGCAGGGCAATCTCCGGGAAGAACGTCAGCAGCGCCGGGATCTTATCGCTGACCAGCTCCGTGGGATGATAATGGCCGTTGTCCATCAGCGGAATGCACTTGTCCTTATGCAGTGCCGCATACAGCAGCGTAAACTCCGCCGAACCTGCGGTATAGGCCTCCACGCCGATGCCAAACACCTTGGACTCCACGCAGGGCTTTACCTCATCAAAATTATAGGGCTCCGACAAAATTTCGTCAAGAGATTCCTGATAGCGCTGTCTCGGGCCCATACGGTCTGCGGGAATATCCTTAAAGCCGTCACCGGTCCAGATGTTCATGGTGCAGCTCTGCCCCAGCTCCCGGGCCAGATAGGAGGAAATCCGGATGCAGGCCTTTCCGTGCTCCACCCAGAACCTGCGGGTCTCCGGATTAGGCGAAGACAGCGTCAGCGGGTCGCACTTGGGATGGCTGAAATATGTGGGGTTAAAGTCCGCGCCCAAGCCCCGCTCCTTGCAGAATTCCACCCACTTTTCAAAATGCTTGGGCTCCAGCTTGTCCCGATCTACCCAGCCGCCATTCTCGGGGGTGAAAATCGCATAGGACGCATGGAGGTTGATTTTCTTTTTGCCCGGGCACAGCTTTAGCACCTGGTCGATATCCGCCATCAACTCCTCAGGGGTTCTGGCCCGGCCGGGATAGTTGCCGGTGGTCTGGATGCCGCCGGTGAGGGCCGCGTCCTTCTGGTCAAAGCCCTTTACGTCATCGCCCTGCCAGCAGTGGAGCGAAATGGGCACTTCCTTCAGCCGTGCGATGGCAGCATCCGTATCAATGCCCAGCGTCCTATATGCCTGCTTTGCTTCCTGATAACTCATGAGAATCCCTCCATTTGAATGTGTAGATTGCCCAGTGCCGTCGCCTCGATGGGCAGGGCAATGACCTGTTTGCCTGTATACTCTGCTGTAAGCTCGTTGAGATATTCGTTCTTTGCGCCGCCGCCGACAATATAGAGCCGATCCCAGCTGCGCCCGATGATCTCCTCCAGCTCCCGCACCGCCGTTCCATAGCAGCTGGCAAGGGAATGATGTACGCTGGCAAGGAGCTGCCCGTCTGTGAGATCACTTTCTCCCAGCAGGCCCAAAATCGCCGCTTTCATATCCTTCGGGGCAGAAATCTCCGGGGCGTTCACGTCGAAAAGCCGCTTTTCGCCGCAGGCCCGTGCCATCTCCGCCATTTCGCCGTAGGAATACCGCAGCTGCTTCTGGAGGTTTTGGAGGATCCACATGCCCATGATATTGCGCAGGAACCGGATATAGCCCACGCCGCCCTCATTGGTGAAGTTCGCCTGCTGGGCCGCTTCTGTGACCACCGGCTCCGGCAGCTTTGCCCCCAGGAGCGACCAGGTGCCGCTGCTGAGGAACAGTCCCTCCTGCTCCATAGGAATGCCCTCCACCGCCGACGCCGTGTCGTGGCTGGGGCACAGTACCACGGGAATACCCTGATATTCGCCTACCGTTGTTCCCGGCTGATACAAGGTGCCGAACAGCTGCTCCGGCAAGCCCAGCTTCTGAATCAGCTCCAGATCATAGCTTCCGGTTTTGGCATTGACCAATCCGGTGGTAGTAGCGTTGGTGTATTCGTGCAGTTTCATGCCGGTGAGCTTCCAATTCAGATACTCCGGCAGCATCAAAAAGCCGTCCACACCCTCCAACCGTCCGGCTGCCTGATCGGCGCAGAGCTGATAGATGGTGTTGAAGGGCTGATACTGAATGCCGGTTCTGGCATAGAGCTCAGAAAACAGCGCCTTCTCATGCACCTTGGGAATCACCGTTTCCGTCCGGTCATCCCGATAGGCATAGCAGGGCGTCACCGGCGTATCCCCCCGCAGCAGGACGTAATCCACGCCCCAGGTGTCAATGGCAAGGCTCCGAATTTTCCCCAGCTTTTTGGCCTTCTGAATGCCGATGCGAACCTCGGATTCCAGCCGATTTACGTCCCAAATCAGGTGTCCGTTTTCCCGCTCCATGCCGTTGGGAAACCGGTAAACCTCCCTGGTGTGCAGCCCCGATTCATCCTGCCAGCCCAAAATATGCCGCCCGGAGGATGCTCCAATGTCAATGGCAAGACAGTATTCCATGCCGCCGCGCCCCCTTTGTTTCTTCTGATAACTTATTGTACCAATTCTGCCGCCGAATACAATGACCGTTCCTTCGTGAAATATGTCCGATTTTTCCGGATTTCCCTTGACATTTCTCCTCCGGGATTTATCATGGAAGAGAGGTGATTCGATGCATCAGAAGTATATCCGCCAACTCTCCGCTATTACCCCCGAGGAACAAATCCTTCTGGAGGGCGGCGATCTCGATATGGGACGCTACAACCGAAACGGCAACCCCGTCATGGACCCCGGCACCCTGATCCCCGACGGCAGGCTGTTCGGCATTCGGCCCCACACCCGCTTTGCCGCGTTCCCGCCCCATACCCACAACTATGTGGAGATGGTCTATCAGATTCAGGGCCATTCCGTCCACCATATGGAGCACGGGCCCACACTGACCCTTTCCCCCGGCCAGCTGCTGCTGTTAAGCCGGGGCAGCACCCATTCCATTGACCGCTGCGGCCGGGAGGATCTTGCGGTGAATTTTATCCTGATCCCGCAGTTTTTCGACAATGCCGCCGTTCGCATCTCCCATGACAGCGCGCTTTCCGTGTTCCTCACCGGAAATCTGCAAAAGTCCCCGTCCCAGTCCGGCTATCTGCTGTTTGACACTTCCGGCGCGGTCCAGGTGGAAAATCTGCTGGAAAATCTGGTTGCATCCGCCCTGGAGCAGGGCAGTCAACTACTCCAGCAGCTGACTCTGGAGCTGCTGCTACTCCATCTTTCTCAAATGTCCCAGCGGCTGGTGATCCACTCCCAGCAGGATCGGGAGCAGGCCATGGTCATGGAGGTGCTCAGTCTGGTGGAGCAGAGCCGAGACTGCACCCTGTCCCAGCTGGCCCAGCGATTTGGGGTCAGCGACTCCTATCTCAGCCGAATCATCCACCGCCGCACCGGCTGCACCTTCACCCAGCTACTCCATTCCGCCCGCTTCACCCGGGCTGCGGCCCTGCTTCGGGATACCCAGCTGCCCATCACCGATATTGCCGCCGCCGTGGGCTACGACAACACCTCGTTTTTCTATCGCCAATTCGCCCAGCGGTATGGCTGCACCCCAAAGGAATACCGCCTTGTTGCTCAGGAAAAATCGGACATACATTAGGCAACAACGGTTATAGCAAGGAATTTCCATGTCTGCTAAACTGTTATCAAGCCGAACTTTGTGATGCAAAGAAAGGATGTAACTCATGAAACCATCTGCGGTGATCTGTCTCGCCCTTGCAGCGCTGCTTTGCGGATGCAGCAAGAACGATTCCCAGTCTATTCAGTCCGTTTCGTCTGTCCCATCGGTTCTATCAGCCAGTGAATCTGCGGAATCGGTCGCGGCCCCCGCCGAATCTCAATCGGTGGTGGATTGGCTGGATGCCCGGGAGGCAAAGCAGCTGCTTCGGGAATTCTGGACGGATATCGAGGCGCATCTCTCCGACTACACCCTCAGCGGACAGGCGGAGACGGAGCTTGGATATGTGGATGGACTCAATGTTCCCCTGCCCACCGTGGCCTATCCCGAGGTTTCCGTCACCGATACGCCCCTGGCCCAGGAGATTTTGGCGATGGTTCAGGACGACAACTATCTCTACCAGTTTGTCTATCCCGATCATCCAGCCGGTGACACCTATGTGCTGCTGCAATCCCCGGAATGGGAACTAAGGGCCTCAGGCTGCGGCTTCCGGATCGGGCAAACATCCACAGGGAAATGGGCCTATTTCTGGTCGCCCAATCATTATGAGCACGGGCATGACGAAATCTATTACATGCTCACCGACTGGTATGAGGAAGCATCCGGCACCGCCTTTGCCTCTCCCCTTGGTCACAAAAAGTGGCACAACGATTTGGCAGACGACAGTTGGTACGAACTTTATACCTCGTAACCCCGCCTTTCCGGCACCGTTTGGCTTATGATTCCATATGTACGTTATAACAAGGAGGAATTACCATGTCTGATTTATATCGCGCCTTTCAAACGCCCGATCACGACGCAAAGGGCATGTTCCGCTGCTGGTTTCCCGACGCCGGTGCTGACCTTGACCGGGTGGCGCACCAGGTAACATCCGTCTACGAATCCGGCTTCGGCGGCATGGAGATTGCCATGGTGCCCCAGTATGTGGACTTCGATCCCCGGGAATACGGCTGGGCTACGCCCCGCTGGAAGGAGATGCTGCGCACCATTCTGAAAACCGCCGCATCCTTCCCGGAGCATTTCCGCATTGATCTCACCATCACCGCCCACTGGCCCCCGGCCCTGAACACCATCGACCCCAACCATCCTGCCGCCCAGAAGGAGCTGAGCTACACCATCACCAAGCTCCATTCCGGCGAAACGCTGGAGCTTCCCATGCCCAAGACCCGCACCTGTGACGACGATGCAGGGGACGCCGCCCACTTTATCTTCACCGACACGTTCCTGGCTGCCGTAACGGCCACCGTCGCTGGGAAGAAGGGCAGCAAATACATTCTCTCCGATCTCAAGGATGTGTCCGATCTTGTCACCACCCTGGACAAGGCCACCCCCGCCGGTATCGCCCTGGACGAAACCCTCTACGGCAGCAAGCCCAAGCTGGCCGATACCCAGCACTATTATGCCATTGACCTTTCCGGCGTTTCCGTCTCCTCCTCCGAGGGCGAGGAATGGCAGACCGGCGACACCCTGCTGTTTGCCTACTACACCCGCGGCACCGGTCAGACCCTGTCCGGCAGAAGCATGGAGATGTTCCACCTCCAGCTGCCCATGGCGGATAAGATGTATGCCACCGACTACTATTGCCGGGAGGGCACCGACGCCATCATCGACGTTTGGGAGAAGAACATTCTGGACGACGCCGAAATCCGCAGCCTGATGGAGCAAAACGGCGGCGCGATCTTCGAGGATTCCATTGAGCTGTTCTGCACCACCATCCCCTGGACCAATCGCTTCGCCCAGGAGTTCCAGGCGCTGCGGGGCTACGATATCATCCCCTACCTACCCATTCTCCAGAGCCTCAAGGGCAGCCCTCAGCGTTTCCTCACCGGTCAGGGCATTGAGAAGAAGCTGGTGGACGACTACTACACCACCCTCAACGACCTCTATCTCCGGGATCACGTCCTGCGGATTCAGGATTGGACCCACACCTTTGGCTGCCAGTACCGGGCACAGTCCTACGGCGGTGACGTGAACACCTCCGCAGCCTCCTGCGTGCTGGACATTGCCGAGGGAGAGAGCCTGGGCTTTGGCGAGATGCGGGAGTATTTCCGGAACATCTCCGGCGGCGTTCATATGTCCGGGCGGAAGTTCGTCTCCGACGAGGTATTGGCCGATCTCATGAGCGGCTATCAGCTGGACTGGAAGCAGGCCACCGGCACCTTCAACAGCAACTGGGCCGCCGGGGTCAACCGCATGATCGTCCATGGCATGTCCTACGAGAAGGAAGTTTCGGGAAAATACAGCCAGTGGCCCGGCTGGCATGCCTTCCAGAACGCCTTTGCCGATCCCTGGGGCGAGCGTCAGACCTATTGGCCCGAGATCCATCAGCTGTCCGATTTCGTGGCCCGAACCCAGAGCATTCTCCAGGGCGGCACGGCGAAGGTCGATCTTGCCGTGTTCAAGGGCCAGCGCGCCTACGGCTGGGGCTATACCCGGCTGCTGGAGGACGGCTATAACTACGATATCATCTCCAATCCCCATCTCAAGCTCCCCACCGTATCGGTAGAAAACGGCGTTCTATGCCCCAACGGCCCCGGATACCGTGCGCTGCTGGTAGTAGAGCAGGAGATGCTGCCCATTGATTCTGCGAATATTCTGCTGAACCTGGCCAAGGACGGCCTTCCGATCATCTTTGTAGGCAAGCTCCCCCATCTGGCCAACGGCGCAAACTCCGACGATGCTGTAGCCGCCAAGCTGGTAAGCGAAATGCTGGCACTGGACAATGTCTACCACGCTGCCGATTTGGATACCGTCTCCGAGCTGCTCCATTCCATCCACATTCTGCCCCTGTGCGGCTATCATCAGCCCGGCCTGGAGTCCGTATGCCGCAAGGATGATGCTGTGACCTGCTACTTTGTCTACAACGGCAAGGAGCCCGTCACCACCGACCTGACCCTCCAGGGCACAGGAAAGCCCGTACAGCTGAATCCCTACACCGGCGCCGCAGTTCCCATGGCCTATACCCAAGGTGACGGCTGCGTGACCGTAACGGCTTCCATCGGCAATCGGGATGCAGTTCTGATTGCACTGGTGCCCGAGGCAGATGCACCGGTAGCGAAGACCTATGACGCACCCATTGTCCTGTCCGCATTTGACACCACCGTGGAATCCTGGGGCCCCGATCCCGAGGCGCAGATTCCTACCCAGTCTAAGAAAACCACCGTTTCCTTCGGCACCCAGTCTCCGTGCGCTTGGGATGCCCTGCCCGCTGAGGATGCAAAACTCCAGCAGCTGGGCGTAGATTCCATGGAGCACGTCTCCGGCCGCGGCTTCTACGGCTGCACCTTCACTCTGCCCGAATGCACCGGCGCAGAGCTGGTTGTGGAAACCGGCGAGTGCATGGTGGTAGGCGGCACCATCAACGGCCAGCCCCTCCCCGGCGTGAATCAGCGCACCGGTCTTGTGAATCTGGGCGCTCTGGTGCATCCCGGCGAGAACACCCTGGAGCTCACCATTGCCACCACGCTAATCAACCGGATGCGGATCGCCCATCCCCTGTTTGACGGCAAGGGCGGCATGCCTGCACCTCCCGCTCCCGACCATGCGGAAGACGGCGAAGCACCTGCCATGGGCAATCCCGAGGACGACGATTACGAGCTGCCCTCCGCACCCATGGATATGCCCACGCCCCACTCCGGTGCAACCCACTACGGTCTCCTGAAGGCTGAGATTCATCCCTATCATTAAGCCCATAGATCACAAAAATCCCCGCCGGCCATCGCCAGCGGGGATCGTTTTGCGTAATTTACTTGGCGTATTCCACAGCCTTGGTTTCGCGGATCAGGTTGACCTTGATCTGGCCGGGGTACTCCAGCTCATTTTCGATCTTCTTGGCAATCTCCCGTGCCAGGATGATCATGTTGTCCTCGGTAACCTCCTCGGGCTTGACCATAATGCGAACCTCGCGGCCCGCCTGAATGGCATATGCCTTTTCGACGCCGGGGAAGGAGCTGGTCAGTTCCTCCAGCTTCTCCAGACGCTTGACATAGTTCTCTACGTTCTCGCGCCGTGCACCGGGACGTGCTGCCGAGATGGCGTCTGCCGCCTGAACCAGGCAGGCAATGACGGTCTGAGGCTCCACATCGCCGTGATGGGCTTCGATGGCGTGGATAACCATAGGGCTTTCCTTGTACTTTCTAGCCAGCTCAACGCCCAGCTGTACATGGCTGCCTTCCATCTCATGATCCACAGATTTACCCAGATCATGGAGAAGACCGGCACGCTTGGCAATGGCAACGTCCTCGCCCAGCTCCGCAGCCATCAGACCGCAGAGATGCGCCACCTCAATGGAGTGGTTCAGAACATTCTGGCCGTAGCTGGTACGGTACTTCTGACGGCCCAGCAGCTTAATGAGCTCAGGATGCAGACCGTGCACACCCGTTTCAAAGGTGGCGCGCTCGCCCTCCTGCTTGATGGTCTGCTCCACCTCGCGGCGCGCTTTTTCCACCATGTTGTCAATGTGGGTGGGCTGAATACGTCCGTCGGCAATCAGCTTTTCCAGTGCAATCCGTGCGATTTCCCGGCGAACCGGGTCAAAGCAGGACAGGGTAATTGCCTCGGGGGTATCGTCAATGATGAGATCAACGCCGGTTTTTGTCTCCAAAGCGCGGATGTTCCGTCCTTCCCGACCGATGATGCGGCCCTTCATCTCGTCATTGGGCAGTGCCACAACGGAGATGGTTGCCTCGGCAGCATGGTCGGCGGCACAGCGCTGAATGGCAGTGGCAATGATTTCTCTTGCCTTCTGCTCCGCCTCGTCCTTGAGCTGGGTCTGAACCTCCTTGATCTTCATGGCGGTTTCGTGCCGCACTTCGGACTCCACATTTTTCAGCAAATATTCCTTTGCCTCGTCGGTGGACATTCCGGAGATCTTCTCCAGCATTTCCAGCTGAGCGCGCTTGATGTCGGAAACCTCTTCCTGGGTGGTAGCCACCTTGGCAAGCCGGCGGCTCAGCTCCTCATCCTTGCGCTCATACTGCTCTGTCTTGCGGTCCAGGGTCTCCTCCTTCTGCTGAATGCGGCGTTCCTGCTTCTGCAGCTCGGAGCGGCGATCCTTGACCTCCTTATCATACTCGGTACGGCTTCTGTGGATTTCTTCTTTTGCCTCGACCATCATCTCGCGCTTCTTATTCTCGGCGCTTTTGATGGACTCGTTGATAATGCGCTTTGCTTCTTCTTCCGCGCTGCCGATTTCCTTTTCGGCAGTGCGCTTGCGGTAATTCACCGCCACAGGGAACATGACGCCTGCGCCCACCAGAAGTCCTACCAAAGTCAAAATGACTTTAATCAGCATTCTCTCAGATACACCTCCTTGTTATGAAATTTTGAGAAAAAAGCAACGGATATCTACCGCTTGCATCCGCAAAACGGGCAGTCTCACCGTACTAATTCGCAATTTATATTGTATAGCCTTGGAAGGTGGATGTCAAGAAAAATGAATAAAATGTTAAGAGATGCAGGATACGCCGATGCTTCCAGGCACAACATCTTGTGGTTTTGCAATACCGGTATGCAAAAAGCACCGGCATTGGAGCATATTATCTCCGCCGCCGGTGTTGCTGTTTGATTGAGTTCTGTGTCTTTTATACCCGCAGTACCAACCGCGCAATATTAAAGTACAGCAGCATGGAAACCGAGTCCATAATTGTGGAAATCACCGGAGACGCCATAATGGCCGGATCCACATGGATAAGCTTTGCCAGCATAGGAAGCAGACTGCCGATAAACTTTGCGATGATGATAATCAAAAGCAGCGACAGCGACACCACAATATTGGTGGCCAGCTCCCCGGGATAGGTAATCGCCAGTCGGGCAAAGTTCACAATACACAGCGCCACGCCGCAGAGCATTGCCACCCGCAGCTCCTTAAAGGCCACCCGGAGTGCGTCCTTCAGCTGAATATCGCCCACAGACATACCACGGATAATCAGGGTACTGGCCTGGGCGCCTGCATTACCGGCGGTGCCGGTGAGCATGGGCATACAGGTCACAAGCAGCGGGAACGCCACAAACGCCGCCTCATAATGGGTTAGGATGCTGCCGGTAAACATGGCGGATATCATCAGGAACATCAGCCAGACGATTCGGTTTTTCGCCAGGGTAAATACGCTGGTTTTCAGGTACGGATGGTCGGAGGGCGCGATTGCAGCCATCTTCTCCATATCCTCCGTGGCTTCTTCCTCGATGACGTCCATCACGTCGTCGGCGGTGATGATACCCACCAGGCGGTTTTCCTTATCCACCACAGGCATGGCCAGGAAGTCGTACTTCATCATGGTCTGGGCGGAGGTCTCTTTATCGTCCAGGGTGGAAGCGGTGATGATATCCGTCTCCATAATGTCCTCGATGATGGTATCATCGGGGCTCAGGAGCATCTCCTTGACGGTGACAACGCCCTCCAGGATTCGCTTGTGGTTGGTCACATAGCAGGTATAAATCTGCTCGGACTCCTCGCCGCGCTTCCGGATCCGGTCGATGGCCTGGAGCACGGTCATGTCCTTATGGAGGTCCAAAAACTCCGCCGTCATAATGCTGCCGGTGGAATCCTCCGGGTATTTGAGAAATTGATTGATGAGCGTTCTGGTCTCCGGCTTGGCATTTTTCAGCACACGCTTGACCACCATGGCCGGCATTTCCTCCAGCATATCTACCGCATCGTCCACGAACAGATCCTCGATGATGGGGCTCAGCTCCTGGTCGGTGATGGCGGAGATGATGTTCTGCTGGGTCTCCGGCTCCAGCTCGGCAAATACGTCGCTGGCCTGATCCTTGGGCAGGGTCCGAAAGCAGGTGATCTGCTGCAGCGGCGTCAGCTGCTCCATGAATTCGGCCACGTCCATCTCGTTGGTGTCTGCAATGACCTCGTGGAGCTTTGTAAATTGTTTATGCTCCAGCAGTTCGTTGAGTTCCTCAATGAGCTGCTGAGTATCTAGGGTGTTGTTCGACACAGGCTTTTCCTCCTACTCTTTTTGAAGTGTAATAGGAGAAGTGTCAGAACAAAGAAGCATCAGTATCCCAATTTCCGCGCAGCTTCGCGCAGGGCCCGAGACAAGCGGCACAAGGGAACTGTGTCCTCCGTCCCGGTACTTCGTCCGCTGATATCCACTTGTCTCCCCCCAATCTGTTTGAGATATTTCATACCAAATTAGCATACCACGAAACCCATCGAAAAGCAAGTTTTTGTGCCGATTCCAAGGCCCAGCTGTCCCCCGCCTCTTTACTCCCCCACCTTCTTCTGTTATACTGTTGCTATCTTTACCATTGGGAGGGGCGTTTATGCCCAAGCAAAACAATTCATCGGCATACAATCCGCAGCAAGCCAAGGGCCGTCAGCTGCTTCGGGGCCTTTTAGTTACCTTGACAGTCCTCACACTGCTGAACCTGCTGTTTACGGCGTCTCTGGCCGGGCTCATTGGCGGCATTGTGATTTTGATTATGGTCTGGGGCATTCGCAAGGGCGATTATGGACTGCGGAAAGCGTTAATCGTCTTTCTGCTGCTGTATGCGGCGGTCAATCTGGTTGTTCTGATTCTGTCCGCACTTTTTTCTTCCACGGCACGGGTATTGTCTCTGATTTGGCTGGGGGTTTACAGTCTTTGTCTCGTTGTCTGCGCCCTGCTGCTTCGCCGTCCGGAGATCCGCGCATGGCTGGAGGTGGCCCCGCAGCCCACGGAAAAGGAAAAGAAGATTCACTTCTTCCACGGTGGCTGGAGAGACCTATAAAGAACGCAAAAACGCTGAAATGATGCAGTGCCGCGTCGATTATTACTCGATTAGATCTCCATAATCACAGGCAGGATCATGGGATTCCGCTTGGTGTGCTTATAGAGGTAGTTGGACAGCGCCGACTTAATGCTGGCCTTGATGGTGGCCCAGTCGGTGATGTGCTGACTGATGCAGTCCTCCACAGCCTCGGTGGCGATCTCCTTGAGCTCCTCCATCAGGTCGCCGGACTCCTTCACATAGACAAAGCCGCGGGTGATAATATCGGGGCCGGAGATGATGGAGCCGTCCTCGCTGGACAGGTTGACCACCACGACGATCATGCCGTCCTGGGCCAGATGCTTCCGGTCACGGAGCACCACGCTGCCCACATCGCCAACGCCCAGACCGTCCACCAGCATTTTACCCGCAGGTACGGTGCCGGTGATCTTGCAGGAATTCCGGGTCAGCTCAATAACCTTGCCGATGTCGCTAACAATGATATGCTTGGGATCCATGCCCATCTCTTGGGCCAGGCGGGCATGACGCTTCAGGTGCCGCTGCTCACCGTGAACCGGGATGAAGAACTTGGGCTTCAGCAGCGCGTGCATGATCTTCAGTTCCTCCTGGCAGGCATGTCCGGACACATGGAGGTCGGCCAGCTTATCGTAGACCACCTCAGCGCCCTTGCGGTACAGCTCGTTGATGACGGCGGAAATGGTCTTCTCGTTGCCGGGAATGGCCGATGCGGAAATCAGCACCCGATCCCCGGGCCCAATCTCCACCTGACGGTGGCCGGAGAATGCCATCCGGTACAGGGCCGACATATTCTCGCCCTGGGAGCCGGTAGTGATGATCACGGTCTTCTCCTTGGGCAGACTCTTGGTGGCATTGATGTCCACCAGGGTGTTCTTGGGCACATCCAGATAGCCCAGCTCCATGGAGACCTTCAAAATATTCTCCATGCTCCGTCCCGTAACCGCAACCTTTCTGCCGTATTTGGCCGCCACATTCAGTACAGTCTGAATTCGGTCAACATTGGAGGCAAAGGTGGTGACGATAATCCGCTGGTCGCAGCCCTTGAACATACTGTCAAAGGAACGGGACACCTTCCGCTCGGAGGGAGAGAAGCCCTCGCGCTCTACGTTGGTGGAATCGCACAGCAGGGCCAGCACGCCCTTATTGCCCAGAGCGCCGAACCGTGCCAGGTCGATAATGCTGCCGGAGATAGGGGTGGAATCAATCTTAAAGTCACCGGTCATGACCACAACGCCCACAGGGGTGTGAATGGCAAAGGCCACTGCGTCGGCAATGGAATGGTTCACATGGATGAACTCCACCTTAAAGCATCCGGCCTTCACCACCTCGCCCGCCTCATGGGTAACAATCTTGGTGGAATCCAGCAGGCCGTGCTCCTCCAGCTTGATCTGGACAAGGCCGGCGGTGAGGCGGGTGGTGGGCATGTCGATCTCTTTGAGCACGTAGGGCACGGCGCCGATATGGTCCTCATGGCCGTGGGTCAGGAAAAAGCCCCGGAGCTTCTGCTGATTCTTAATCAGATAGGTTACATCCGGCACCACCAGATCAACGCCATACATATCGTCCTCGGGGAAGCCCAGGCCGCAGTCTACTACAATCATGTCTCCGCCGTATTCCAGCACGGTGATGTTCTTGCCGATCTCGTTGAGACCGCCCAGGGAAATAATCTTCAGTTTTTCAGCCAAAATTTATCACTACTCCATTTCGTTCGCCTTCGGCGGCTGTGCCGAAGTGCGCATCAGGTTTACGTAATATGCCAAAAATGGCAACACGAATTGGGAGCATCCCATTTAGGACGCTCGAATTTGCTTATGAACAGGAACGTGGGCAATCGGAGGTACCTCCCGGCGGCTGACCCTGTACCGTCAGCTTGACCCTTGAAGGGAACGTCCGGCTGCCCGGATATATGAAATATTGTACTTCCGTACATAATGCACATAGCAAAGATCCTCCCGGATCATCCATTCCGGCGGATCAGTTTACGGTTTATTATATCACAATTCGCTCCAAAAGTATACATGAATTTTCACCTCGATTGTTCTCCGTCCCAAATCCTTCGCTTTCCCGTAAAAATGTAGCGAAGGCACCGGATTCCCTTGCGTTTCCATGCGGATTTATGATATAATGTCTAAATCGTAGGCTGGGTATTTTGTCCTGCCGGCGAAAGGAGCTGATGCAGCTTGAATAAGAAACTATCCCGACTGTTTTCCACCAATCTCACGGTGTATTTTACCGTGATGGTGCTATTCTGCCTGGTGTCCTGGTTCCGGCAGAATTTTGTACTGGCCGTAGTGGAAAGCATCGTGACTGTCGGACTGTTTATATACTATAAAATTCGCTCTGCCCGGCGGAAAAAGGACATTGCCCAGTATTTGCAGGACGCCAGCATCTCCGTGGACTCGGTTTCCAACGAGGAAATGAGCATCCCGGTTCCGGCGTTGATCCTCAATATGTCCGACCAGGAGATCATGTGGTGCAACGACGCATTTATGCAGCTGGCCGGTGCCTCCGAGAGTCTGTTTGAGGTCAGCCTGGGGGAGATCTTCCCCGACCTCTCCACCGATTGGCTCACCGAGGGCAAGTCCGAATGCCCGGAGGAGGCCGTCCGGGATGACTGCCGCTATCGGGTTTACGGTGACTTTATCCGCTCTCAGGACGATTCCGGCGGATATCTGGCCGCCATGCTCTATTTCATCGATGTCACCGAACTGCTCAATGTCCGGGACGAATATGAGCTGAGCCGTCCGGTGGTCAGCATCATTCTGGTTGACAACTATGATGAGCTTACCTCCAACCTGCCGGACAAGTCCATTTCCAATCTCTCCGCACAGCTGGACGACGCCATCACCGGCTGGGCCGCAGATTCTACCGGCATTCTCCGCCGGCTGGAGCGCAACCGCTACCTGTTCCTGTTCGAGCAGCGGGAGCTTCCCCACTATATCGACACGAAATTCTCTGTTCTCGACACCGTTCGGAACATCACCAACGATTTTGGCACCCCCGCAACCCTGAGCATCGGCATCGGAAAAGACGGCGCCAATCTCCAGGAAAGCTATGACTTTGCATCCTTGTGCATCGAAATGTCCCTGAGCCGCGGCGGCGATCAGGCGGTGGTGAAGGATCGTTACAACTTCTCCTTCTACGGCGGCAAGGCCAAGGAAGCCGAGCGCCGCACCAAGGTCAAGTCCCGGGTTATGGCCGGTGCCTTGCAGGAGCTTATGACCCAGTCCTCCAACGTGCTGATTATGGGCCATAAAAACGCCGATATCGACGCAGTGGGCGCTGCGGTGGGCGTAATGTGCCTGTGCCGGAAATTTGAATGCCCGGCGAAAATCGTCATTGATTTGCAGCACAACGCCTCAAAAGCCCTACTGCAAAAGCTCCAGGCCGTGCCCCAGTATCAGGACTGCTTCATCGCTCCCGAGGATGCGCTGGTGGAGCTGGACGAGGATTCCCTGCTGGTGGTAGTGGATACCAACCGCCCGGATCAGGTGGAATCCAAAGAGCTGCTTTCCTCCGCGGGCCGTGTGGCCGTTATTGACCATCACCGCCGCGCCGCCGACTATATCGAGGGCGCACTGCTGAACTTCCACGAGCCTTATGCCTCCTCCGCTTGTGAGCTGGTGACCGAGCTGGTGCAGTATCTCACTGATCGGGAGGATGTGCTCCCCGTGGAAACCCTGTCACTGCTGGCCGGTATTGTGCTGGATACAAAGAACTTCTCCGTCCGCACAGGTGCTCGTACCTTTGAGGCGGCGGCCTGGCTCCGGAAAAACGGCGCCGATACCGTGGCCGTGAAGCTGCTGTTCCAGAATGATCTTCATGCCACCCTGGACCGCTATCAAATCATTCAGCACGCCGAGTTGTATCGGGGCAACATCGCCCTGTGCTGCCTGGATTATACTTCGGACCGTATCATTGCCGCCCAGGCTGCCGATGAGCTGCTCAATATCTCCGGCATTGAAGCGTCCTTTGTATTCTATCCCGATGGGGATCGTGTGATCTGCTCGGCCCGCTCCATCGGTGAGGCCAACGTGCAGATGATTCTGGAGCCTTTGGGCGGCGGCGGCAACCAGGCCACCGCAGGCGCGCAGATTCCCGGCATGACTCCGGAGCAGGTGCGCGACGCCCTCAAGCAATCCATTGACCAGTTTTTCAGCGATACGTAACGATCCAATTGTTGCGTGCGCTTCCATATCAGGCGTTTCCATTTTGTGAAACCGTCTACCATTGAAAGGAGTATTCTCATGAAAGTGATCTTATTACAGGACATCCGCGGTAAGGGCAAAAAGGGCCAGATGATCGAAGCGTCCGACGGCTACGCCCGGAACTTCCTGCTGCCCCGGAAGATGGCCATCGAAGCCACCGCCGACAATGTCAACACCATGAAAATGAACGACAAGGCAAAGGCAGAGCAGGCCGCCCGGGAAAAGGCTCAGGCCCAGGAGATTGCCGAAAAGCTCAAGAACATCACCGTGGAGATCAAGGCAAAGTCCGGCAACGGTGGCCGTCTGTTCGGCTCCATCACCTCTCAGGAGGTTTCCGACGCGCTGAAGAAACAGGCCGGTATCTCCGTGGACAAGAAGAAGATCGTCCAGGATGAGCCCATCAAGTCCTTCGGTGATTTCAGCCTCAAGGCAAAGCTGGGCTACGAAATTGTAGCCACCATTTCCGTTCATGTGAGCGAAGGCTAAGCTCGCCCTTTGAACGCAGTATATTACGGCAGCGGCGCACAATCATCCGCAACTACTGTGCGGCGCTGCCGCTATTTCGCCCAGGAGGTGATGAACCATGGATGAACTGTTGACCCGTCAAATGCCCCACTCTCTGGAGGCAGAGCAGGCCGTCATCGGCTCCATGCTCATCGACCCCAGCTGTATCGCGGATATGCTGGAGCTGGTAAGACCCGACGACTTCTACCTACAACAGAATAAGGATATCTTCACCACCATCTACACCATGTTCAACTACTCCGCTGACATTGACCCGGTTACGGTCATGGATCAGATGAAGCAGGCCGGTGTATATGACGAGGAGAAAACCCGGGATTACCTGCTGCAAATTCTGGATGTTACCCCCACCGCCGCCAACGCCAAGCAGTACGCGCAGATTGTGGCGGACAAATCCCTGCTCCGTCAGATTGCCCAGGCCGCCAAGGACATCACCGAGATCGTCTCTGAGGAAGTGGGCACCGCCCAGAGCATTATGGACGCCGCCGAGCAGAAGATCTACGCCATCCGAAACGGCCGAAGCAATCAGGATCTGGAGCACATCGGCACCATTCTTCTGAACGTTTACGACCAGCTGGCAGAGCGGGCCCGGTCCGACAGCGCCATCCCCGGCCTGTCCACAGGGCTTCGGGATCTGGATGCCAAGATCAACGGTCTGAACAAGTCTGACCTACTGCTGATTGCCGCCCGTCCTGGCATGGGAAAAACCTCCATTGCGCTAAATATTGCCCTGGCCGTGGCCAAACAGACAGACAAGGCCGTGGTCATGTTCTCTTTGGAAATGAGTAAGGAGCAGCTTGCCTCCCGTCTTCTGTCCAACGAGAGCTTTGTGGACAGCCAGCTGCTGCTCACCGGTAAGCTCTCCGAGGAGGAATGGGGCAAGCTGGGTACCGCCGCCTCGGCCCTGAGCCAGACGGACATCCGGGTGGACGATAACCCCTCCATCACCGTTACCGAAATGAACGCAAAATGCCGCCGCATCGACAATCTGGGTCTGGTCATCATCGACTACCTACAGCTCATGACCTCCGCCACCGGCAAAGTCAACGACAACCGTGTTACCGCTGTGGGCGAGATTTCCCGTGCCCTGAAAATCATGGCCAAGGAACTGAACGTTCCGGTCATCTGCCTGAGCCAGCTGAGCCGCGCCAACGAAAGCCGCGCCGATAAGCGCCCCATGCTTTCCGACCTCCGTGAATCCGGTTCTATCGAGCAGGACGCCGACGAGGTTCTGTTTCTCTATCGGGACGACTATTATAATCCAGATACCGAAGAAAAGAACGTGGCCGAGTGCATCGTTGCAAAGAACCGCCACGGTGAAACCGGCACCGTAAAGCTCCAGTGGCTGCCCCAGTACACCACCTTCTCAGATCGGGAGTGGAAGCACAGTGAACCGTAAGCTGCTGGATTTCATTCGTCATTACCATATGCTTTCCCCGGGGGATTCTGTCATTTGCGCAGTTTCCGGGGGCAGAGATTCCATGGCGCTGCTGCATCTGATGCTGGAGCTTCAGGATGCGCTGTCCGTCACCGTATCCGCCGCCCATTTTAACCACCAGCTGCGCGGGGAGGAATCCCTGCGCGATGCAGAATTTGTCCGGCAGCACTGCAAGCGCCTTGGCATTCCCGTTTTTATGGGTCAGGGTGATGTTGCCGCCTATGCAAAGACCCACGGTCTTGGCACCGAGGCCGCCGCCCGGACGCTTCGGTATGAATTTCTGGCGTCCCTCTCCCCCGGTGCAAAAATTGCCACGGCCCACAATGCCCAGGACAATCTGGAGACCATGCTGATGCATCTGCTTCGGGGCTGCTCCCTCCATGGGCTCAGCGGGATTCCGCCGGTTCGCGGCAGGATCATTCGTCCACTGCTAACCTGTCCTCCGGAGGAGCTTTCCGATTATCTCACCAAAAATCACATTCCCCATGTGGAGGATTCCACCAACGCCCTGGACGATTGCCAGCGAAACCGGCTGCGGCATCATGTGATTCCGCTGCTGCTGGCCGAAAACCCGGGGCTGTCCGCTGCGGCATCTGAGCTGTGCTTGCAGCTGGGGCAGGAGGATCAATATCTGGACGCCTGTGCCCAAAAGCACTATGAATTGCTGCTGCAAAACGGCACGCTGAATTGTGCCGGACTGCTGAAATTGCCGGAACCTATGGCCTATCGGGTGCTGAAGAAATTTCTTGCCCCGGTGCCGGAGGTCGCAGAAGTGCATCTTTCCGGCGCGTTGGAGCTGGCAAACAGCCGCTATCCCTCTGCCACACTGCATCTTCCGGGAGGCTATATCCTTGCTCGGGATTATGACAGGCTGACCTTGCAGAACGCGCAGAATATCGCAGCACCATCGCTCCCCGGCCCGGTGGAATTATCCCCCGGTGAAACAATCCAATGGGGCAGCTGTCAAATCTCCTGCCGGCTTGGCACCATGCCGGAGCATCCGAAATCCGCGCTGTATCTTGCCCCGGAAGCACTTCATTTTCCCCTGACCGTCCGCTCTCGCCAGCCCGGAGACAGAATCCGCTTGCCCGGCGGCAGCAAAAAACTCAGCCATTGGATGGTCGATCAAAAAATCCCCGCAGCACTGCGAAACCAGTTGCCGGTATTGGCGCAGGATCAGGAGGTCTTAGCCGTCCTCCCCTATGTTGCCGCCGCCCCACACCGGGCAAAACCAGGAAGCCCCAGTCTGATTTTGACTGTAAAACGAACGGAGGAAGAATCATGAACCGCGATCTCGATTATGTAATGTTTACCCCGGAGCAACTCCATGCCCGTGTCCAGGAAATTGGCCGGCAGCTCACCGAGGAATACGCCGGAAAGGCCCCCATTTTGCTATGTATCATGAAGGGCAGTCTGGTATTCACCGCCGATCTCATGCGGGAGATCAATCTGCCCTGTACCCTGGAATACCTGACCCTGTCCTCCTACCGGGCCATGGCCACCACCCCCGGCGCGCTGGACATGAAGGAGCCCTTCGATCTCGACATCAACGGCCGGGACATCATTGTCATCGAGGATATTCTGGACACCGGACGCACTCTGAGCTTTGTGATGAAGCTTCTGGGCAAGCAGTCCCCCGCCTCCCTCAAGCTGGTGGTGCTGCTGGATAAGCCCAGCCGCCGGGAAGCACCGGTGGAGGCCGACATTGTGGGCTTTACCATCCCCGATGCCTTTGTGGTGGGCTATGGTCTGGACTATGACCAGAAATATCGGAACCTGCCCTGTATCGGCGTACTCAAGCCCAGCGTCTACCAGGGATCGTAACACCATCATCGCAAGGGAGTGACCCATTTGAAGAACCATAAGGGCAATTATGCCTTTCTATTCCTGATCCTGCTGATTTTTGGCCTTGCTGTCTTTCTGATGCGCAACCCCTCCACGGGAGCAGATTCCTATTCCTATAGCGACATCTATGACCTGCTCATGCAGGAAAAGGTGAATTCCGTCACCCTCCGGGGCACGGATCTGACACTGAAGCTAAAGAATCCGGATGAAGACGGCAATACAACCGTCATCTATCAGGTGGCCAGCTTTGCCGTATTCTATCAGGATTTCAACGACCTCATTGTCGATCAGTACGACCGGGGCATCATCAAGAGCTATGACTACCCCGCTCCGTCGGAAACGCCCTGGTGGCTGATGTTCGTGCCCTATCTGCTGATTGCCCTGCTGTTTTTGGGAATCTGGGTGTTTATGATGAGCCGTGCTTCCGAGGGCGGCGGCGGCGGAGAAAAGGGCGTGATGCGCTTTGCAAAGGCCCGGGCCGTTGCCGCCACCGATACCGGCGTGACCTTTGACGACGTGGCCGGTGCCGATGAGGAAAAGGCCGAGCTCCAGGAGGTTGTGGATTTTCTGCGGAATCCCGAGAAATACACCCGACTGGGCGCGCGCATTCCCAAGGGCATCCTGCTGGTGGGCCCTCCCGGAACCGGTAAAACCCTGATTGCCAAGGCCGTTGCCGGTGAGGCCGGGGTACAGTTTCTCTCCATCTCCGGTTCCGACTTCGTGGAGCTGTATGTGGGCGTCGGCGCCAGCCGTGTCCGCGACCTGTTTGAGCAGGCGAAAAAGCAGGCTCCTTCGATCATCTTTATTGACGAGATCGACGCGGTAGGCCGTCAGCGCGGCGCAGGTCTGGGCGGCGGTCACGACGAGCGGGAGCAGACCTTGAACCAGCTGTTGGTGGAGATGGACGGCTTTAAAAGCAGTGACGGCGTGATCGTCATTGCCGCCACCAACCGCGTGGATATTCTGGACAACGCCCTGCTTCGTCCCGGACGCTTTGACCGCCAGGTCTATGTGGGTGCGCCGGACGCTAAGGGCCGTGCCGCCATTCTTCGGGTGCACGCCAAGAATAAACCTTTGGCCGAGGACGTGGATCTGGACACCGTGGCCAAGGAAACCGCCGGATTCACCGGTGCCGATCTTCAGAATCTTTTGAACGAGGCCGCCCTCCGTGCTGCAAAGCTGGGCCGCCCGGTGATCCTCATGAAGGATCTTGAGGAATCCATGATTAAGGTCATTGCAGGCCCCGAGAAAAAGAGCCGCGTGATCCCCGCTCATGAGAAGAAGCTCACCGCAGTCCACGAGGCCGGCCACGCCATTGTGATGCACGCCCTGCCCACCCACGATCCGGTGCATCAGATCACCATTGTGCCCCGTGGTATGGCAGGCGGCATGACCATCTCTCTGCCCTCCGAGGATCACAGCTACATGAGCCGTAATGAAATGCTGGAGCAGATTGTCTCCCTGCTGGGCGGACGGGTTGCCGAGGCATTGATGCTCAGCGATATCTCCACCGGCGCTTCCAACGACCTCCAGCGGGCCACCTCTATCGCCCGGGAAATGGTCACCAAATACGGCATGAGCGCCAAGCTGGGCCCGGTGACCTTCGATTCCGACGGCCAGGTATTCATTGGCCGGGATTACGGTCAGACCAAGAGCTATTCCGAGGAATCCGCCGCCCGGATCGACCAGGAGGTGCAGGATATTCTCGGCAGCTGCTACCGTCAGTGCGAGAACATCCTCAAGGCTCATATGGAAGAGCTGCGTCAGGTATCCGATTACCTGCTGGAGCATGAAACTATGAGCGGCGAAGAGTTCGAGGCCATTATGAACCATACGGCTACTCCTGCTATTTCCGATTTGAACGCCGAGCCGGATTCCGCCACGGAGTCTGCGGAACCCAACACTCCGAATTCTGATTCTTCTCCTGAATAAACAGTTC
>OLSL01001299.1_pt1 | contig 23583 bp, 19 predicted proteins | sample 1672511 | NCBI WGS metagenome assembly OLSL01 (sample SAMEA3136694, study PRJEB25190) | human gut metagenome | biome: human gut; feature: human-associated habitat; material: faeces | place: Austria | collected 2013
GTGATGGCATTTTGCCTTGTATATCTCGGGATTTCGGCAAAAAACATGCCAAAACGCCTCGCGGGATACTACCTTCTGAATAGTTATAAATAATCTTATTTTTTGAACTTTTGGGGAATGACTCGCGGACAGTTGCGAAAGATTGTGGGATATACTTGGGAGGCTGAGCGTTTGTCTGGAAAAATAGTGAGTATTTTTGCTGTATTAACGAAACGGTATAATATATTATTATATACAAAATAATCAAAAAGTATATAGAAAAACAGAAAAAAATATAAAATATTTCAAAAGAAGGTGAATGAAAAAATCTAAATTTCAAATTATATGATAATAATGTACAAAAACACCCCGAAATCACTTGGGTAAAATGCATAAAAAATCGAAAAAAGAGGGATTATGTGGGATTGATTTAGAGGAATAAAGTATATTGACAAATGATTAACAATTACATATAATAACCTCATCAGCAAGATTGATAAATAATTAACGATAATTCATTAACACACACAACCAACACACTACACTATTAAGACGAAAAAGAAAAACAGGAGGATTTCAGAAATGGCAAAGAAAGAAAATAACATCCCTGCAATTATCGATACTCCAGAGGCACTTGAAGCTAAGATTGCCGCAATGAAAGAAGCTCAGAAAATTTTTGCTACCTATACACAAGAGCAGGTAGATAAGATTTTCAAAGCAGCAGCAACTGCAGCAGACAAAGCACGTATCCCGCTGGCAAAAGCAGCTGTTGAAGAAACAGGAATGGGTATCGTAGAAGATAAAGTTATCAAAAACCATTATGCATCCGAATATATCTACAACGCATACAAAAACACAAAGACATGTGGTGTAGTGGAAGAAGATCCGGTTTACGGAATCAAGAAAATCGCAGAGCCGATCGGTCTGATTGCAGCAGTTATCCCGACAACAAACCCGACTTCCACAGCAATCTTCAAAACTCTGATCGCATTAAAAACAAGAAACGCGATTATCATCAGCCCACATCCACGTGCAAAAGGAAGCACTATTGAGGCTGCAAAGATTGTTCTGGAGGCAGCAGTTAAAGCAGGTGCTCCGGAAGGCATCATCGGATGGATCGATGTACCAAGCCTTGAACTGACAAATCTTGTAATGAAAGAAGCTGACATCATCCTTGCAACAGGTGGTCCTGGAATGGTTAAGGCTGCATACTCCTCCGGAAAACCGGCACTTGGTGTTGGAGCCGGAAATACACCGGTTATCATTGATGAGACAGCAGACGTTCGTCTTGCAGTAAACTCCATCATTCATTCCAAGACATTCGACAATGGTATGATCTGTGCTTCTGAGCAGTCTGTAACTGTTCTGGAGGGCGTATACGAAGCAGTAAAAGCAGAGTTCCAGTACAGAGGATGCTACTTCCTTAAAGAAGATGAGATCGAGAAAGTAAGAAAAACAATCCTGATCAATGGTGCACTGAATGCCAAGATCGTTGGACAGAAAGCAGCAACCATCGCTGAGATGGCAGGAGTTACTGTTCCGGCAGAAACCAAGATCCTGATCGGTGAAGTTGAATCTGTAGATATCAGTGAAGAGTTTGCACATGAGAAACTTTCTCCTGTACTTGCAATGTACAAGGCAAAAACCTTCGACGAAGCAATAGCAAAAGCAGAACAGCTTGTAGCTGATGGCGGATACGGACATACAGCTTCTCTTTACATCAATGTAAATGAGAAAGAAAAAATGGCAAAACATGCAGCAGCAATGAAAACCTGCCGTATTCTTATCAATACTCCATCTTCTCAGGGTGGTATCGGAGACCTCTACAACTTCAAACTTGCTCCGTCTCTGACACTTGGATGCGGTTCCTGGGGTGGAAACTCTGTATCTGAAAACGTTGGTGTAAAACACCTGATCAATATCAAGACTGTTGCTGAGAGGAGAGAAAACATGCTCTGGATGAGAACCCCGGAAAAAGTTTACTTCAAAAAAGGCTGCCTGCCGGTTGCTCTTGATGAGCTGAAAAACGTAATGGGTAAAAAACGCTGCTTCATCGTAACTGACTCCTTCCTTTATAAGAATGGATATACAAAGAAAATCGAAGACAAACTGGATGAAATGGGAATCGTTCATACATGCTTCTCTGATGTAGAACCAGATCCGTCTCTGGCAAGTGCAAGAGCAGGTGCAGCAGCAATGCGTGCATTTGAGCCGGACTGCATCATTGCAATGGGTGGTGGTTCCGCAATGGATGCCGGTAAGATCATGTGGGTTCTTTATGAAAATCCGGATGCGGACTTCGATGATATGGCAATGGACTTCATGGATATCCGTAAGAGAATCTATACATTCCCGAAAATGGGTAAAAAAGCATACTTCATCGCCGTACCTACATCTTCCGGTACAGGTTCTGAGGTAACACCGTTCGCAATCATCACAGATAAAGAGACAGGAATCAAATGGCCCCTGGCAGACTATGAACTGCTTCCGGATATGGCAATCGTAGATACAGACAACATGATGAGTGCACCAAAAGGACTGACAAGTGCTTCCGGTATCGACGTTATGACACATGCGATCGAAGCATATGTATCCATGATGGCATCTGACTACACAGACGGTCTTGCACTCCGTGCGATCAAACTGGTATTTGACTATTTGCCAAGAGCATACAGAAACGGAAATGATGTAGAAGCAAGAGATCATATGGCAAATGCTTCCTGCATGGCTGGTATGGCATTCGCAAATGCATTCCTCGGAGTAAACCACTCCCTTGCACACAAACTGGGTGCTTTCCACCACATTCCACACGGAATTGCAAACGCTCTGGTACTCACAGATGTTATGCGTTATAATGCAGCAGAAGTTCCGACAAAGATGGGTACTTTCCCGCAGTACCAGTATCCGAAGACTCTGGCTCGTTACGCAGAAATCGGTCGTTTCGTAGGACTGACGGGAAAAGATGACAAAGAAGTATTTGAGAAACTTCTGGAGAAACTGGAAGAACTCAAGAAGATCATCGAGATCAAACCTACTATCAAAGACTACAATGTAGATGAGAAATACTTCCTTGAGACTCTTGATGAGATGAGCGAACAGGCATTCAACGACCAGTGTACTGGTGCAAACCCGAGATACCCACTCATCGCAGAGCTGAAAGAGATTTATCTGAAAGCATACTATGGTAAATAAGAAATAAGTACATTTTCTTCCATAAAAAATTTATTATAAACGGCGGCTGCCCCGGTATTACAGGAATGTGATACCGGGGCAGTTGTTTTTTTACTTCATAAGAAACTTAAGAAACAAAACAGGAAATCTGTGTGTTGCAAATCAAGAATGTGGATGTTACAATGTACTGCAACAAGAAGAGTAAAATAAATGGTAACTATTCAGAAGGTAGCATCCCGCGAGGCGTTTTGGCATGTTTTTTGCCAAAATCCCGAGACATACAAGGCAAAATGCCATCACCGAAGGTGATTTGGAATGTATTTTGACTCGTAACTGTGAGGGTACTGAACAGTTACAATAAATGTTACTGCTCACTCAGTTTACTTGTGAACGGTTACAAATAAATCTGTCTGTGAAAAGACAGAACAGTTACAAACAAACAGAAAATCACAGATATGTGATACAGAAAAGACAGCTTCAGGGGGCATGACTATTGAAACAGAATGAAAACACAAAATATGTAAAACTTGGAATCACAGGTGCGTCAGTCCTGGCGTTTGGCTTCGCAATTATGTATATTCTGAACCAGAGTCAGAATATCGCAGCAGGAATCAGAGGAATTTTTAACATCCTGAAACCGTTCCTGTATGGTGCGTTGATTGCCTATATTCTTGCACCAATGTGCAATCGCATGGATGACAGATTCCTGAAGTGGTTTCCAAATGCAACAGAAAAACAGAAAAAAGGTCTGAAATTCCTGTCTATCGCGATAGCAGTGATTTCTGCTGTGACGATCGTAGTCTTATTGATTCTTCTGATCCTGCCGCAGGTATGGGACAGTACGGTCAAGATTATCCGTATTCTTCCGGCGAGACTCGCGTATTGTAACCGTATGATTGATCAGATACTGCAGGACCAGCCGCAGATCCGGGCATATTTTAATCATTTCGCTTCACAGATCGAGAGTGGACTGAATGATGTCCTGAATGCAAATTCCAGCATGATGCAGACGATCCAGGGAATTATTAATAATATCACAGTACAGCTGATCGAGGTGTTCAGTGTGTTCAAGAACATGTTTCTTGGATTTTTGATCGCCGTTTATCTTCTTGCCAGCAGGAAACTGTTTGGTGCACAGGCAAAGCTGCTTCTGTATGGTATTTTTCCAAATAAGTGGGCGACTATCATTGAGGAAGAATTTCGTTATACAGATAAGATGTTCAATGGTTTCTTTGTTGGAAAGATCATTGACTCTGCGATTATCGGTGTGATCTGCTTTGCAGGTACGACCTTGATGGGATTTGAGTCGGCCGCTTTTATCAGTGTAGTGATCGGTGTGACGAATATCATACCGTTTTTCGGACCTTTTATCGGTGCGATTCCATGTACCCTGCTGCTTCTTCTTGATAATCCATGGCAGGCACTGTATTTCGTTATCTTTATTGTGATCCTTCAGCAGGTGGACGGAAATATCATTGGACCGAAGATCCTTGGAAATACAACAGGTGTTTCCAGTTTCTGGGTATTATTCTCCATTCTTCTATTTGGCGGATTATGGGGAATTGTCGGAATGGTTATCGCAGTTCCGCTTTTTGGAGTGATCTATGATATCATCAGGAAGCTGACGAACAGAGGTCTCCAGAAGAATCATCAAGGGGAGATGCGGGAAGCGTATGATAATTATTTCCACAAGCCTGAACAACCGAAGGAGAAACCTTCCGAGTCGAAGCTTTCCAGAGAAAAACTTCTTGAAGCGAAGGTTAAGCTTCAGAAGAAGTGGAAGCAACATTCAGATCGATAATATGACATAAAAAACGTGCGCATTGACAGCGCACGTTTTTTGTAGTCTAAAGCAGACTTGTTTGTTTTTACTGTTTACGGAATGCAGCACGTTTTCTTTCTCTAGGATCGAGAATTCTCTTACGGATACGAAGGCTTGATGGTGTAACCTCAAGAAGTTCATCCTGATCGATAAACTCGATCGCCTGCTCCAGGCTGAGGATTCTTGGCGGGGTCAGTTTCAGAGCTTCATCAGCGGAAGAAGAACGTGTGTTGGTCAGATGTTTGGTCTTGCAGACATTCAGTTCGATGTCCTCAGCTTTACCATTCTGTCCGATAACCATACCGCTGTATACTTTTTCGCCAGGTCCGACAAAAAGTGTTCCACGATCCTGTGCGGAGAACAGGCCGTATGCAACAGCCTCACCTGATTCGAATGCGATCAGGGATCCCTGTTTACGGTACTGGAAATCTCCCTTGTACGGAGCATATCCGTCGAAGGTGGTATTCAGAATACCGGTACCCTTGGTGGAAGTAAGGAACTCTCCACGGAAACCGATCAGTCCACGGGACGGGATGTGGAATTCCAGACGAACAGAACCATCGCTGGCTGTGCTCATTCCCTGAAGCTCACCTTTACGTTCGCTCAGTTTCTGGATAACAGTACCTGAGAATTCTTCCGGAACATCAACGTAAGCGATTTCCATCGGCTCGAGTTTCTTGCCGCGTTCGTCTGTGTGATACAGAACTTCCGGCTTACTTACTGCGAATTCATAACCTTCACGGCGCATATTCTCAATAAGGACAGACAGATGAAGTTCACCACGTCCGGAAACCTTGAAGCACTCAGTAGTTTCTGTATCTTCTACACGAAGGCTGACATCTGTGTTGAGTTCACGGTACAGGCGGTCACGCAGATGACGTGAAGTGATAAATTTACCTTCCTGTCCTGCAAGTGGGCTGTCGTTTACAAGGAAGTTCATGGAAAGTGTAGGTTCAGAAATCTTCTGGAACGGAATTGCTTCCGGATTGTCACCGCCGCAGAGGGTATCACCGATATGGATATCTTCAATACCAGAAATTGCAACAATAGAACCTACAGATGATTCTTTAACTTCAATCTTGTTCAGACCGTCAAATTCATAGAGCTTGCTGATCTTGACTTTCTTGCGTTTGTCAAGGTCGTGATGGTTCAGAAGGGTAAGTTCCTGGTTTACTGCGATCTTACCATTCTCTACTTTACCTACACCAATACGTCCTACATATTCATTGTAGTCGATGGTGCTGATAAGAACCTGGGTATCAGCATCCGGATCACCCTCCGGAGCCGGGATATATTTCAGGATTGTCTCAAACAGCGGAGCCATATTCTCTGGTGTATCTGCAAGATCCAGAACTGCATGACCTGCTTTTGCGGAAGCATACAGGAACGGGCAGTCAAGCTGCTCATCAGAAGCCTCAAGATCCATAAGGAGTTCGAGAACTTCATCGATAACCTCATCCGGACGTGCTTCCGGACGGTCGATCTTGTTGATGCAGACAATAACATGCAGATCCAGTTCAAGAGCCTTTTTCAGAACGAATTTAGTCTGAGGCATGGCACCTTCAAAAGCATCTACCAGAAGAATAACGCCATCGACCATCTTCAGTACACGCTCTACCTCGCCACCGAAGTCTGCATGGCCTGGGGTATCGATGATGTTGATTTTTACTCCTTTGTAGTGGACAGCAGTGTTCTTGGACAAAATAGTAATTCCGCGCTCACGCTCAATGTCATTGGAGTCCATGACACGTTCCTGAACTTCCTGGTTTTCACGGAATACACCGCTCTGCTTCAGAAGCTGATCCACCAGTGTGGTTTTGCCGTGATCGACATGGGCGATAATGGCTACGTTGCGTACATCTTCGCGTTTGATATTCATAAAAATCGAAATCCTTTCTTTTTTCTTCTATATTAATGTGTTTTTTTCATAATACGACACTTCAGTTTACCACATTTTTCGCAGATTACAAGGTGTTAATAAAATTTTTTTTAAAAATGGTTCTAAATCTTCGTGGGACTTCATATTCATAGTTCTATAAAAAACAAAATACCCAAAGAGGAAGGAGAACTTATTTATGGCAGACAAAATCATTGAAAATAATCAGGTATCGATCATGGGAAAAATTGATACAGGCTTTACTTTTAGCCACCAGGTATTTGGTGAGGGCTTTTATACAATGGAACTTATTGTCAGACGACTCAGTGATTCGGAGGACAGAATCCCGGTTATGGTGTCTGAGCGTCTGATCGATGTCACGCAGGACTACACAGGAGAATATATCGAGATTCATGGCCAGTTTCGTTCTTATAATCGTCATGAAGAGAAACATAATCGACTGGTACTTTCTGTTTTTGCACGTGAAGTGAGATTTGTGGAAGAGGATGAAGAAAATACTCCGGTTAATCAGATCTTTATGGATGGATTTATCTGTAAACCTCCGGTTTATCGAAAGACTCCTCTTGGAAGAGAAATCGCGGATATCCTTCTGGCAGTGAACAGGCCTTATGGAAAATCAGACTACATACCATGTATCTGCTGGGGCAGGAATGCAAGATACGCTTCGGCATTTGCAGTGGGAGGGCATGTGCTTCTTTGGGGAAGAATCCAGAGCAGGGAGTATGTGAAACGTATCAGTGAAAATCAGTCCGAAAAGCGTATTGCTTATGAAGTATCCGTGAGTAAGCTGGAATATGTGGATTAGCTAAGCAGCAGTGTAACTGTTCACAGGTGATATCCCCGAGAGATGGTATCAGGAAACACCCGGCAGATACAGCTTGCTTTTTTGCCTGAACTGAGGTAAGATAAAACCATTAATGCAAGGATTAGTTTTACTAACGTTAAGAGGAAGTAGTTATGGAAAGAGAATTAACAGAAGTATACTGTGGAAACGGAAAGGGCAAGACTGCGCTTGCAATCGGACAGAGTATCCGTGAAGCCGTTCAGGGCAGGAGTGTGATTGTGATCCAGTTTCTGAAAGGATGTGAGAAGCGTTCGCTGGATTTCCTGGAGGAGATGGACAATCTGGATTTCAAGATCTTCCGTTTTGAAAAGAGAGACTGCTGTTATGACCAGCTGACAGAGGAAGAGAAGGCAGAGGAGAAATCCAATATCCTTAACGGACTGAACTTTGCCCGTAAGGTTGTGGTGACTCAGGAATGTGATTTCCTGTTGCTGGATGAGATTCTGGGACTTTTGGACTGCGGAATTGTTACTGCAGATGTCATTGCTGACATTCTGAAGCAGAAGGACGAGTCCATGCATATAGTGATGACGGGATGGAATTTCCCGGATGAGCTGAGACCTTATGTGGACACAGTCACAACACTGAACACAGAGGAGATTCACTCAGCAGATCATGAAGGAATAAGATAAAATTACAGAAGAATAAAGGAGGAGTTCAAATGGCAATTTTTAAAGGTGCAGGTGTAGCGATCGTTACCCCTATGTATGAAGACGGAAAGGTGAACTACGATAAACTTGAAGAACTGCTCGAGTATCAGATTGCCAACAGTACAGATGCGATCATTATCTGCGGTACTACAGGTGAGTCTGCAACTATGACACATGGAGAGCATCTCAAGACGATTAAATTTGCAATTGATAAAGTAAACAAACGTGTTCCGGTTATCGCAGGAACAGGTTCCAACTGCACAGAGACTGCAATCATGATGTCTAAGGAAGCTGCATCTTACGGAGCAGACGCTCTGCTGATAGTAACTCCTTATTATAATAAGGCAACTCAGAAAGGCCTTATTGCTCACTATACTGCTGTAGCAAACGCAGTACCGGAGACACCGATCATCATGTACAATGTTCCAAGCCGTACAGGATGTAATCTTCAGCCGGCAACTGTTGCCACTCTTGTTAAGAATGTCAAGAACATAGTAGGTCTTAAGGCTGCAAGTGGAGACCTTTCCCAGATCGCCAAGACAGTTTCTCTGGCTGGCGAAGACCTGGAACTGTATTCCGGAAACGATGATCAGGTACTTCCGATCCTTTCACTGGGTGGACTGGGTGTTATCTCCGTACTTTCCAACGTTGCACCGAAGGAAACTCATGATATGGTAATGAAATTCCTTGAGGGAGACACCAAGGGAGCTGCCAGGATCCAGATCAATGCAATCCCGCTGATCAATGCACTCTTCTGCGAAGTAAACCCAATCCCGGTCAAGACTGCTCTGAACCTTATGGGAATGAACGTAGGACCGCTTCGTATGCCGCTTTGCGAGATGGAAGAAGCAAACAAGGAAACACTGATCAAAGCAATGAAAGATTTTGGAATCAAACTTGCATAAGAAACTCCGGAGGAAAACACAACTATGGTAAAAATTATTATGCACGGATGCTGTGGACATATGGGTCAGGTAATCTCTGATCTGGCTGCGAAGGATGCGGAGGCAGAGATCGTTGCCGGAATTGATATCTCAGACAAGGGAAACACCACATATCCGGTATTTACAGATATTAAGGCATGTCAGACAGAAGCAGATGTAGTCATTGATTTTTCTTCTGCGAAAGCGACGGATGCACTTCTTGATTTCTGCGTAGAGCGCAATCTTCCGGTTGTACTTTGCACAACAGGACTTTCCGAAGAACAGCTTGCCAAAGTAGAGGAGACGGCAAAGAAGATTCCTGTCCTTAAATCTGCAAACATGTCTCTTGGAATCAACACTCTTCTCAAACTGATCCAGGAAGCTGCCAAAGTTCTGGCAACCGCAGGATTTGACATGGAGATCGTAGAACGTCATCATCGCCTGAAACTGGATGCACCGAGCGGTACTGCTCTGGCACTTGCAGACAGTCTCAACGAAGCTATGGATAATCAGTATCACTATGTCTATGACAGAAGCCAGAAGCGAGAGATGCGTAATGATAAGGAAATCGGTATCTCTGCAGTTCGCGGCGGAACGATCGTAGGAGACCATGAAGTAATCTTTGCCGGTCCGGATGAAGTGATTGAATTTAAGCACACAGCATATTCCAAGGCTGTGTTTGGCAAAGGTGCTGTGGAAGCAGCCAAGTTCCTCGCAGGGAAACCGGCAGGACGGTATGATATGGCTGATGTGATCGAGGGATAAATAACGTCAATATGTTTTTGTGATATACAAAAGACTAAAAAAAGTTCTTGCAATCAAAAAAAAGTTGTGCTATGATGACTTCATCAATCAAAGAACAACCGAATTTACAAGGGCGTAAACATCAAAAGGTGTTTACGCCTTTTTTGTATGGATCTGCCAGAACAGATATCGATTTTTTCCTTTGACTGAACAGGCCTGTAAAAAATATCCAAAAATAAAAAAGTAACCAAAAAATCATTAGACTAATTGTACAAAAAGATTATTGAACTCTTAAAATTTTTGTGATATAGTAACTACATCAATCATCGTACGTTAAACAAAAGACAAAAAAGTTACATAAAATAACACACGGCAGGGAGACCGTAGAAAAAGGAGGAAATTCAATATGAAAAAAGCATTAGCAGCAGCGGCACTTTGTGGTGTACTGGCCACAGCAACTATGACAGTACCGGTAATGGCAGATGATCCGGATTATGCAGGAATGAAGATTGTTCTTATCCTTCCGGGAAGCATTGATGACCAGAGCTGGAATGCAAGTAACAATGCAGGTGCAAAGGAATGTGACGAAGAACTCGGAACCTCCATTGAGGTTGTTGAATCTGTTCCGGTAGAAGAATTCGAGTCCACTTTTACAGAATATGGTGAGAAAGGCTATGATCTGGTAATGGCAGCAGGAAGCCAGTTTGATGAGGCAAGTGCAGCAGTAGCACCTCAGTATCCGGAGACTGTATATACTGTTATTAACGGAACTGCAAGTGATTCTGACAACATGGTTCCTGTATTCCCGAAAGAATATGAAGGCTCTTATCTTGCAGGTATCATCGCAGGATACACTACAGAGAATGGTAAATTTGCTACAGAAGGTGGAGAATCCAATGCAGCAATGGTAAAACTTCTTGATACCTATGAAGGTGCTGCCAAGGCAGTTGCAGAAGAAAGAGGTATCGAAGGAGCAGAAGCAAACAGATCTTTCCTGAATACATGGACAGACGTTTCTGTAACAAAATCTATGACAGATCAGATGATCGACAACGGCGCAGATACTGTTTTCTGCTATTCAAATGAAGGTGCATCTGGTGCTGTTCAGTCAGCAGAAGAAAAAGGTGCAAAATTCGTTGCATTTGCAGCAAACAAAAACGATGAGAGCGATTGTGTTGTAGCATCCGTAAACATGAACTGGTCAAATGTTTATCCGTGGATCGTTAAAGGAATCGCTTCTGGTGAACTGAAAGGTGCTCAGGAAGTTGGTGTAGCAGAGGGCGTATTTGAGCCAATCTATACAGATGCAGTTACAGATGAGTGCAAGAGTGCAGTTGATCAGGCAGTACAGGATATTACAGATGGCAAGATCGATTTCACCCAGTATTTCTCCGAAGCAGAATAAAAGTTACTGTGAACAGTTGTAACTATTCAGAAGGTAGTATCCCGCGAGGCGTTTTGGCATGTTTTTTGCCAAAATCCCGAGACATACAAGGCAAAATGCCATCACCGAAGGTGATTTGGAATGCATTTTGACTCGTAACTGTGAGGGTACTGAACAGTTACGAGCAGTTACGAATAAAAACAGTTGATGAAGAGAATATGCGTTTACGAATTGACAGTGCCGAAAGGCACTGTCAAATTTGTAAGGAGAGGAGTTGGCGAAATCATGAACGAGCCTGTTATAGAATTAAAACATATCACCAAACGTTTTGCCAAGGTATTAGCCAATGACGATGTTTCCATTACGATCCATAAGGGCGAAGTTGTAGCTCTTCTGGGTGAGAATGGGGCCGGCAAGAGTACGATCATGAAGATTTTGTATGGTCTGTATCATGCAACATCAGGAGAGATATGGATCGATGGTAAAGAACGTAAGATAGCAACACCAAAAGAAGCAATGGATGCCGGTATTTCCATGATTCAGCAGCATTTTTCACTGGTTCCGGCTCATACAGTCACAGAGAATATCATTCTTGGAAACTGTAAGGGAAAACTGGATATTAAGAAAAAAGAAAAAGAAATCCAGGCACTTGCAGAAAAGTACGGATTTCAGGTACCGGCAGGAGAGTATGTAAAGAATCTTTCCGTAGGAACTCAGCAGAAGGTTGAGATTTTAAAGGCACTTTATCTGAATGCCAGAGTCCTGATCATGGATGAACCTACTGCTGTGCTTACACCTCAGGAGATAGACACTCTGATGGAATTTGTCCGCCGTTATGTTGAGCAGGGCAACTCTGTAGTATTTATTACACATAAGATGCGAGAGGTTATGGCAGTCTCAGATACGATCGTAGTTATGAGAAACGGAAGCATTTGTGGAACTGTAAAGAAAACAGATACCTCAGAGGCTGAACTGGCACATATGATGATCGGTCGTGAACTGGAAACACTGGAAAAGCCGGGAACGGAAGATATGAGTAATCGCAGAGTACGCCTTGCGGTCAAAGATTTAAGCATTAAACCGAAGGATCATACCCCGCTTTTGGAAGATATCAATTTTGAGATCCACGAGGGAGAGGTTCTTGGATTTGCCGGAGTTTCCGACAATGGACAGCAGGAACTCTGTGAGGCAATTTATGGAGGAATCCCGATTACATCCGGAAAGATCGAGCTGGACGGAGAGGATGTCACAAACGAGTCTGTCAAAGATAGGATTAAACTTGGTATGGGATATGCGGCAGCTGACCGTTATCGTTATGGAATGGTTGCAGAGATGTCTATGTCCGAAAACATGCTTCTCAAATCCAGCTATCTGAACAAATGGGTCAATCATGGACTGATCCGCTGGTCAGCACTTCACCGTTACACAGAAGACAGTATCAAACAGTACGCGATCAAAGCACCGGATCACACGGTTACGGCGGGAAGTCTCTCTGGTGGAAATCAGCAGAAAATGGTTGTAGCCAGGGAAGTTGATATGGGCGACAAACTGATCATTTTTGACCAGCCAACCCGTGGACTTGATCTTGGTGCGATCAACTATGTTCACAAAACAATTCTTGGTGAGAGAGATAAAGGAAAAGCGGTTCTTCTTGTCTCAACAGAACTCTCAGAGATCTTTGCACTCTCCGACAGGATTGCAGTTCTTTATAAAGGAAAGATTATGGGAATTTTTAAAAACGGTGAGCTTACAACGGAGAAGATTGGACTGCTGATGGCTGGTGTGCAGCCTGAGAAAGAAGGTGCAGAATCATGAAACAACAGAAAAAAGTAGCAGAGCTTCTTTGGTGGACTGTTCTGGCGATCATCCTCGGATTGGTGATCAGCTTCGCATTTTTGCCGCTGCTTGGCGTCAATCCGGTCGAGTCTCTGAAAATCATGCTCTCAGAAACATTTGCAGATAAATTTTCTATGGGGAATATTCTGGTAAAGACAACGCCTCTGATTCTTACCAGCCTTGCATTTGCTTTTACATATAAAGCAAACCTTTATAACATCGGTGCACAGGGGCAGTTTTATGTAGGATGTATCTGTGCGGTTGCAGTTACCCTGCAGCTTCAGACGAAGGTTCCGGGACCTGTGGTTCTGATCGCTGCCTGCCTTGCAAGTATGATCGGTGGAGGTCTTACAGGATTTATCATTGGTTTTCTCAAAGCAAAATTCAATGCAAATGAGTTCCTGGTAAGTATGATGTCAACCTATGTTATTACCTATGTCATGCAGCTCCTTTTAAGAACCGTTCTTCAGGAGTCCAAACATGAATATCTTAAGACAGATTATATTGATAACTCTGCGTGGCTTCCCAAAATCATCAAAGGAACTTCGGTTTCTCTGGGTATTGTAATTGCAGTTATAGCGGCAATTGTGATCTGGTTCATCCTGTACCGTACTTCTATGGGGTATCGCATCCGCGTCATGGGATTTAATCAGGATGCAGCGGCAATGTCTGGTATTAATCCGAAGACACAGTGCATGCTTGCGTTCTTTATCAGTGGTGCAGTTGCAGGTCTTGCAGGTTTTACCGAGATCAATGGTATGCAGCATATGCTTCTTACCGGACTAGAGTCTGATATCGGTTCCTATGGAATTGGTATTGCGATTATGGCAAATGCAAATCCGATCGGTGTTATTTTTGCAGCACTCCTGTTTGGTACACTTCAGGTCGGAGGTACTGCACTTGGACATTCTACAGATGCACCGGCGAGTGTTATTGACGTAATGCTTGGTTTCGTCATGCTGTTTGTACTGATGTCTTTCTTTGTAAGAAAGAAGCTTGAGATCAGAAGCATGAAGAAACAGAAACTCCAGAAAGGAGAGGTTTGAGTATGCAGATTTTTGTGAATTTGATTACAAGAGCTATTTTTATGAGTACGCCTCTTGTTCTGGGCGCGTTAGGTGAGGTTTTGGCAGAACGCACCGGTATGATGGTAACAGCGATCGAGGGTATTTTCCTCGTTGGTGCATGGGGAGGATTTATCGGAGCCTATCTTTCCGGAAATCTTCTGATCGGATTTCTGCTGGCGATGGTCTGCGGACTGATCGTGGCACTTCTTTATGGCGTGACGACAATTTATATGCATCAGCATCAGATTGTAATGGGAACTGCAGTTGCAATCCTTGTAACAGGATGCTGTACATTTTTTTATCGAGTAATCTTTGGTATTCAGACGGTGCCGCTTAAGGTAAGTATTCTCAAAACCATAAAGATTCCTCTACTGAGCAAGATTCCGATCATCGGTCAGGCAATTTTTTCACAGAATCTGGTGACTTATTTCACCTATATTCTGGTGCCGATCATGTTCTTTGTGATCTACAAGACTTCTCTTGGACTTTCCATGAGATCCTGTGGTGAAAATCCGGAGGCAGCAGATGCGGCTGGCATTAACGTAACACGTACACGTTTTCTTGCAGTGGCAATAGCAGGATGTTTAGGTGGTATCGCAGGTGCTTATTATCCACTGTGTAATGTAGGTATGTACAATGCAGAGATTATCGGCGGACGTGGATGGATCGCATTTGGTATATGTTTCCTTGGAAACTGGAACCCGGTCGGGGCACTGATCTTTGGTGTCATCTTTGGTATTTCCGATGCACTTGGTATTTTTGTCCGTGCAATGGGAACTTCCTCTGTTCCAAGTGAATTGTTCAGTGCATTGCCATATATTCTTGTTATCATACTGACCGTATGCAGAAAACAGTTCAATGTACCGGCAAAACTCGGTGCAAATTATGTAAAAGAGGATTAAAATTTTATGGGCATGTGTCTTTCGCGGCACATGCCTTTTATGATGAAAAGGTTCGGCTTCTATATAAAATTTTTCCATCTTCTTCCAGAATAGGATTTTAGATTTTGGTACATATTATTACCACAAGATAAAATCCATGGTAAAGGAGAATGACAGAATGAAAAAAACCAAAGGGATCCTGACAGGTACATTGCTTGTGATGGCTCTGGGAATGCTGACTGCCTGCGGAAGTAATAACAATAAAGCAGATGAGAGTGGAACTGTGACAGAAGACAAGAAAGAAGATAACACTAAGACAGATAATACCGAAACCAATACACGGGATGATAAGGAAAATGGAAGCAATACAGATACAAATTCCGGTGCGGATGATACTGCTATAGACAATGGAGATACCGTGTCAGAGGAAATGGAAGAAAATAGCGGCACAGTGACGGATGATAACAGTGAGAGTCAGGAAAACAATATAGATAACACAAAGGATAAAAAAAATAACGACGGAACGGTATCCGGTGCACTGGGAGATGGAGTCAAAGATCTTGGAGACGGTGTCGGCGATGCAGTGGAAGATGTAGGAGATGCTGTCGAGAATGCAGTAGACGGACGATAACAGGTTCAGGGAATAGTAGACTGTGAACAGTGTCACAGAATGTTTACTTTAGCATGATAAAGTGAAAATGCTTGCATAAAATACAAATTCATATTATCATATTCTCAGGGAAAACCTGAACAGAATCATGAAAAGCCTCCGGATCTGTCAGAATCCGGGGGCTTTTCATTAACTTCCAGAGAAAATATAAAACAAATATGTAAAACAACTGTTATATACTGGAAGTATCAAAGGAAGGAGAGAAAATATACTATGAAAAAAATTGTCAAAAAATGCATGGTTTTACTGCTCGTCTCAATTATGTTCATTACGGCTGTACCTGTGACAGCACAGGCAGCATCCAAAAATTCTTCAATCAACATGAATATTTTTAAGAAGAAAAATGTGCAGAAATTGTTTGAAAGTATGTCGTGGCAAGCACGACCAGGGTTCAAAAATCAGTCAGAACTGAAAAAGAAATTACCAAACATTGTTCGCTGGGATTTTGAGTATGGCAGTTTATATAATCGTCGACGTTTTGAATCATATGGAGATGCAGATATTCTGGTTCCCAAAAATATCGTTCACAAACATATACAGGATGTTTATGGAATCAAAGTAAAAAGTGTAAAACTGCCTGTAAAAAAAGGAAAATATTTATTAAAAGAACTGTGGTGTCAGGATACACATACACCGAAATATTATCGAGCAGTCCGTACAAAGGCAGGAGCCACAATTACAGTAAGAGTGAAGGATATTTCGGGATATTATGATGGAAAAGTAGTATTTACAGTAAAACTTGCACGAAACTCCAGAGGATTTGTAATAACATCTACGAAATATTCCAGGGAGACAAGACCAACATTTGTTGTTTCCTGTAGCAGAACCGGCTCTCAGAAGCTTACAATGAAGGTAAAGTGTTCTAAGGGTGGGAAACTTACGTGGAAAAGTTCTAATAAAAATGTGGCTACGGTAAATAATAGTGGCGTGATTACAGCCAGAAAAAACGGACAGGCAACCATTACAGCCAGTGTAAAGTATAATAACAAAACTTACTCTGTATCGAGAAAACTAACTGTAAAATCGAGAAAACAGTATGGCTCGTGGAGTAACTGGTCACTGGATCCGGCATATGGTAACAGCTATCGTCAGGTCAGGACTACGACTCTGTATAGATATTATTGTTTCTTGTGTCCCGTATGTGGGGGAAGAGAGCCTTTACAGGGAATGAGTGATTGTCATAAGTACAGACTTACACTGGATAATGGCGTTGTTGCCTGGTTTACAACCCCATATTCTGCTTCAAATTCTGCTCCATACAGTTATGCATCTTATAAAAGATACACATTCTCGCTGGGCGATGGACAGAGATGGAATTTCAGTACAGGAAATATCAATGATCATGCAGTCGGAACAAAAGATACGGATTCTCCTGCAGTTGTCATTCGCACAGGATACAGTACGCGCAATATCAGTACCAGTTATTATATCAGTTCGGTCAGCTGATGAATTTTGCAGAAAGCAGATATGATGTAGTTTTCGGCTGTGTGAGAAGCATAATAACAAAAAGGAGAAACAGTTTATGAAATTTCGTCCATGCATCGATATACATAATGGAAAAGTAAAACAGATTGTAGGCGGCAGTCTTAAGGATGCCGGAGATCAGGCAAAAGAAAACTTCGTATCCGGACAGGATGCAGCTTTTTATGCAGAATTATACAAAAACGCCGGACTGAAAGGCGGACATGTTATTCTTCTGAATGGAAAAGACTCTGAATACTATGAAGCTACCAGAAACCAGGCACTTAAGGCATTAAAAGCATATCCGGGAGGGCTTCAGATCGGCGGCGGTGTCTGCCCGGAAAATGCACAGGATTATCTGAACGCCGGAGCAAGCCATGTCATTGTCACTTCCTATGTGTTCAAAGATGGGAAACTTTCCTGGGAAAATCTCGCAAAAATGGAGCAGTCAGCAGGCAGGGAACATCTCGTACTTGACCTCAGCTGTCGTAAAAAAGATGACAAGTATTTTATTGTCACAGACCGCTGGCAGAAATTCACCAATGTACCGGTGACTCTTGAAGTAATGGAAGAACTCGGAAGCCACTGCGATGAATTCCTCGTTCATGCCGTAGACGTAGAAGGCAAGGCAAACGGCATCGAGACAGAACTTGCAGATCTCCTTTCCGCATATCAGAAATGCCCGATCACCTATGCCGGTGGAGTTGGAAGCATGAAAGACATTGAACTCCTGAAGTTCCACGGCAAAGGCAGGCTCGATGTGACCGTGGGAAGTGCACTGGATTTGTTTGGTGGAACGATTCCATTTGAAACTCTGTGTTGTCTTCAAAAGATATGAGAAAATACAGTTGGATATAGATTGATAGTTTTCTTCAAGGTTACCCATATAGGCATATTGCAACAAATTTTGTAAAGTTGTAAATAAAAGCAAAAATCAAAATATTCGTCTGATAAATAATAACCCAAAATAAGTAGAAAATTATACAGAAATAAAAAACGGAACAAATATGTAAATAGGTTATTGTAAAATGTTAATGTAAGATCAATACGGGTTAAAGGAGAGAAAAGTGATGAAAAAAAGTATGTTTTTATTTTACTTATGGGTGCATTATTAATGTTAGGAGTAACTGCGTGCGGGAAAAAGACACTTGAAGATTTAATTATTGGAAAGTGGCAGGATCCTCAGGAGGGTACGATAAGTTGTTTCAATGAGGATGGAAGTTTTGAAATAGATGGCGAACAAATTGGATATTATTCTGTTGAGAAAAACCATCTGGAAATATATTTATATGACAGCAGAATACCAGCTACAAAATTATATGGTGATGTTGAATTAAATGGTGATGATTATTTTTCAGGATATTTTGTTTTGGAAAATGAGGATGGTGAAATAGTAGAAGAAGATAATGAAGCATTTGCACGATTAGGACAATAAGCGGGAATCCTCGGCAATTCAATTACCGAGATGAAAGCGCAGGATTGTGCGTATCCGCACAAAAATATAACAACAAAATTTATTTCTTATCGGAAGAGACATGAAACATGTCTATTCAAGCGAGGGAGAAAAGGAATATGAGAAATACAATGAAAAAGACCTTACTAAAAGTATTATTAACGGCATCTGTTTTAAGTGTGAGCCCGGTTGTGGCAGCTGAAAGTAATGTGGTTTATGCGGCGGAAAATGATTATATTCTGCCTGACAGTGACAGCAGGGCGTATACATATGATGAGCTTTCGAATCTGTCTCAGGATGAACTCAGACTTGCCATAAATGAGATATATGCAAGGCATGGTAGAATTTTTGATGCAGCGGATCTGCAGAATTATTTCAATTCAAAAAGCTGGTATAACGGAACTGTAAGTGCGGATGACTTTTCGGAAAGTGTATTCAATACTTATGAAAAAAGCAATGTAGATCTGCTCAGTTCAATAAGAGAGGGAACTGCGACCGGAACTGCGGCAGGATCCGCAGATGATCATACAGTTATTGATGATGCAGCTGTCAAAAAAATGCTGAACGGAGAAATTGTAGAACTGGGAACTGACTGTATGCTGGATCTGAATCAGGATGGAAATAAAGACTGGCTTCATCTTACGTTGATCAAAATAGAATATCCGGATACATATACATTAACTGTTGGCTCAGAATCACTGACAGATAAAGGTGAAAATGTAAAAGAAGACCTGTATGGAGTCAGCCTGAATGGAAAAGACATATTAGTTATGGTATATGAATACGGACCAAGTGATGATCCACTGACTACGTTTTTCAGATATGATGGTAATACGCTGAAAAATATTGGACAGATTGCTACTTATCCGGAGAACATGAAAGTCGAAAATGGAGAGATAAAAACAAAAACCAGATGCAATATCATGGGGACAGCGGCTATCCAAACGAACTGGACAGTGAATGACTCTGGTTTTATGGGAGAAATACCTCAGAATATGTATGAATACAGTCTGGACTTTTCATATCCGGGAAAATCAGGGGATTATTCTGTATATCTTAAGGAATATATAAGCGTATATTCTGATATGGATGAAAATTCTGAAGAAACTGTGATGGAACCACAGAATGCATGCTTCACATATACAGATTCCGAAAACTGGGTTTATGTCCAGGGAGAAACAGGACAGGGTGGCTGGCTCTGTGTAGCAGGCTGGGATACTGGCGACAAAAGTGCTGCGTTTGATAATCTGCGATATGCGGATTAAAAAGCTATAAAATAAAAAAGAAAGAGAGTGGACGGTGCATATGAAAAAGAAAATTAAAAAAATCATTCCGGTATGTATACTGGCAGCTGTCATTTCGGCCTCATCTGTACAGGCGATGGCTTCAGAAGAAATCATGGAAGAAGTAATTCCGGTAGATTTTACAGGATATGAGGGGATTGGTAGTGATAAGGACAAGATTAAAGGCGAATGGACAGTCAGTGCGATTGGGTTTGATGACAATGGAAATTACAGTGCCCTTACAAGCCAGACTTTTGTTGATATGACAATATTCCCAGGAACAATATTACAATTTGATAGTGAGACCTGTGACTTGTGGGAGTCTTATTCAGATGTAGATACATATCTGGACTATCATCTGCAGGATGGTATTATATTTTTTGAAAAAGATGATCAGGAATATGCTTATACATTTACGATAGATGGTGATACTCTTGAATTCGGGGATGGTGTGACATCACAGACATCCAATTCGGATGGTTCGAATTCTTCAAATGGCGGTACAATGCATATTATTTGCACCAGAAATGCAGAGGATAACGAAGAGACTGATTTTTATGATTCTGACTTATACGATGTTGCATTAGGTGTGGTGGATCAGGATATACAGGAGTGGGTTTATGATGATTTAGATGGTGATGGTGATAAAGAAGCATTCATAGCAACTGGGAATGGTGATGATTATTATACGGAAGACGGCGTTAAATCATTATGGTTTATTGAAAGCAATGGAGAGGCGACATGTCTTATAGATAACGCGCAGTACTGGTACTTCAGTGATACTCTGATGTCATGTGATAATTATAAACTTCTGTATGTGTCAGCACGTCATGGTATATATGAAGTAATAGGAGTAAAGAATGATCAGCCCGTTATTGTCAGCTATCCGGAAAACTATGGCTTTTACTGGATCAGTCAGGATAAAGAAACAGGTGAAGTAACTGCAGCTGCCAAGCATGAGGAGTATGCACATGTTCTGGAATTTGATTATGATGATATGGCATTTTATGATACAGGAGAAACTACTTATATCTATTAGTGAGTGAAACAGAAATTAGTCTTCCGGAACCAAGAAAAGGATTGTTTTCCTCTTCCAAAGTGCTTATAATTAAGTGGATAATGAAAAATGGGAGGAATTTTAATTATGGATCTTTCAACTTTGGTAAAAATGTCCAACACATACGGAAGTAATCCGGCTTATGTTCTGGCTGGAGGGGGAAATACTTCTGTCAAGGACGACACAACACTTTATGTTAAGGGCTCAGGCACACAGCTTGCCACAATCAAGGCAGAAGAATTTGTTGAGATGAGCAGAGCACGTCTGAATGAAATCATGAAAACAGAGTATCCGTCCGATGACGTGAAACGTGAATCTGCATATCTTGCAGATGTTATGGCAGCAGTGACCGATGCTGACAAGACAAAACGTCCAAGCGTAGAAGCATTACTTCACAATTTATTTGCGTATACCTATGTACTGCATGTTCATCCAACTCTTGTTAATGGACTGACCTGTGGACAGGGTGCACAGGCACTTTGTGAGCAGCTTCTGGGGAAAGATGTTCTCTGGGTTGATATCTGCAAACCAGGATACACACTTGCACGTATCTGTTTTGAAAAAATGAACGCTTACAAAGAAGAATTCGGCAAAGATGTTCAGGTTCTTCTGCTTCAGAATCACGGAATTTTTGTTGCGGCAGATACCGTGGAGGAAATCGGCGTTTTATTTGACGGTGTTATCAATAAATTAGAGAAACAGGTAAAGAGAACAGCTGATGTGAGCGATGCTGTCACACCTGAAAAAGAACAGGCAGCACAGCAGCTCTCCGAGTTACTGGGACATGCTGTAGAAGTTGTACCGGCTGCAGAAGCTGATAATTTTGTAAAAGACAGAGCAGCAGCAGCTCCGCTTCTGAAACCGTTTACCCCGGATCACATTGTATATTGCGGACCATATCCGTTATTTGTAGAAAAGATCGAGCAGGCTAAGGAAGCACTGGATGCATTTATGGCAGAGAATGATAAGGAGCCAAGACTGATCCTGGTTCAGGGCGTCGGTGCATTTATCATGGAAGACGATAAGGGTAAGGCTGCGAAGGCACAGCTTCTAATTAAAGATGCCATCAAGCTTGCTGTATATGCGGAAAGCTTTGGCGGTCCGCTGCAGATGACAGATGAGATTACATATTTTATCACACACTGGGAAGCAGAGGCATACCGCAGTAAGAAATAAAGACAATCATTTTTTATAGAGAGATCAGGCGACGAGGTCAGTGGTGAAATTATTTACCACTGACCTCTTTTTGTCCATTGAAAAAGGAAGCTGCTGATGAATATAATGAAGATGATAAAAAAATAACAAACACCTGAGGGTTTTCTTCCATTTTGAGGAATACAGATCTGAAAAAACAGATAAGGTAATAAGGAAGATGGAACAGAGGAGGAAATACTAATGAATAAGATAACACATGCAGCAGCAAAGAAAGTATTTTCAGGAGTCGTAGATTATGCACTTGGCCAGGTAAACAAAAACCCTGACGAGGCGTATGAAAAGATTATTGATATTGCAGAAAAGAATATGAAGGATATGCAGACAGATGTAGACTGGGATTATATCAGAAAGGTTGCCTGTAATCCGGAATATACATTAAACCGTTACATAACTTCCATGGTAAAAGAACTTCACCCGAATGTGCTCAAAACCACACTTATGAATCTTGGATTTGAAGCCTTCTATAATGGAACCAAAACAATCCGTGAAATGAGAAAAATCCATAACTGTAATATTCCGTGGATCATTCTGATGGATCCAACCAGTGCATGTAATCTTCATTGTACAGGATGCTGGGCAGCAGAATACGGCAATAAACTGAATCTTTCTTTTGACGATATGGATTCTATCGTGACACAGGGTAAAGAACTTGGTATTTATTTCTATATGCTGACCGGTGGAGAACCGATGGTAAGAAAAAAAGATATCATTGAACTTTGCAGGAAACATAATGACTGTGTATTCTTTGCATATACCAATGGTACTCTTGTCGATGAAGCACTCTGCAAACAGATGCAGGAGGTCGGAAACCTGTATCTTGCACTGAGCGTAGAAGGAGAACCAGAGGTTAATGACCTTCGCCGTGGAGAAGGTGTCTATGGCAAAGTTATGCATGCGATGGATCTGCTGAAAGAACATGGTCTTGTGTTTGGTACTTCTATCTGCTATACAAGTGCAAACTACAAGAGCGTTACCAGCGAAGAATTTATCGATATGCTTGTAGAAAAAGGCTGTCGTTATGCTCTCTATTTCCACTATATGCCGGTTGGAAATGAGGCTTCTGTTGATCTGCTTCTGAATCCGGAACAGAGAATTTATGTGAAGAACCGTGTAAGGGAGATCCGTAATATGGAGCATGGCCCTGGAATTTTTACCATGGATTTCCAGAATGACGGTGAATTTGTAGGCGGATGTATCGCAGGAGGAAGAAACTACTTCCATATCAATGCCAACGGTGATGCTGAGC
>OLSL01001300.1_pt1 | contig 23577 bp, 27 predicted proteins | sample 1672511 | NCBI WGS metagenome assembly OLSL01 (sample SAMEA3136694, study PRJEB25190) | human gut metagenome | biome: human gut; feature: human-associated habitat; material: faeces | place: Austria | collected 2013
CGACGCCGACCGCGAGGGTGAAATTATTATCCGTCTTTGCATCCAAAACGCACTGAAAACCGAAAAGCCGGTCTTTCGACTGTGGATGCCCGACCAAACTCCGCAGACGGTTTCTGAGGCTCTTTGCACTATGAAGCCGCAGTCCGATTATGACAGTCTTGCGGATGAGGGCTTTGCGCGTACATACATCGATTGGCTTTACGGAATTAACCTGACGCGCTACGCCACACTTAAAACGGGCGTTCTGCTGCGCGTGGGCAGAGTAATCGCACCGATAGTGCGTGCAATTTATGACCGGGATATGTCAATCCGCAGCTTTGTTCCCGAAAAGTATTACGGTATACGGTCGAATGCAAAGACAAACGGCTGCGCAGTAGAGCTTGTCAGCAAAAAGAAGTTTTCGGACGGTGAATATAAAAAGGCGCTTGACACCTGCGCTCAGTATAACGCGCAAGCGGCAACGGTGCTGAATAAGAAGACCAATAAAGACACATTAAAGCCCGGCAAGCTCTATTCGCTTTCAAAGCTGCAGAATGTTCTCGGGAAAAAATACAAAATGTCTATGGAGCGGAGCCTGCAAATTGTACAGAAGCTGTACGAGCATGGATATCTGACCTATCCGCGTACAAATTCGGAGTATCTGGCGTGCGCCGAGAAAGACAAGATACGCAAGATAATCGCAAACGTGGGAAATCTCGGCTATCCCGTTGAATTTAAGGACGGAAAAACGATCTTTGACGATACAAAAATCGAATCGCATTCCGCGCTAACGCCCACTTATAAAATACCGGCAAAATCGGCTTTGGCGGAGGAGGAAATGCTGGTATATCAGACGGTTTTCCGCCGTTTCGTAGCGGTTTTTTGCAGTGAGGAATGCTGCGCGCAAAAGACGGAAATAACAATCGGTGTGGGAGAGCTGGAGCAGTTTGTACTTCGCGGCACCGTTATTTTGGAGCCGGGCTGGACACGATTTGATGACAGCTCTCAAAAAGACAAGCTGTTGCCTGCACTTGAAAAGGGAGACCGTGTCAATATAGATTTTAAGCCAAAAGAAAAGGAAACGTCTCCTCCCAAGCATTATACGATAGAAACGCTTAATAATTTTCTTAAAAATCCTTTTAGGGAGGATAAGACCCGCGCGGCGGAGAGCGACAGTGAGGATGATGCGGAGGAATACCGTGCGATGTTTGAGGGATTGGAGCTGGGAACCGAGGCAACAAGAACGAGTATTATTGACAACGCGTGCCGAAGCACCTGGAGGCCGCCCTTGAGGATGCCTCTATTGTCGGCTGACTTCACTCATGCCAGAGTCTGCAAACCATTTTGCGAAAAATCCTTGACACTACCCTGGATTTGGTATGTTCTATCATGCTGCGTTACTTCCAGGAGTATTATCACCGAAAACAGAAGATTTGTTTTTGGATTATTACTTATCTAAGCCGGATGGAATGTACTACATATATGACAAGCCTTTGAATCAGCTTCCAGAAGTATTTGCCTCACGAAAATCAAGTTGCTATATCGCTGCAATAGAAGTGTTATTTCGTTACGATCTGGCGAAAGAAAAACTGACTTTTGTTATAGATTGGATCAATGCCAACCGTAACGAAAATGGACAATGGGACTTTGGAGAAAAGGCAAAAGACGGAGTATATTTTCCGTTGTCCGACCGTTGGGATAAAACAACAAGAATTGCAGACAGTACATATCGGATAATCAAGTTATTCGGTCTGCCGTGTTACTGTGGTCATGATTGTTCAAAGTGTGTTACCTATATTGCAACACAATCCAATAATGATGATCTGCGCAGACAGGTTCAGAGCTTTTATAAAGAGAGTTTTGGACTTGACATTCCTCTTGAAAAATTCTACTGCGACGGCGGCAGATCCCAGAACGTGTTTGAGCTGTGCAAGGAATGTCCTTTCAAAAAGTGTTGCATTGAGCATGGTATAGATGCTTGTAGTAAATGCTCGGAATACCCTTGCAAAGATATTTCGGACTACCAAGAAAAGTATGTAAATAAGTACAATCAACCGGAGAACAAGCGATGACCATAGAAGAAATAAAAATTCGTCAGATGGCAAATCAACATTTGCTCCAACCGACAGATAAAATGACCGTCCTCCATGATCTTTGCGGTGTTCAAGCGCAATTCATGGTAAACGCTATGCACTCGCTGAAAATAAGGTGTTCAGATTATAATGAGGATACTGTCAAAAATGGGCTTGTAAAAAACTGGACAGTCAGAGGAACAGTTCATGTGTTTGCAGAAGATGATTTGCCATTATTCATTCATTGCAATAATGGGCAAGATTATTTGCGTAACGATTGGCGTGGATATACGTTTTGGAATCAGCGTGATAAATGGGCACTTACACCGGAGCGACAGGCTTATTTAGCTAATGTGATCTTAGATGCTCTTAAATACTCCGAGCTGACAAGAGAAGAATTAAAAGATGTCTGCAGACAAAACGGTATGACCGAACCCGAAGAAAGCAGTATGTTCGACCAATGGGGTGGCGGCGTTCGTGAAATGTGCGAACGTGGATTTATAAACTATGTTGTCCAGGAAAAGAAAGCTTTCTGCTTATCTCCTGCGTTTACTCCCATTCCGGAGCAAGAAGCAAACCTTGAAATGGCTCGTCGATACTTTACGCACATGGGACCTTCCACCATTCACGATGCCATGTACTATTTTCATGCAACAGCCGCACAGGTTAAGGATTGGCTTTCCAAACTGCCTGTATCAACAGCAGAATGTGAAGGTAAAACCTATTTTTATATCGACAACAATCAGACTTACGATCAAGGGATTCCAAAATGTCTGTTCCTTGCAGGATTTGACCAACTTCTTTTAGCTCACGAAAAAAAGGAAAGCTTGTTTTTAAGCCAAGAGAATTTGAGGGCGATATTCAATCTCGCAGGGATTGTAATGCCTGCATTGATGATTGATGGCGAAGTGGTCGGCAAATGGAAAAAGAAGAATAAAAAATTGTTGGTTACGATGTTCAGAACAGCAGCGCAACAAGAAAAAGACATAGTTGCCGATTTTGCCGGTACGCTGTGGAATGATATTGCATCAATAAGTTTTGATGAATAGGTATCATTCTGTGGCGTTATGCGAGAAAGACAGGTGAAATAATGCCAAGAGAAAGTAAAAATAAATTTGATATAAGCGGAGATCAGATTACTATCTCCCATCCGGATTGGGATTTTAGGGCAACCGCCACAATACGGGATGACTATTGTCAAAGTTGGCGGTAATGGAGACCCCAATCATCCTGCGTACACCCATAAAATCGTTTATGATTACAAAACTCTGTGTGTGGCATTTGAAAAAGCTGGCTTTGTCGTTGATCTGCTTGAATACTGCGATGAAAATGGGACTTTCCATTATAAATACTGGAATGAACTTGATGGAAAAATCGGACGTTCATTGCGTTTTGATACACGAAATAAGGACGGCAAGCTCGGCATGGTGTCGATTATCATTGATGCCAAGAAGCCGATAGTTATAGGAGAAAAATAATGGCGACTTGGATTACACACTTAATGGTTGCGGATGGCGTTCTTGAACGTATTCCGAACTTAGATAGACATGGTTTCTGCGTTGGTAATATCGCACCGGATTGCAACGTAGAAAATGAAGATTGGACAGCCTTTACGCCGTCCAGAGAGGTAACGCATTGGATGCAGAGTGAACGAAAGAAAGCCTCGGATTGTGATGCTTTCTGCGACGAGTACATCTTGAAGCGTAACGACAAAATCAAATCTGCAGAAGAATATGCGTTCCTGCTCGGTTACTACTCCCATCTGATTACTGATGCAGCGTTTCAAGCTATGATCCGAGACGAAGATCGTGTAAGAGCTGTTTGGATGCGTATTAAGGCTGATGAAGAATTGAGCGTCTCCGGTGCCGGTATGGATGAAACATGGGATTCAGTAAAGAGGCTCATTCCTAAGAAAGATCGGATGCGTGAGATCTACGCAATGGAAGCTGAGTATCTGAACGACCACCCATACTCCGGTTATCTCACAGAGATTCTTCCGTTGAAATCTTTCCCCGATTATATTGATTACCTCCCCCAAGGTTGTATTGTTCGCAAGATCGGCGTGATAGGTTACTTGCCTGATCTCGACAAGTCCATAAATAAGTTTATTACTATGTCGAAAGACGAGTACGCAAACTTTGTAGAAGATACGATACAGCTTGTGGTTAAACAGTTTGCCGAAAAGAATTTATTAGACGTGTTCGATAACCTTTTGGTATAGTCAACAGAAGACCTCTTTTCTACTGTTTTTGATAAGGAAAAAGCATAAAATTTGATGTAAAATTGCCTTAGGCTTACCCTTAAAAACAGGTTATCGAACACGTCTATTGAATAATTTGTAACTTTTGCAGAGAACCCCCTTGACAAATTCCGTCTTGCGTTTTGATACTCTCGCTGTCGCCCTGCAGCATATCGTCCTTTGATAAGCGGCAGTACAGAGCCGCCCTTAACATTGCCATTCAGCTCGCCTCCTTTGTATCTGTACTGCCCTCATTGTATTGCGGAAGTTTAATTATCTCAAAGGTGCGGGGAGAGGATTTTCCCCTCCGCACTTCGTTTACAAGCAGGGAAATAAATAATTCCCGCATATCTGCGCCGCCCGTGTAAGCCGCCTGCACGATGATTTTCGGGCGTACCGTTGTCTTTGCCATAGGCATATCCTCCCTTCAAAATCTCACTGTTTCAGTTCTTTTTTCAGAGCCGCAAGGAGTTTCTCCGCCTCCGCCTTTGTCAGCGTAATGCCCTTGCCGCATTTCTCACGGGCAGGGGAAAAGCTGCGGATGTCGTATTTCGGCTCGTTCCCATTCCACGCAATCAGGTTGATTTCCTTTGTATAGCCGCTGTCCCCCGTGGAGAGGACAGCGATTTCTCTTACGATTTCATACTGGATTTCTTTCATCAAAGCCCTGTCCTTTCTGTCTGTTACCCGCCGAGAAAAGAAGATTATCGGCTGTCACGGTTTCGTTTTTTCTGCAATTCACGCTCCAGAAGTCGGAGAATAAAATCCTCCATCTGCTTTGGCGTTGTGCCTCTGGGAAAATATTTCCGCAGTTTGTCCATGCCGATCTTCACGGTTTCCCTCTGGTTTGCCTTTTCCTCGGTCATAATCGCAAAGATGGTATCCATATCCAGCCGCCCCATCTGGCTTAACTTTTTCATGCGCTGCGCCTGCGAAAGTGAAGGGGTAGCGTCCTCGCTCTCCATCGTAATCCGCAGGTTTTCCTGCTCATCCTTTTTCAAAAAAGACAGTTCCACCGCAGGGGTAAGGGCAATCTGCCCCTCGTCCACCATCTGCAAAATCGGCGGGATTAACTCAGTCAAACGGATAAAACGCTGTACCGTGGTCTTTCCAACACCAAAGCCCTGCGCTACTGTTTCGTCTGTCCGCAACTTCGTCCCAACTTGGGACGAAGTTAAATCCGTGCGGTATCCCTGCCGTTTCATCGCCTCCAACTTCATCTTGTAGGCAAAGGCACGCTCGCTTGGCAGGATATTTTCTCTCTGGATATTGCTGTCTACAAGGGTAATGATCGCCCGGTCACGGTCTAAGGGCAAAACAAAAGCAGGGATGGTTTCTATCCCTGCAAGCTGTGAGGCACGGACACGCCGCTGTCCTGCGATGACTTCGTAACCGTTCCCGTCCTCTTTCGGGCGGGTTATGATGGGCGTTACCACACCAAACTCTTTGATACTCTCAGAGAGTTCCATCAGCAGTTCATCCTCCACCAGATGAAACGGATTATCGGGGAATGGGTGTAAATCCTCAATCTTCAGCACAGTAAAATCCTGTTTTTTCAATGGCTTTCCTACCTTTCTCTTGACTTCTTTCTGTTCTGTTTCTGCAATTCTTCCAATACTTCGGGCGGGATTTTCTTAAGCAGGCGTTCCAACTGCTGATTGGTACGCTGCAGTTCAAATATCTTCTGATTCGCCTTCTGCACTTTCAATTCCTCTGCGTATTTCTCGTCACGCAGCCGCCCCGCATAGTCGCTTTCCTGCCCGATCTTCTTTTTGAGGCTGTCGATATAGGCACTCTGTTTTCCGATCTCCCGTGAAAACTTTTCCGCCTCCGGCAGCCATGCGGAAAGCAGGGAGAGCGCTTTATCCCGTTTCTTCCCTGCGTTAAAAGCGTTGATCTCGGACAGCGCCGCCACGATTTCCTCATACTGTTTATCCAGCCTGCCGCCTAACTTAAAGAGCCATGTGGGGATATGCTTTCGCCCCGTAATCATGGATGACTGTCCCCGTTCCAACTCATTCCATCGTGAGGACATACGCTCATGGTAGGCGGTCTGCCACTCGGATAAAGACTTCTGGTTGCCTAAAAAGTATTTTGCAGACAGCTTTCCCTCCGGCGTAATCGGCACAAAGCAGAGGTGCATATGGGGTGTTTTCTCGTCCATATGCACCACAGCAGAGAGGATATTTTGTTTTCCCACACGCTCCGCTATGAAGTCCAAAGCCATAGCAAAGTAGGCTTTCTGTTCCTTTAGCGGTAAGCTGTTCATAAATTCAGGAGAGGCGGTAATAAGGGTTTCCACCATCATCACGCTGTCCTTGCGTACCTTGCAGCCCGCCGTCTGCACCATGCGGTTGATCTCTTTTTTGTAGGTGTAGCGTGGCGGCGGTACAAGATGGTAGTTGTACTTGGAGCGTTCCATATCAATATCGGGATTGCTCTTGTACGCCTCTTTCTTCCGTTCATTGTGGCGTTCACAGGCAGCCACGGAGCCTGCCTTGCGTTTCTGGAAACGCAGGATTGCGTAAGGCATAATCGTTCCACTCCTTTCTTTTCTCGGCGGGTGTTCTTTGGGCGGTGACAGTAGTGACAGTGATGACAGTGGTTATGGGATACCCTCCCAGACCGCACAGCACTGTCACCGGCACCGCCTTTCCCCGCAGCCGCAGGCGGCGGGGAGCAGGGCGCAAGCCCTGCATAAAGGGAGTCCAGAGGGAAAGTCTGGCACACTCTCCTTGCTTGCAAGGTGTAGTGTGTTACACCCTGCAAAAGCGGGCTGTAAAAACCGGGACGGTTTTTTTCAGCCGCAGGGGTGGCTTTACGGGCCGAAAGAGGCGAGTAAATCTCACGCCTGCATTTTGCGTTTGCGGGGTGTTCTCCCGCAGGGTGGCAGGGCACAGATCGGAAACGCATTACTATCGCCGCCACGCCTGCCACCCGAAGGGCAAGACCGCCGGACTTCACTTTGCTGTGTCGTCAATGACAGCCGCAGGGGGTATCCCAACATCGCTGTCACTGCTGTCATCACTGTCACCCGCCTGCCTTGTGAGCGTGATCTGTCTGCCTTCCTTCTTCCTGCGGTACGCATAGCCAATATGATTGTCTGATAAAAAGGTCGTGCGGTACTCATTGAGCCACTTGGTAATGACCGTGGGCGGAGTGTCTGTTTCCGCCATCGCCGCCAGAAGTTCCGTGGCTGTGCCGCACCATTTCTCTTTCTCCTGCATGAACGCTACCAACCGAAAAAGAACAGTCGGTATGCTTTCCTTTGCAAGCTGCTCCTGCCCCTTGCGCTCCACCATTTCCCAACTACACGCTCTGAAACGCAGGGTAAACTCCTGATACGGGGTATCCCTGCCGACACAGTAGAGCCTTGCGGTATCGGACGCACGGGTTTCCTTTTCCAGTACAAAGGTGGCGTCTGCGCTCCCTGTCAGTCCCGTTGTCCCAGATACCTTGTTGAACACATCGCTGTCGTTCTGTTTGCGGATATGGTGGACGACAATGACCGCAAGGGAATGCCGGTCGGCAAACTCCTTAATCTGGGAAATATCCCCGTAATCACTGGCATAGGCATTGTCCTTTGAGGCGGTGCGTATCTTCTGCAAGGTGTCGATTACAATAAGCCTGCTGTCAGGGTACTCCTTCAGATAGTCCTCCAACTGCACAATAAGACCATCCGTCAGCTTGCAGCTCGCCACAGCGAAGTGCAGGCGGCTGTCTGCCTCGTCCGTCAATCGGAAAAGCCTGTCCTGTATGCGGAAAAAGGTATCCTCAAGACACAGATACAGAACATCTCCCGCCCGTGTCTCCATCCCCCAGAAAGGCAGCCCCGCCGACACGCATAAGCAGAGTTTCAGCATGAGCCAGCTTTTGCCGATTTTCTGTGAGCCGCAGAACAGGATCAGCCCCGTGGGGATAAGTCCGTCCACCACAAAACGAGGCTTGTCAAGCGGCTGATAGAGCAGGGTGTCTGCGTCCACCATGTTCAGCTTTTGCATGGGTGTCCTCCTTCCGCTTTCGTCTGGTTGTTGCATACTTGTCCATAGGCATTAGACCTCCTTAAAATTTTTATATCCCTGCCACAAGGACGGGGATATGTAAGCGCAGCCATTCCATACGGTTCCACGCTTTCCCAAAGCGGCGTTGTCACTGCCTATGCTGTGCATGGATTAAGCAATGGGTGCGCTCGTATCGTGGCGGCACTGTCCGTTGCGGCAGGTATCTCTCCGGCGGCTGCTATGAAGTTTTCAAGGTACGAATAGGCAATTTGCCCCTTACCTTACAGCCCGTGTGGATAGCCGATTTTGGACACTGTGTTCTGATTTTTTGAAAAAGAAAAGCACCTGCATATATCCGTTCCTTTTCTCGGATAGTGCAAGTGCCTGCCATCAGATAAATCCGTATTCAGTTGTATATGTTCTCTAACAGAAGTTCACATCGCTGAAGCTGCCGCAGGTGCGTACCATACCGACCACAAAAAACAGCACTAAAAGTGCAAGACCTATCGCCTGCACAGCGCCGTTGATATTGACAATGACCGCCCATATCCCGCCGCCTTTGAAATTCTGCGGCGTAGTTGTAATGAGCTGCCATATCTCAGCGAGTTTTTCATTCCAAGTTTCGAGGGCGTTCTGGAGATTCTGAACTACCCAGTTATCACTCAATTTCGTAGCACCTCCTTATAAAGAAAAATGGGGCGTTCCTGAAAAAAGCAATTCAAGAACGCCCCTGAGCATTGTTTCTGTAAGAGTTAGCCCGTAATCAGAGTGAGGATTTCTTTCGCAAAAACGATAATGATACCGCCCGCCAGCGTCAGAAATCCGTTCGCACGCTGCGAAGGATCGTGAGATTTCAGGGAAAGACCTACCTGAACGATACCAAAGCCGAGCAGGATCAGACCAATCGCACGGATAAAACCGAAGATGAAATCGGACAGGTTATTGACAACGGTAAGCGGATCGCCTGCGGCGAAAGCCGTTGTAGACATTGCAAAAATAGCAGTCAGGCTTAAAACCGCCGCACAGTAATAGCGAAAGCCTTTCTTTACCTTTCCGGTCATCGGCAGTTTGCGGGTTTCTTTCTTCTGCGTCTTATGAAAAATGTTCATTCTATTTTCCTCCAATCAATTTGTTAAATTTTCAAAGTCCTCATCGGACAACAGCTCGTAAGTCGTTTCCGAAAGCTCCATTTCGGGAACGCTGTCGAGATCAACATACAGGGTTTCAATGGTCGCCACATTTTTTGTGACTTCGCCGTGCTGATACACGCCGCCTTTCCCGTCTGCGGTATATGCCACATTCGGGTGCTTCAAAATGTCGTACTTCAAATCCATTACCGGAAGCTCGCCACGGATAAACAAAATAGCGTAGCGGTTATCGAGCATTCTCACTTCGTCAGGGGTAAGCAGCTCACGACCGGAAATCTGATAGTTGGTCGAGTAGCTTCCGCTCCGCCCCTCGCTTTTCCCGTAGGTGTTCGTATCAATCGTTTCCTTGCCTAAAAGCTCGGACACATACTTGTGCGTACTCTGCTCATTGCCGCCGAGATAGAGAAATTCGTCGCAGTTGCCTACGATACTTTCCCATTGTTTCTCAAACAAAGCCTTTAACTGCGCCAGATTTTGCAGGATAATGGATACCGACACGCCTCTTGAACGCATAACAGATAGTATCTTATCAAAATCGTCGGGCAGCGAAACATTCGCAAATTCGTCCATCAAAAAATGGACGGGTATCGGCAGGCTGCCGCCGTGGATATGGTCGGCGGAGTAAAAAAGCTGCTGGAAAAGCTGTGTATAAAGGATACTGACGAGGAAATTAAAGCTCGAATCATTATCCGGTATCAGCGCAAACAGCGCCGTTTTCTTCTCGCCCATTGAAGCAAGGTCAAGCTCATCGGCGGAAGTCAGCGCCGCTAAGCTTTCAAGATTGAATTTCTCCAATCTTGCGGCAAGGGTAATCTGAATGGATTTGAGCGTCTTTGCCGAGCCGGAGTGGTAGGAACGGTAGTATTTCAGGGCGATATGGTCGGGATTATCCATTTCCAAATCGGCGAACAGATTGTCGAGTGGAGAAGGGCGGTTGTCCTCCTCGTCCTCAATCGCCGCCGCCCTGAGCATTTCCATTACCATCGCAAAATTCTGCTCTTCCTCCGGCGCTTCATAGTGCAGATAAAAAATAAGGGCGAGTAGAAGCATACTCGCCGCAGTATCCCAAAAAGGATCGTTGGACTGTGAGCCTTTCGGGGTGGTACTCTTAAAAAGGTTGGTCACAAGGCGCTGAATATCGTTGTCGTTCCTGAGATAGACAAACGGGTTGTAGCAATGGCTTTTCTCCATTGAAATCAAGTCCAGCACCTTGATCTCATAGCCTGCTTTTTCAAGCAGATTGCCGACATCACGCAGAATTTCCCCTTTTGGATCTAAAATTACCTGAGAGGAATTGCTTGTCTGCATTAAGTTCGGCTTGCAATAGAATCTCGTTTTGCCTGCGCCGGAGCCGCCGCACACCAGAGTATTCAGATTCCTCCGGTGCTTTTTCGCATTGAGTCCGATTCGGACATTCTGCGTCATCAGCTTATTTTCCGAGGGCGGGCTTTGACGGTACTTTTTGTCAATGGCTTTTGCGCTGCCCCATTTCGCAGAGCCGTGTTCCTCACGCCTGCGGTAGTTCCTCCGTGTAGACAGATAAATCCCAATCCCCATTCCATAGAGCAAAAGCAGAACGAGGACAGTTTTTAAGCTGTCCCCGCAAAGCTCGATATGGAACGGATCATTGAATGCCGTCAAAAGGCTCGGCAGTATCTCCGGCAGACCGCCCTTGACGGACGGCGCTATCAATAAGCCGAGCCACACAACGGGAAGAATCCCAATAACCGCAAGGATAATCGCAGACTGCTTGTTGCTATCTCGATTCACGGCAGGATTCCTTTTCTACCACTTTGAACTTGCGTCTTGGGGCGTGACCGATTTTAATAATCAGATCGTCTACGGCGTCGGTGGACTTGCCCTCTTTTTTGAGGTCGGTCTTTTTATCGTTCAGGGAACGGATTACAACACCGTGTTCATAATCGTCCAAAGCGATATGGTAGAGTTCTTCTTTCATCGCAACTACCTCCGGTTATCTCTCCTGTTCCTTTGAGCGATCCGCCCGCTGGCGGTACAGCTCGTCGGAAACACGGGCGGTAATTTCCTTAAATGCCTTCTGCGTCTTGCCGAGTTCGGCTTTGATGTCCTTCGGCTCTTTGTTTTTCAGTTCATCGGGGATACGGTCAATCGCAAAGTTCTGCGTATCAACTCCGTATTTCTTGCAGAGCATATACCCAATGCACACCGCCTGAAATCCCATATCCCTGCGGCTGTATACCTCGCTGTTCATAGAAAGCTCGGCGTGACCGAGTTCCTGAGCGACGCACTGGCAGAGGGCAACGCTGTCGCCGATGTCCCGCTTCACATAAAGCGTCTGATCTTCATTTTTATAGAAAGCGCCCATATCGGGATAAGGCAGCTCACTGGTGCTTTCAATATTGATCGGGGCGCTGTCGAGCATAACCGCCACCAGCTTTCTCGGATCACGGTTAGCGGTCGGGGCGGCGGGGCGCTTGCCGTTGGTCTGTGAAACATCCAGCACTCTTTTCAAGTTGAAATCAATGCCGATTGTCCCGTCTTTCTTGGTGTACTCATACGGATCAAGGATAATAAAGGTCTTGGAGCCTTTATTGACCTTTACGCCCTCAGCCGCCCAATCGTCAAATTCCTTGATCTGACTTGCCTGCGGAAACTGTTTATACATCAGCAGCGCATTGTTCGCTGTGTACCTGTCCATACGGCTCTGCACATCAAGGTAGGCTTTGAATTTTTCCGGCGACTGCACCACTTCCGAAGCGGTATTGTCGAGCAGTTGATAAATGGCTTCTTTCTCCGCCTTTTTCTTGGCGGCGTATTCCTCCGGCGAAAGTCTCGGCGGTCTTGCGCCGCTGCTTTGCTTACTCTTAAAATCGTTGGTCATACCTTTTTACCTCTCTTTTGATAGATTTGATTTTTGCTGGTGCGGGACGCTAATCTGCCCCAACGCCTGTACTGTGCGGTTTTCTTCTTTGGAAGCAGCCGGCTCACTGCGCTCTGTTCCTTTTTCTGCTTTCGCCGCCGCCCTATATCTGCTGAGATTTTCTTTTACAGACGATTTCACACGGGAAACTCTGAGCTTATCCGCTGTATCCATCGCCTTTTGCTCCAAAGACGCAAATCCTTTCTGCGCTTTTTCAAATAAACGGGACAACCTTGATAAAACGCCTTTATCACTCTTGGAATGTTCCGCTTCCTTTGCGGCTTTTCCCATAAACAGCAGCCCCATATTTTTCAAATGCCCCTTTGCGCCCTGAAGCTCCGTCTGCATAGCGGACAGTTTTCTTGTATCCTGCGCCATATCCTTTGACAGTTTACCGAACATCGAGGACAGCTTATCCAGCGCTTCGGGGATTTTCATTGCCCTGACCGACTCAGCAAGGGCGTCCCTGCCTTTTTCCCGGAACGCCCGCACAGCGTTTCCGGCTGACTGGATCAGATTATCCTTCATCTTTTTGACTGCGGAAAATCCCTGACGGATTTTGCTCTCCGTTTTTTCCACAAGGGTATGGCACTTGCTCCGCAGCGTGTTGTTGTGGATCAGATTGATTTCACGGCGCATATCCTGAAGCTCGCCGAGCATTCCTGTCAGCGTTTCTTCCATACCGCCGATATAACTTACCAGCGACTGCACCTCGTTTTTCTCTTTCATCAAGCCGTTTTTATCGAGCGTGTCTAAAAGTTCCACGATCTGCGGGTGTTCCTTTAGTTGATCCATTTCGCTCACCTCTCTTTCGACTTCTTGGATTTCTTCGGCTGCCTGTGAACGGTCTGCCGATTGGCTTCAGGGGTTTTCGGCTTCTCTTTGGAAGCCTCCGGCACAGTACGCTCTGCTTCCTTTTCCGCTTTGGCAGCCGCCTTGTATCGGTCGAGCTTTTCCTTGACCGAAGGCTTCTTATCCGCTGCCTTTGCGACACCCTTATCAGTGTGCGTACCTGTCGTTTCTAAGTCTCGCTCGGACAGAGGGCTTTTGTCCGTCTTTGCGACCGAGGGGTTTTGGTGGGAATTTCCCTCCTTCTGCATTGGCTTTCCCATCGCTTCCTCCACGATGATCTCGCCCCTTGATTTCGTAGGCACTTCATTGGCAGCCGCTTCACGGTCTGCCACATCTTTTTCCGCTTCGGAAACAATGGAAGCCTTATCGACTTTACCAAGTTCAAAGCGGTCGGAAATACGCTGGATTTTCGCAGCGTCCTCCGCACGGGCGATAATATCGACCATCGCCGTATCGCTCTTGGTATTTTTATCACGCAGAACGCAGTAAAGGACGCCGTATCGTTTTGCCTGTTCGGTAAACTTCGGCAGGTCTTTCTGCTGGAATGAAAAGACCTTCAGTTCCTTGCCGGACTTAATCATATTGGTGAGCCGTGCTTTCCCCCGTGTCTTATTCGACTGGCTGATCTCCTGCTTCAGCACGGAAGCTAACAGAATAGCGATATTCTTCGCCGCCGAGCCTGTGAGCCGGACAGCCACTTCAAATCCTTCAAGCGATAGCCTGACGATTTGTTCTGCTGCGTCACCGCCGTTGTTCATAGTTTCGGGACTCCTTTCTTTGAGATTTTTCTTCCTCTGCCTTGACTTGCGAAAGGGTATCGGCAATTACGCCTGACCGCTTTGCAATCCCATCGCAGAGCTTTACTTCTTTGCGAAGCTCTTTCAAGCGTTCGGAGATAGCTGAAATTTTCATCTTTGCCGCCGACAGCCGTTCATCTGATATATCTACCTTTCGTATTTCATTTCGGAGATGTGTTCTGTCGGCGGTAAGGGTTTTGATTTCGTCCTCAACCGACCGCTTATAGGAAAAGAGCTGCTCGTCCGTACCAATCTGGTGCTTGCCGAGCAGCGTTACCTGTTTGGTGAGTTCGTCCATCTTCATCAGATCGTCTTTGAGAAGATAGTGAAGCCTCGCCGTATTCTGTTGTTTCTGATTGTGCTTCGGAAGGTAGCCGAGCCGATAGCAGTAGTATAGATACAAGCCATACAGCCCGCCGACCTTTTGGATTTTGTTTTCTCTTGTGGGCAGGCGGTACTGCCGGACAATATAGGTCTTTGGCTGGAACGGCTTGAACACGATATTATCCCTGTTGGCGATAAGCCTCTCAAGGATTTTCTCTTTGGTGTATTCCTCGCCGAGCCGGTAAGTCCGTATCGGTTTTTCACTGCCTTTCGGTGTGACCGTAGCGTACTTACGATTGGGACTGAAATTCGAGTGATAGCCCATCACGCCCAGTTCATATTGGAATTGCCGCAGGTTGCGGCTCATCGCAATCGCTTCGTCAATCGCTTTTTTGGCGTTGTTGTATCGGGTGGGCATACCCGCCTCGTCCTTCATCGTAAGATAGGCGGGCGATCTGTGCAGCTCCGGCTTCTCTACAATGGACAGCTTGTGTTCCAAGCAAATCTCGTCGGCGATATGGCGGAAGTAGTACCAAGACTTTTCTTTGTCTTTCAGCCGCTTCCCATCGACAAAGGAAACGGAGTTGATGACAAAATGGCAGTGGAGATGTTTCGTGTTCAGGTGGGTAGTAACGACCACCTGAAACCGCTTACCCCACATCTTTGTTGCAAACTCCATTCCGATCTGCTGCGCCTGTTCGGGCGTGACCTCGTTTTCCTTAAAGCTCAGATACCCGTGATACGCCTGAATCCCGTCCGTCTTGCCGAACTGCTCCTTGACGGTAATGAACTGGTCACGAGCCATCGCCACATTACAGTTGATCCCGTCGCAAAAAAACTCGTGTTCCGTTTTCTCCTCGTCCTTTGCATAGGCAAGCACATCTTTGAGCGCCTGATAATCTTCGGCAGAGTATTCGGGATTAGCGGTCTTTTCAGGATTGGTCGTATAGTCCAGTACCTGACCGAGCCGGACGCTTACCTTCCAAAGCTTTGTTACTGCCATTTCAGACCGCTTTTTTCAGGGCGCAGAAATTCACGCTCAATCGCCGCCTGAAACTTGTGCCACCTCAGCGCCTCGTTCTTCAGCATTTGCGAATCCACAAAGCCGAGGGCGTTCGCTTTAATGGCGAGCTGATTGATGTTGTTGCCGATAGCGGAAAGCTCCCGCATAGCGTCATAAAATCTCTCGTCCGGTTTTTCTCTCGGCTCATAGCCACGAATCAGCAGGCGGATCAGCGCCGCTTCGGTCAGGCAGGCTTTCTTTGCTTTCTTCTGCAAGTCCTGAGCTTCCTGACGGTCAAACCAAATATGCTTGTCTACATTTCGCTTCCTCATTTCTCATCGTCCTCCTTTCGGGCGTTAGAGCCGGCGTGGATTCGGTTGATCTGCATAAGGCACATTATCGAGATACCGATAACGCCGCCGAGCAGGAAGCCTATCATAAAGAATAGAAATTCGTGCATAGTCAAAATCCTTTCCTGTATTGGGGTATTAGGGGCAGCCCCTAACGAGCTTTTACTGTTTGAATCCCGTTTGGGGATACAAACAGTCTGCTCGCTAAGCTAACGCAGACCTGTCGGGCTGCCCCGTATTTTCCTGATATTTATCGTTCTTTGTCCGCCCTGTCGGGCTTGAACGGCTCGATCTCAATCCCGTGTGCGGTTTCGTGGAATCGCTCAGGATACCGAAAAAGCCGTTTGTACTTCAGTAGTTGTTCGCTCGATAAGCTGCTGTATTTCTCATCGGCGACATTGGAACGGGCAATAAAAAAGTCGCCGTGAATGATGTCGGCGACCTCTCTTGAATCTCCAATCAAGAAGCATTTTTCTATTTTCCAACCGTCCTTACCGCCCATTTCGTCCGCCATCAAGCCCTCCATTCTCAGGCACGGATCAACACCGTCCAAAGAAGCACCGTAGATGGAATAGCCGCCCATACGGGACTGGAACGCTTTGTTGTCCGAGCTTACTTCGTAAGTCCGTTCAAACTCGCTGTACGGTTTTTTGAAGGTATCGGCGGTAAAAACGATATGTGCGATAAGGTGCTGCCTGTTGTTTTCCGCTTCCCGAAAAAGGGATTTCAGTTCGCTGTAACTCATCTGTGTGCGCTTCGGCGGCTGATATACCGCCCGATTCATCGGTAGCTTTTCCTGCTTTCCGTCACGGTTGCAGACGATAGCGGCGTCATCTTCAAAGGGCATATACTCGTCTAAGCCGCCCCCGCCGACCAGTTCTTTCATCGCTTCATAGGTATTCGGTATCTCTTTCACAACCGGAGATTTACCGACCGGAACGAGCAGGACAGAAATTTTCTCCTGCTCGACAAGCGATAGAAAGCGGTCGCTGATCTGTGTCTTTTCCGGCGCAAAGTCAATCTGCTGAAAGCCGAAGCTGTCGCAAAAGTGGAAGTAGCTTTTTCCGTTGTTCCCGTCAATGATCTCCACCACATCGGATACGGACATTGACCGCCCTTTATATCCTGCGGGGTGTTCAAGGTTGAAAATCTCATAGAGTTTTTCCAGCGTGAAGCAGTTTACTTCTCCCTCGAACACCTTATCATAGAGGCTGCTGTCAATCTCCGAGCTGCCCTGAAATTTAGGCAGGCTCTCATAATTCATAAAGGCGACATTGTTGGTGTCACGCTTCATATTGATCTGATAAATTCGTACATTCAACGCTCATAGCTCCTTTCTTTGGATTTGTAGATTCCAAGCTGTATGCAGAGGTAATCGTTATAGTCCTTGCCTTTCTTCGGCGGCTCGTCAAAGACCTCATACTTGTTTCTGAGCAGTTCTTTTAAGGTGTTGGCACAGAGCCTTCCTGTTTTATCATTGTCCAAGTGCAAATGAATCGTCTTGATAAGTGGATTTTTCTCAAGAAAAACGGAAAGCGCAATCGGAATTTTGCTGTCTTTGTTCTCTTTTTTCGGCTGATACACGCCCGAAAGAGAGAGCAGATTTTCCGCTTTGTAGTCCTTACCCTGAGCTTTTAGCAAAGTAGCATAGGACAGCAAATCAATGGCAGCTTCAAACAAATGCACCGACTGGCAAGGCTCTTTTGCAAGCAGGCGAAAGGAATATTGTTTGTCGCTTCCGTATGCGTCTCCCTTAAAGGTGCTGCTTCCTAAACCACGGTAGGCGGCATACTTTGGCGTCCCTGTTTCGTCCTTCCCGACAAAAACCGCATTATGATAGCGCCCGTTGCTTTCAAAAATCACACCGTCCGCAATGCACTCCTGAATAATCTGATAGTCAATGCCACGATTAAAAAGGTACTGTATTACCCGTTTACTGTCTTGATATTTTTCCGGCAAACGCAGTACCTTTGGCTCATTTTTTTCTTCTTTTTTCGGTGGCGGCGTCCAATTTTCCAGTTCTTTTCCCGTAAGGATTTCTACTGCGTCCATAAAAGAATAGTTCCTGACTTTTATCAGATAGTCAAGCGCATTATAACCGCCGAAACCTTGCGACCACCAAAACCATTTGCCATTGGACATTTTCAGGCTGTCGTGGTCAACAGTGCGATATACATTTCTCGTCCCCTTGACTTCTTCAACATTATCCGGCTCAAACTTTCTCAGATAGGTTAAAAGGTCGATCTGCCGAGCTTGTTCAATCACCTCCGGCTCAATATATGGCATATCAAATCTTCCTTTCCTTGAGAAGCTCAGCGACTTTCTCAATGGAATCTTCCATATCGTCTACCTCAATATTCATCATCCATTCGTCCCAAGACAGTTCCAAGACATTTTTAGTTGTCAATAGAACGCTTACCATTTCCGGCGGAAGCTCCGTATTCTCCACATAGTCGTACAGCTCGCACATAAAGGCAAACTGCTTATCGTTTGTGATGATTGTGACCTGCGGCTGGCAAAGATACCTCCGCACATAGCGGATCAATTCTCTTTCAAGCTGGCATTGAAGTACCAGCATATCCCCACGGATTGTTTTTAATTTGTGTACCATTTTTCTTACCTGCTTTCTCTGTTTTTGTCCCGTTTGAGTACATCGTTTGCCCTCGTTTCAATGGAATCCCGAATGGTATCCATATGCTCCACTTCCCTGTCCATAAACTCCTTGTAGACATCAGCAAGCGGGCAGGGGGAGCGGAGCAAAGCCTTCGCCTGTTTCGGAGAAAGCTCCAGTTCCTCCATACACACCACAATGTCCTCTCTCATCGTGTACTCATAGGTATGATTCAAAATTTCCTCCGGCGGCTGTGAAAGCAGCCAGTCCCTGTACTTGTCCTGCTCATCTTTCATCTTGTCGTAGAGCAGAGCGTTATAGTCTGTTTCGCCCATAGCGAACACCTCCTTAAGCAAAAATATAGCCGCTTGATTTTTCATAAAAACCAAGCGGCTATGTAAAAGTTATCTAAGTATAAAATTGATGATTATTTGATTTTCTCTTGAGTTTTCCAGTGATTTAATTTAGGCAGCATATCCGCCATATATCCCCGCACCTGTTCAGCAGACCAATTCTCATTTGACATATGCTCAACACAAAAAGCAATTAAATCATCAATATTGTCATATGTGAATTTTCCGTCTGTATAACACCATTTACAGTATTCTTCATTGAAAGTACCATCCGGTTCTTTACTGATCGTGGAATCATCAAGCGGCATACCACAGCATTGACAAATGAGTTGTCTCGGAGAGCCTAAAAGTGTATTGATGGAAACATCAAAAAAACCTGAAAGTAATTTTAGCGTTTCTGTATTGGGGATTGTTTCTCCATTTTCCCAACGAGATACTGCTTGTCTTGTAACATAAACTTTTTCTGCAAGTTCATCTTGCGACAGTCCTTTTTTTGTCCGGAGTTCAAGTATGACATCTTTTGTCTCCACTACAAATCACCTCCTTGTAACAAATTATAAGGCAGATAAATCTACCAAACAAGCAACTCGCTGTTGCTAAAGCCCTGTGCAATCTAAAATCTCTTTTTAATTATGTCATAATAAAGGTCAAACAAATCAGGAGTAATAGAGGAAATTCCTCTCAATTTTTCATAGGCAAATAACCTCCGTTTTCTTGACATTGACTCTCAAAGAGACACTTTATTATATCACTTTACTCTGTCTTTTTCCATCTTGCCGTGATAGATATAGCCGCCTGATTTTTGTAAAACCAAACGGCTATGTAAACTTTCACTCTACAATTTTTTTGATTTCCATTCCGTCCATCAGCCCCCGCATATAACAAATGCGGTATTCTTCCAATACAACATTGTTTTCTGCAAGCAGGTACTGGATTAAAAGCTCGCATTCTTCTTTGGTAAGAGCAGATGGCTTTTCCAAATCCAAGACAGCATTGAGTTTCTCGTTTTGATGTTTCAGCTTTGCCGACTTTTCCTTTGCAGCCTTCAATTTCTCATCACGGGAACAGGCTTTAGCGAGTACCTGAGACAGCATACTTTCAAGATCGCTTTCAAACAGTTTGATAGAACAGTTTTCCTCCATCGGGTTTTACCTCTTTTCTTTATATGATGTCTCATATTATAAAATCAAATCACTGCCCGCACAAGGAAGCCACAGTTCTATTTTTACTGACACAGCAGTTCAGAGAACTTACTATGTAAAGGCGGTATGAGACTTCTCCCATACCGCAAAAGGATTATCGCTCATAAGCTCTTTCCTTTGAAACGGGTACGCTGTCGCCCTCATCCGGCGCACCGTCCACCAGCTCATTTTCCCGCTTATCCACATTGAGTAAGCCGTTAAGGACATTGAGCCGATTTGTCTTTTCGGTCAGTTCTTCTTCCTTGTCAAACGGTTTCTCAACCTCTGCTTTCGCAGTGGCGAATTGCTGTTCAAGAGTTGAAAGCTCTCTGCTTTTCGCCTCCAGCCGTTCAGGAATTTTCTCAATGGCATTGTCGATTCGGGTAATATTGCCGATAGCGTCCGTGCCTAAAGAGACGGAACGGGAAAGGCTGCCCTTGATTTTTACCTGATAGGCTTTCTCAAAGGTATCAAAGGAAAGCTCCAAGTCAAAGCCTCTGTACTTGCCGAGAGGGACGGGATCAGGCGAGGTCATCTCTTTGCAGGCGTCAATGATTTTCTGTCCACCTTCCGCTTTTTCGGAATAAGAAACACCCTTAACCTCAATTCCCACAAAGGTATCCTCAAGAGGCTTCGGGTGTTCTTTTGCAATCGATCTATCCTTTTCCAGTCCCGCAATCGTCTCTTTTATCCGGGCGATTGTTGTCGGGTAATATTTGATGATCTTATCCTCCAGCTCATATTTTTCGGAGAGATAATTGGACTTCAAAAGGCGCAGCTTCTGCACCTGAATATCCAAGTCCATTTTCTCCTTGATGTGCGGATTATCCGCCGCAAGCATTTTGATCTCGGCATAGGAAAGAGCAGTAGCGTCCACATCTTCACAGGAACGCACGGGCGATTTGCTCGTCATAATCTGACTTGCGAACTTCTGCTTGCCCTCTACGAGCTGCCAGCAGTATGCGTCAAAAGTGCCTTCCGTAACATATCGGTACAGACCGACCTTCGGATTTTCATTGCCCTGCCGCACCGTTCTTCCGGCTCGCTGCTCCAGATCGGCAGGTCGCCACGGGCAGTCAAGGTCGTGGGAAGCAATGATCTTATTCTGCACATTTGTCCCTGCGCCCATTTTCTGCGTACTGCCCATCAGGATTCGCACTTCGCCACGGCGCACTTTTTTGAACAGCTCCTGCTTTTTTGTTTCGGTATCCGCCTCGTGGATAAACTTGATTTCCGATTCAGGAATACCACGCTCGATCAACTTCTTGCGTATATCCGTATAGACGGAAAATTCACCTGCCGATTTTGGCGTAGAGAGGTCGCAAAAAAGAAGCTGTGTCAGCTTTTTATCGCTGTTTTCCTCCCATATACGATAAACCTCATTCACACAGGCGTTGACTTTACTGCCTTCTTCATCGGGCAGCATTGGATTCATCATTCGCTGGTCAAGGGCGAGCTTCCGCCCGTCGTTTGTAACTTTCAGCATATTGTCCACGCTGGAATCTATACCGCCGCCCCTTATCTTTTCAGCTCGTTCGCCGAGAGAGGCGACCATATCTTTTTGCACCTGCGACGGCTTCACGGCGATGTTGTGATACTCCACTTCCGGTACGGGAAGATCGAGCATATCCGCCGTTTTGATGTCCGCCACCTGTTTGAACATCGCCATCAGTTCGGGCAGATTATTGAATTTCGCAAAACGAGTTCTTGCTCTGTATCCTGTTCCTTCGGGTGTAAGCTCGACCGCCGTGACCGTCTCGCCGAACATCGACGCCCAAGCGTCAAAGTGCTGCAAATCGTGGTCTTGCAGCGTTCTGTACTGTAAATACCGCTGGATCGTATAAAGTTCTACCATTGAGTTCGAGATCGGCGTACCCGTCGCAAACACAACGCCACGCCCTCCGGTGATCTCGTCAAGATAGCGGCATTTCATAAAAATGTCGGAAGATTTCTGCGCCTCTGTCTGAGCGATACCGCCCACATTCCGCATTTTTGTGTAAAGATACAGATTCTTGTAATAATGACTTTCATCTATGAAAAGCCTGTCTATACCGAGTTCTTCAAAGGTTACGACATCATCCTTTCTTGATTGATCGTTCAGTTTTTCCAGCTTCGTTTGCAGGGATTTTTTCGTCTTTTCAAGCTGCTTGACCGAAAAACGGTCGCCACGGTTTCGTTTTGCCTCCGCAATCCCTTCGATAATATCGTCAAGCTGCTGCTGTAAAACAGCCCTCTGCCGTTCAATACTTATCGGGATTTTTTCAAACTGCGAATGCCCGATAATCACGGCGTCGTAGTCTCCCGTTGCAATGCGACCGCAGAAGCGCTTGCGGTTTTTCATCTCAAAGTCTTTTTTGGTAGCGACCAAGATATTCGCCGCAGGATAGAGCTGCAAGAACTCCGCCGCCCACTGCTCCGTCAAGTGATTCGGCACGACAAAGAGGGATTTATTGCAAAGTCCGAGCCGCTTGGATTCCATTGCGGCGGCAGTCATTTCAAAGGTCTTGCCTGCACCCACAGCGTGTGCTAAAAGGGTATTCCCGCCGTAAAGGATATGGGCGACCGCATTTTTCTGATGTTCTCGAAGCTCAATTTCAGGATTCATACCACTGAAAGTGATATGGCTCCCATCATACTCACGGGGGCGGATACTGTTGAATTTGTCGTTATACAGCCGTACCAGCTTTTCCCGTCTTGCGGGATCACGCCATACCCAATCCTGAAAGCCCTGCTTGATAAGCTCCTGCTTCGACTGGGCGATAGCGGTTTCCTTTTTATTGAGGACAGCTTTCTTTTTGCCCTCATCATCTTCGATATAGTCAAAGACACGCACATCTTTCATATTGAGCGTATCTTCGATAATCTTGTAGGCATTGACACGCTTTGTGCCATAGGTATTGTAGGCTTTCAGGTTCCCACGGTCATAGGATTTTCCCTCCACATTCCATTCGCCCGTCAGCTTTGAATAGTGAATTTTGATGTTCCATCTCGCATAAACGGGCGTATCTAAAAACTCGTACATAAACTGCTGTGCGATTTCTTCCGGCAGCCAAGTCGTGCCGAGCTGCACGAAAATCTCGCTGGCAGTCAGGTCTTTCGGCTGTACCTTTTCGAGCGCCTCTACATTGATTTTGTAATCTTCGGGGTAGACTTCGGCGGATTTTTTCGCCCAAGCGAGCTTTTCCCGTACATTGCCGGAAAGATATTCGTCCGCCATCAGGTACTTTCGCTCGGTGCTGTTTCCGTAGCCGTACATCGGGTTTAGGAAGATAACGCCCTTCAATTCCTCATAGATTTCCTGCTCGGTCTTGCCCGCAAGGGAACACATATATTCCATATCCACATAGGCTTTTTCGCCCATAGATACGGCAAGTGCTTCGCTGGCAGTATCCACCGAGGTAACAGGGGTGTGCGGCTTGATCGTCCGCTTTGTAAACATATCCGCCTTGCGCTCCAGATCCCCATTTTCGTCCAGCACCTCCAGTGCGGAAAGCAGGGCAAAGGAGCTGTCCTGTGAAAAAGCGGACACATTCGCACGGGAATTGATCAGCCCGTACTTCTTGGAAAAGTTATCGTAAAGCGCATTTAGCTTCTGCTGTTCCTTTTCGACTTCATAATCGGGATAGTCTGCGGTCTGCATTTCAATCAGGCTGCGAACGCTGTCCCGTATGGCAATCATACCCTTGATCCGGTTTTCAGCCGTAGCGGAACACTCCACCGGAGTCATTCGGGAATTTTCACGGTAATAGATTTTATCGTCCACAACCG
>OLSL01001307.1_pt1 | contig 23479 bp, 22 predicted proteins | sample 1672511 | NCBI WGS metagenome assembly OLSL01 (sample SAMEA3136694, study PRJEB25190) | human gut metagenome | biome: human gut; feature: human-associated habitat; material: faeces | place: Austria | collected 2013
AGTGCCTTGGTATTGCAGAGACCTTCAATGAGGCTCTTTACAAAGCATTCCTTGGTGCCGGAATCCGTCTGCCGAAGTACAAGAACATGATCATGACAGTCAGACCGGAAGAGCAGGAAGATGCAGTTCCGATCGCAAAGAGATTCGAGGCACTTGGATACCGTATCTACGCTACAAGAGGAACCGCAAATACTTTGAAAGAGCACGGCGTTAAGGTAATCCGCACCAACAAGCTGGAGCAGCCTGCACCGAACCTTATGGACCTGATCCTTGGTCATAAGATTGATGTGGTTATCGACATCCCATCCCAGGGCGTTGAGCATCAGAAGGATGGATTCGTGATCAGACGTAATGCCATCGAGACTGGTGTAAATGTTCTTACCAGCCTTGATACAGCAGAAGCTCTGGTAACCAGTCTTGAGAACACAGATGCCAAGAAGTTGAGCCTGATCGATATCGCGACTATTGCCAGAAGATAAGCAGCTGTTAAACAAAAGCTAAATTTTGCGAAAAAAGCAAAATACAAGTTTACGAAAGTCATTTGATGTAATATACTAAAGAGGACGGAGAAATTTAAGTCTCCGTCCTCATTTTGTTCAAGATAAGAAAGGGGTAGAAATGGATATTATCGAACTTTTAAAGGTAATTCTCCTTGGTATTGTGGAAGGAATTACAGAGTGGCTTCCTATCAGCAGTACCGGCCATATGATCCTGGTGGATGAGTTTATTCACCTGAATGTTTCTCAGGATTTTATGGATGTATTTCTGGTTGTGATCCAGCTGGGAGCAATTCTCGCAGTCGTTGTTTTGTACTGGAATAAGCTGTGGCCGTTTTACATAAAGAAGCTTCCCAGAAGAACTCAGATGGCCATCGCTAAGAAGCCGAAATGGGCGCAGGTAATTCTGAATTTTGTTGAGCGCTACTGTGATAAGGACAAATGGATCCTGTGGTTTAAGATCGTGGTAGCATGTCTGCCGACTATCATTATTGCGCTTCCGTTTAATGATTTTATTGAGGCGCATTTCAACAACTATGTTGTAGTAGCCATCGCGTTAATTGTCTACGGTGTTCTGTTTATCATTGTGGAAAACTACAACAAAGGCAGAGAGCCGCAGTGCACAAGTCTGGAAGATCTGACTTTCAAGACTGCATTTTTGATTGGCTGCTTCCAGGTTCTTTCTGTTGTTCCGGGAACTTCCAGATCCGGTTCCACCATTATCGGAGGAATCCTGGTTGGTACCTCCCGTACCGTTGCAGCTGAGTTTACCTTCTTCCTTGGCATTCCGGTTATGTTCGGAGCCAGCCTTCTGAAGCTGCTGAAATTCGGCTTTGGATTTACAGGAACAGAGGTATTGATTCTGGTAATCGGTATGGTGGTTGCATTTGTGGTTTCCATCCTTGCAATCAAGTTCCTGATGGGCTATATCAAGAAGCATGACTTCAAGGCATTCGGCTGGTACCGAATCGTACTTGGGGTGCTGGTTCTGGTTTATTTCATCGGCAAGACCTTACTTGCATAAAGTTATATATAAGAAATTTCGGCGTCAGCCTGCAGGGGAAACTTTGCGGGCTGGCGCTTTTTGTATGAAGTTTTTGACAGATTAGGGTGTTTCCTTACATAAGGGAATCGGTTATAATAGGAATTAAGAATTTAGTAAAAACGAGGTGTACTATGGGAAAATATATAATGGCATTGGACCAGGGAACTACCAGTTCCAGATGTATTTTATTTGATAAGAAGGGCAATATGTGCAGTGTTGCCCAGAAGGAATACAAACAGTATTATCCGAAGCCTGGCTGGGTGGAGCATGACCCAAAGGAAATCTGGTCCTCTCAGATTTCCGTGGCTACTGAGGCCATGAGCAAGATCGGCGTGGATGCAGAGGACATCCATGCCATCGGAATCACCAACCAGCGTGAGACAACCATTGTATGGGACAAAAAGACAGGAGAGCCTGTCTATCCGGCAATTGTGTGGCAGTGCCGCAGAACAGCCGATATGATTGAGAAGATGGAAAAAGATGGTATGTCAGAGCTGGTGCGAAAGAAGACCGGACTGATTCCGGACGCTTATTTTTCCGGAACCAAGCTGAAATGGATCCTGGATCATGTGGAGGGAGCAAGAGAACGTGCCCAAAATGGAGAACTGCTTTTTGGAACTGTGGACACCTGGCTGATCTGGAAGCTGACAAAGGGAAAAGTGCATGTGACTGATTACACCAATGCTTCCAGAACCATGCTTTTTGATATTCACCAGAGAAAATGGGACAAAGAGATTCTGGAGTATCTGTATATTCCCGAATGCATGCTGCCGGAGGTAAAGCCGAGCAGCTGCATTTACGGCTATACCAACGAGAATCTGATCGGCGGCAGAATTCCCATCGCAGGCGCAGCAGGAGACCAGCAGGCAGCACTTTTCGGCCAGTGCTGTTTCGAATCCGGTGATGTGAAAAATACATATGGAACCGGATGTTTCATGCTTATGCACACCGGAGATACAGCCGTAGAATCAAAGAACGGACTTCTTACCACCATTGCGGTAAAAGCCGACGGAACGCCCGGTTACGCTCTTGAGGGAAGCGTTTTTGTGGCTGGTGCGGCAATCCAGTGGCTGCGCGATGAGGTTGGAATCCTGGAAAGCTCCCCGGATTCCGAGAAATACTGTCTGTCTGTGCCAGACACAAACGGCGTCTATGTAGTGCCTGCTTTTACCGGACTTGGCGCGCCCTATTGGGATCAGTACGCAAGAGGAGCCATTCTGGGCCTTACCAGGGGTGCAGGAAAAGCCCATCTTGTGCGGGCTACTGTAGAGTCCCTTGCCTACCAGGTGCATGACGTGCTGGAAGCCATGGAAAAGGATTCCGGCCTTGATCTTAGCGCCCTCCGCGTAGACGGCGGCGCCAGCGCCAACAACTTCCTCATGCAGTTCCAGGCCGACCTCTTGGACACCCAGGTAGTCCGCCCAAGCTGCATCGAAACTACCGCCCTTGGCGCATCCTATCTTGCCGGCCTTGCCACCGGCTTCTGGAAAGACGCATCCGAAGTAAAACAAAACTGGCAGATCGGCCAGAAATTTGCCCCTCACATGACTGCCGAAGAACGCAGCAAGAAGCTGAAAGGCTGGAAGAAAGCTGTGAGATGCACCTTTGAGTGGGCGAAGGAAGATGAGACGAATATGTAAGCATCTTAGAAACACTCACTCTTCGTGCAAGCGAGAAGAGGATGAGAAGATAGAAGATAACAGAAGATTGCGCTGCTATACTGCAGGCATATCTGCAGTCCTAAACAAAAATGGCGGATCCATTTAATGGAATCCGCCAAAATAATTTTGTAAAGTGTCCAATATTAGAAATTATGAGACACCTGTTTTCTTTTGTGTATTTCGATTTTTGGCCGCCAAACGAAAGGCTTTCTTCATTGCTGGGGTAAGGGCAGGAGAATCTTCATCAAAAACAATATCCTTTTTGGCAGCAGCTTCTATTTGTTGAATTTGTTCTTTGGTGGGTTGCTGATTTCTATTCAAAGTAACTGTCTTGATCAAAGTAAATACTCCTTTCTTGAAAGACAGGCCACAGAGCAGCAGTGCTCCATGGCCAAAATAGTTTTCTTTATTATACATGTTAAACCCAACTTTAAGTCAAGAAAAATTTCCGGTGCTCCTGTTAAATGTAAAAGTAACTTCCTGATTATAAGACTTAATTCGCCTTTTTATACTTAATATAATTCACTACCATCATAGCCAGCTTAAATGTCAACGCATCCTCAAAGGTCCGGATATCCAATCCAAATTTCTTCTGTAGCTTTTCAAAACGGTACACCAGCGTGTTACGATGCACATAAAGCTGGCGGGAGGTTTCAGAAAGGTTCAGGTTGTTTTCAAAGAAGGTCCGGATGGTGGTAAGAGTCTCATCATCAATGGAATCCAGAGTCTCTTCCTTGAAAAACTCATCGATAAACATCTCGCAGATCTCTACCGGCAGCTGGTAAATCAGTCGTCCGATTCCCAGGCGGTTGTATCCGAAAACATTCTTGCCCGTGTAAAAAATCTTGCCCACTTCCAGCGCAGTGCGGGCCTCCTTATAGGCATCCGGAAGCTGCTTCAGGTCATCCGCAATATTGCTGTAAGAAACCCAGGCAGAAGTCATGGCCTCAGTATTCAGCATGTCTACCAGCATATGAGCAATGTCGTCCAGATAAGAATAATCTTCAGAAGGCTGCAGCTCCCGAAGGACAATAATTCCGGAGTCGTCAATAGCTGTGATAAAGTCACGGGTTTTGGCAGCAAAAATATTGCGGATGGTAGCAAGCGCATTCTCATCCTTGCTCTGTTTGGTCTCTACAAGGAAAACGGCACGTCTCACAGTTGTAGCAATGTGAAGCTTCTTGGCACGGTTAAAAGCGTCCACTTCAGAGTAGGAGCCAAGAAGAAGATTCTGCATAAAAACATTCTTATCACTTTTCTCCGTATAAGCGGTGAGCAGACTCTCAATCTGGCAGACAGCCAGTTCCCCGATAGTGGAAGCTGCCTCCGCATTTCCCCACACGATCAGAATATACTGAAGCTGGTGGTTTTCCATAACCTTGTAAAGGCGGCAGTTCATATTGGAAATACACAAAGCTTCCTCATCCTTAAATTCGTCCAGTTTCTCGGTGGAAGGCAGGGCTCTGTCGCAGGTGCTGATATAAATCGTGTTGTCTAAATGAACAAGGCAGAAGTCCAGATGACTGATGTTCTTCCAGTCTTCCAGACATTTCTGGAGAATCTGAAGTAATTTCATAAGGTTGTCTCCTTTGTGAAAAAAATAATAAAAATCCGTCCTAGATACTCACAGTATAACACAAAAAAGCCCCAGGGGAAAACCCCTGAGGCCCAATTTCATTCTTCTAAAAATTAGTTGCAGATAACAAGCTCTGTCTCTTTGTCGAAGAAGTGAGATTTCTCCATATCGAATGCGAATTTGATTGTATCGCCTGTCTTGGAGTTTGTACGAGGATCAACTCGTGCTGTAACCTGAGTTCCGTTTACATCGAAGTACAGGAATACTTCAGCACCAAGAAGCTCATAAACCTTAACGGTAGATGTCATTGGAGCGCTTGGAGAAGCCTCGATGAACATCTGGGAATCATGAATATCCTCTGGACGGATACCAAGAACAACTGTCTTTCCAACATAGCCGCCATCTTTCAGAACTTTCGCTTTTGCAGCTGGGATAACAACGTCATACTCACCAACTTTAGCAACAAGGTCGCCGCCTTTTTCTGCGATCTGAGCATCAAGGAAGTTCATCTGCGGAGATCCCATGAATCCTGCTACGAACAGGTTGCCTGGCTGCTCATAAAGGTGCTGTGGTGTATCAACCTGCTGAACAACACCATCTTTCATAACAACGATTCTGGTACCAAGAGTCATAGCCTCTGTCTGGTCATGTGTTACATAGATGATTGTAGCACCCAGTCTCTGGTGGATCTTGGAAATCTCGATACGCATCTGTACACGAAGTTTAGCATCCAGGTTGGAAAGAGGCTCATCCATAAGGAATACCTTAGGATTACGAACGATAGCACGTCCCATAGCAACACGCTGTCTCTGTCCACCGGAAAGAGCCTTCGGTTTACGATCAAGAAGTTTCTCAAGGTCAAGGATTCTTGCAGCTTCACGAACTGCTTTATCAATCTGGTCTTTCGGAACTTTACGAAGTTTAAGTCCGAATGCCATGTTATCATATACTGTCATATGAGGATACAGAGCGTAGTTCTGGAATACCATTGCGATATCACGATCCTTCGGCTCTACATCGTTCATAACTTTGTCACCGATCTTTAAGGTACCGCTGGAGATCTCTTCCAGTCCGGCTACCATACGAAGTGTAGTAGATTTACCACATCCGGAAGGTCCTACAAAGATGATAAACTCTTTATCTTCGATTTCAAGGTTGAAATCTTTAACGGCCTCAAAGCCGTTTGGATATGTCTTGTTAATATGCTGTAAAGATAAACTTGCCATTTCTTATTCCTCCAAAATATTTGTAATAGTTTTTGCTTTCGTTTTGAACTGTTATCAGTATAGCGAAAACCCGGGAGTGATACCAGTGAAGATTTTTACAAAGATTTCGGAGGATTCTTGACAGATTGACGAAAAGGGGGAAAAGCTTCGTCAACCTGTCAGATGCGGCGTTCGTTTATGAACATACCCTGCAGTGGTCTGGCCTTAAACTGATACTGGAACCATTCACACTTGCACAGGAACAGATAATAGATGTTCAGCCCGCAGTCATGAAGGGTTTCATAATTGCCCTGTCCTTTGGAAATGATAAGATCAGCAGTTTCAAGCATTTCACGGGCTTCATCACTGATATGGGGAAGCCAGGTACCGCCTACATTGTTTCCGTTTCCGATCACGCGGGTGATCTCAGTAAGTCCGATATCGCGTGCATCCTCAAGTGTTGCATCATTGATCGCCGGAAAACCTCTGACGATCACCGTGATATCAAGATCTGGATAGAGTTCTTTAAGAAGCTTGATGACCAGTTTGTCAAGAACCACTTCTCCGCAGTTGTCTGTCAGATAGACAAGACGGGAAGCAGAATTCAGGTCTTTACGAAAGTGTAGATATTCCTGTGTATCAAGAGGATCCTTGTTGTCTTCCTCAAGAAGAGCCAGAACGGTGTCAGAATTTACGTCTGAAAGTGCGGCGAAATCAATGTAGTTGCCAATACGGGCATAAAGAAGTGCCGTTTCCAGCGGATCGTTAGAATGACGGATCTTTTCTTCAAGGGAATTCTCCAGATCCAGCATAAGCTGGTTAAATTCTTTTTTGGCAGAACTGTAATCTTCCATAGGCTGATCCCAGAAGTCACTGAACATCTTTTTTAATTCAATGGAGACACTGGGAGCACAGTCTTCCTCGTCGATAGATGCCATACGGTCCATGACCTTTTTCATATATTCGACTTTTTTGTCCATATCCTGGAAGGAACGGATTTTCTGTTCCTGTTTGCTGACAGCACAGCACATACAGAATGGATTGAACTTCATGCTGTTACCTCCTAAAACTATGATTTGATACAGGTAGCTTCTATTATAAGGCTTTTGTCGAAACATGGCAAGATTGACGGAGAATGGCATTTTGCCCAGTATGTCTCGGGATTTTGCCATATCCATGGCAAAACACCTCGCGGGATATTACCTGTGAACAGTTACGAAATTATTTCAGTACCGGAAGGATTTTTTCTACGTCTGTGTGTGGTCTCGGGATTACGTGTGTAGCTACCAGCTCACCAAGTCTGGATGCTGCTGCACTTCCGCTCTCTACTGCAGATTTAACAGCTCCTACATCTCCACGTACCATAACTGTTACCAGTCCGGATCCGATTTTCTCTGTTCCTACAAGTGCAACGTTAGCTGCTTTGCACATCTGGTCTGCTGCTTCGATTGCTGCTGTAAGTCCTCTGGTTTCTACCATTCCTAATGCTTCCTGTGTCATAACTTTCTCCTCCTTATGAGATACTGTTTCCTTTATCTGTTCTTTCTGGGATTCTGTTTTATTTGCTGTTTCTGCCGCCGTATCTGCCGTCTGAGCTTTTACTTCCGGTTTTGAAGAAGTTTTTGCTTTCGTTCTTCTTGGAGCGGCTGCCTTTTTAGGGGCATTTTTATCTGCTTCCGGTTTCTTCTCTTCAGCCATTATTCATCCCCCTGATTGTTCTTCCAGCGACTTGCACTTAATTCCACCATTCTGACGATTTCTTCATGGGGACGTGCAATTACTGCATAACTTACCGGTTTCTTGATCGCACCTGTCGCTGCTGCATTTACTGCTTCTGTAACGGCAGATACATCGCCTTCAACTATAATAGTAACCAGTCGTCCGCCCAGCTTACGTTCCCATGACGCCAGCTCAACGTCTGCAGTTTTGCACATGATGTCCAGTGCATCGATTGCTGCAACGACACCAGTGATTTCTATAAATCCATATGATTTACTCATGAGCGAACTCCTTTTTTACACTTCTCAATCTGCTGGTCAGATGCTTGGAAGGATTTTCTCTACGTCTGTATGAGGTCTCGGAATTACATGAGTAGCAACTAATTCGCCAAGTCTGGATGCTGCTGCGCTTCCGCTTTCTACTGCTGCCTTAACAGCTCCTACGTCTCCGCGTACCATAACTGTTACAAGTCCGGATCCGATCTTCTCTGTTCCTACTAATGCTACTTCAGCTGCTTTTGTCATTGCATCAGCTGCTTCAATTGCTGCTGTAAGTCCTCTGGTTTCTACCATTCCTAATGCTTCCTGTGCCATTTCTGCTTCCTCCTGAATCTACAAATAAATATCTGATTATATTTTAACTGATGCCCAATGGATATGCAACTGCTAATCCTTATCCAGGGCGCTGATCTTCAGCATTTTTTCCGTTCCCTCTTCCGGGTTCGGGATCACATAATGCTGTACCACACCAGTCATTCTGTTTGCAACTTCCATGCCTGCTTCCACAGCCGCTGTAACATCAGTTACACTTCCTCTGAATTTAATGCAGACAAGGAGCGGTACCGGCAGGCTGTCAGCATTGGCTGGTTTGTTTTTATCAAAAACCTCCAGGCGGACATTTGCTGCCTTACATCCGGCATCGCCTGCTACAAAGGCTGTCGCCAACCCGAATACCTCTAAAATTCCTACAGCTTCTGCCATTTCTTTTCTCCTCTATTGCCAGGCTTATTATTTGTTGCTACTGTTCACTCCATTCTCAGCAATACTCTTTGCGGAATATTACCGGTGAACAGTAACTATTTGTTTACAACTGCGATCTTAAGTCCTGTCATTGCCAGGTTTGTCTGAAGAGCTTCATTGATCTGCTCTAACGGGAATTTGTCTGTAATTAACTCAGACATTGGAAGACCGATTGCATTTGCTCTCTTAAGGAAATCAAATGTTGTAACATAATCTCTGAGAGTGTAAACCCAGGAACCAACCAGATTGATTTCTTTGGAGCAAAGATCAAAGTGCGGGTTAATTGTAGCATCTCCACCATTGATGAAGAAACCAAGTTCGCAAAGGCCGCCGCCGTTACGGATAAATTTATAAATATTTGCATGAGCTTTTGGATTTCCTGTACACTGGAATGCAAAATCTGCAAGGTGTCCACCCTGTGCTTCTTTTACAGCCTCTGTCAGTGCTTCGATTCCTTTGAAGTTCATGAAGTTAACGCTTGTATCTGCTCCCATTCTCTTCGCAAATTCAAGACGTTTCTCATTTCCGTCTACTGCGCAGATATGTTCTACGCCCATAGTACGAAGTACTGCAATGCAGATCAGACCGATTGGTCCGCAGCCCTGAACTACAACTCTGCTGTTGAAACGAAGGATTCCGGTTGTTTTTGCTCTCTCAACTGCATGTACAAGTACTGCACATGGCTCGATGAGGATTCGGGAATCTAGATCCAGATCACTTACATTAAAGAATGTAGTTCCGAAATTTCCACCTCTTAAGAAGATGTAATCGGAGAACCATCCGTTAAGATGTACATCATCATCCGGAAGAAGTCCATATACGTCAGCTCCACCTACGTTCTTCTTGTTCAGGTCGAACATTGTGATTTCCGGATCATCTTTAAAGATCATACAGGTAACGACTTTATCGCCAACCTTTACAGGTTTTCCTGCAGTATCTACTTTAACATTCTTACCCATAGCCACGATTTCACCTGTACCTTCATGTCCAAGTGCTACCGGGATCAGGCCAAATGGATCTCTTTTAAATTCATGTGCATCTGTACCACACACACCGCATCCTTCAACTTTAACCAGGATATCGTCATCTCCAATCGGAGGAATCGGATATTCTTTCAGTTCGAAATGTTCCTTTTCAGTTAATACAGCTACTCTGGCTGTCTTCGGGATTCCAGTTGTTGCTGCCGGTGCAGAAACTGTTGCTGCTGCCGGTGCATTTCCTGTCATGCCGGAGAGAACCTGTTTCACGATTTCTTCTATATTTACATTATTCATGTCCATGTTCTTTCTCTCCTTAACTCATCATCTTTAACGAATGCAAAGGCTGTCTGCCATTACGCAGCGTCTTCTCTTGGTAAATGTACTTGCGCAGGTAAGACCTTCACCTGTACGGCTTGCGATTGTAAATGTACAATAGCCTTCACCGCCAAATCCTAATGCAGCATAGGATGGTGCATTCTTTACAAGGATTGCTGTATCAATTGCTTTCGCATATTTTGTAATATTATCAATATTCTTTGAATGGATATGTGCAGAATGGCGATTTCCGTGTTCTAACCATACTGCCTGTTCCACTGCATCATCAAAATCTCTTGCTCTTACTACACCAAGGATCGGCATCATAAGCTCTGTTGTGATCAGCGGATGTTCCTTCGGTCCTTCAAATACGATACAGCGGATATTTGCCGGTGCATTGACACCGATCATGGAAAGAAGTGTTCTTGCGTCACGTCCGACACATTTACGGTTCAGTTTTCCGCCTGCCAGAACTACTTCTGTAAGTTTATCCTGTTCTTCTTTAGATGCAAGATAACAATCATTCTCAGTTACAAGATAATGCATCAACTCATCTACGATAGAAGAAACTGCTACGATCTCTTTCTCTGCGATACATGGAAGATTGTTATCAAATGTACATCCGTTTACAATGTCTGTTGCCGCTTTACGGATGTCAGCTGTTTCATCAACAAGTGCCGGAGGGTTTCCTGCACCTGCACCAATGCCACGTTTGCCGGAAGAAAGAACTGCAGTTACAACTCCAGGTCCCCCGGTTGCTGCAATAAGCGGGATGTCTTTATGTTTCATCATTACATTGCTGGTTTCAAGAGTAGGTTTCTCTACAGTAACCGCAATATTATCCGGTCCGCCGGACTCTAATGATGCTTCATTCAGAAGATTGATCGCATAAATGGAAGTCTTGATTGCTGCCGGATGAGGATTAAATACAACTGTATTTCCTCCTGCAAGCATTCCCATTGTATTACATAAAATTGTTTCACTTGGATTGGTACATGGAGTAATAGCACCGATCACACCGAAAGGTCCCATTTCAATAAGAGTTAATCCTCTGTCTCCTGACCATGCAGTTGTTGTAATAACTTCTGTTCCCGGTGTCTTATCAGCTACGAGATGATGTTTGAGAATCTTATCTCCTACATTTCCCATACCGGTCTCTTCCACACCCATGCGTGCCATTACTTCTGCATTTTCTTTTATTTTCTTACGAATGCAGGTAATAATTTTTTCTCTCTGATCCATGGACATTTTCTTTACAATAAGCTGTGATTTCTTGGCAGCTTCAATTGCATCATTCATTTCTTTAAAAATGCCATGTTTGCCAGTCGGAGCGTCTGCTATCTGCATTTTTGCCATAACTTCCTGTACAATTTCCTGTACCATATTCTCATTAATTGGCATGAGACTGTCCTCCTTGATTATCTATGCTCTTATTTCATTCCTAACTGAGCCATTACTTGTTTTGTAATCTCAGCAACTAACTGTGCATCAGATGCAGCATTATTCTCTGCCGGTTTTGAATCTCCACCTACGAAATCATACTGATATCCAGGGAATTTCTTGAATTCTCCGTCTTGACATGCTCCACCGCAGTTATGACAGTTCTTGCCGTCTTTGTTCAGGCAGAGGTTTGCCGGATGTTTACCAGCCATACCGAATTTACGACGAATTTCATAAAGTTTCTCAATGTTCTTCTCATCAAATTCCTTAGGTCCGCCAAGAACTTTTGACTGATACAGAAGCTGTGCGTAGAACTCAACAGATTCCATCTTCATGTAAGCTGCGTTTAAGTCTGTGCTCCATGTCAATGCTCCATGGTTCTCAAGAAGAACTGCATCGAAATATGGAAGGTATTTCTCAAGATTATCCGGAATCTCCATTGTAGATGGTGTACCGTATTCAGCGATCGGAACGCATCCAAGTGAGATAACTGCTTCAGGCATGATCGGCTGTGTCAGCGGAATACCTGCAATTGCAAAAGATGTTGCATAAATCGGATGAGCATGCACAACAGAACCTACGTCCGGTCTCTTCTCATAAACTCTCATATGCATTTTGATTTCAGAGGATGGTTTGAATCCCGGGTTAGCCTGGATCACATTTCCCTCTCTGTCTACTTTACAGATATACTCCGGTGTCATAAAACCTTTGGATACACCTGTAGGTGTGCAAAGAAATTCGTTGTCGTTCAGTTTTACAGAGATGTTACCATCGTTTGCAGCTACCATGTTGCGGCTGTAGATTCTTCTTCCGATGTCGCAGATCTGTTTTTTGATTTCATATTCGTTTACCATGCTCATTTTCCTCCTTAAGGCATTGATATAGTTTTTGACGTTTCTACCTGTGATTTTACACTATCGGTCATAAAAAGTCAATACATTTCCGTTGTTTTATGTTGTTTTTACGGGTTTTATTGTGTTGTTTTTGTTTGTTTGTTTTTTCTTTTTTTATTCCAATAATCGTATCAGATGCAAAAAATACCTCATCCACCGATCTGACAGTCCAGACCGCAGACCGCATGTACTGCCTTTTTTAATGTTTCCATATGTTCTTTGGACGGTGGTTCCACATTTCCCATCAGATATGGTCTGCCAAGTCCCTCATATTTATCCTGTCCAAGTCTGTGATACGGAAGAAGATGAATCTTGTCCACTCCGGGAAGTGTGTCTGCAAACCTTGCAATCCCCTGGATTTCCTCCACTGTATCATTAAATGTGGGTATCACCGGTACACGGATTACCAGCCTGGTTTTACCGGAAAGCGCCACTTTTCTGGCATTTTCCATCATCAGTTCATTGGAACGTCCTGTAAATTCTTTATGTTTCGCAGGATTTGTATGTTTAATATCCATTAAATAAGTATCCAGATACGGTAAGATTGTCTCAATCGTCTCCCATTTTGCACATGCCATACTCTCGATCGCAGTAGAAATCCCTCTCTCTTTGGCAGCTCTCAGAAGTGCTCCTGCAAATTCCGGCTGACAGAGACATTCTCCGCCGGAAAGAGTCATACCTCCGCCCGAGCGGTAATAGTATACCCTGTCTTTCTCAACTTCTTCAATCATCTCCCTGACTGTCACATCACGTCCGATGACCTTGTCTTCTCCCTGCACTTTCATTGTCTGGATCTTATATTCCTGAGATTCCGGATTGCAGCACCATTTGCACCGCAGGACACAACCTTTCAGAAATACGATCGTCCTTATACCCGGTCCATCATGAATAGAATATTTCTGGACATCAAACACTCTGCCCTTTGTATCCAAATAGTCCATGCTTTTCCTTTCTTATTCTGTTATCCATACATCCTCTGCCTGTCACTTTTACTTCCTTCAAAAAACATCTGAATCAGAAGCCCTGTTCTGTACGACGGATGATATCATCCTGAAGGGAACGGGAAAGTGTCGTAAACAGTGCACTGTAGCCTGCCACGCGTACTACCAGATGTTTATATTTCTCAGGATGTTCCTGTGCATCCAGCAGTGTCTGCCTGTCAACTACATTAAACTGCATGTGCATTCCCTTCTGGTCAAAGTATCCGCGGATCAGTGCAACGAATTTCTCCAGTCCCTCTCTTCCTGAAAGTGCGGATGGGTGAAATTTCTGATTAAAGAGTGTTCCGTTGGATACAATAAAATGATCCAGTCTGGATACGGAAGTTGCCGCTGCCGTAGGTCCCTTTACATCCTTGCCCGCAGATGGCGAAACGCCGTCTGCAACAGGTGTGTGTGCATATCTTCCATCCGGCGTCGCTCCTGTCTGTCCGCCCAGCGGTACATTTGCAGATACAGGATACAGACCTGCCTGGAACTTTCCGCCTCTTGGATTGTTATACTTCTGAAGCGGTTTGGAATATGTATAGGCAACTTCTCTTGCAAAATAATCAACTTCCGGAATATCATTTCCAAATTTCGGAACTTCATCGATCATATCGTGGATTTCTTTGAATCTCTGTGTCTTCTGTTCACCCGGTTTCATCCCCATGAAAGTTTTCAGAAGTCCTTCTGCAGTGGAAGCATCCACATTTCTGCCTGCTTTCTGCATTGCCTTCATGATCATCTCTGTCATATCACCGGCGGACTGCGCATCCAGTCCTTTATCATAGTTCCATGCAAGAGCTTCCTTAAGTTCTTTCATAGATACTTTCTTATCCTCATAGACCAGTTTGCGGATTGCAAAAAGTCCATCTGCCATATTGGCGATTCCAAATCCCTGAGGACCTGTAAAGTTGTAAACAGCTCCACCTTCCTGGACAGACTTGCCTTCTTTCAGACAGTCATCTATCATACAGGAAAGGAATGGTAACGGACAGCGTTCCGCATGAGCTACATCAATAGCATTATCTGCATTCACCAGCAGGGAAATGCAGTATTCCATCTGTTTCTTATATGCGTCAAAGAATTCATCAAAGGTCTTCATCTGAGTGACATCGCCGGTAGGGATTCCCACCATCTCACCTTTATCCATACCATTCGAAAAAACAAGTTCCAGAGGTCTGCACATATTAAAGAATGCGGCATCATGCCACCCTTCTGTCTTACCGGCTTTCTGCGGTTCCACACATCCGATGATATTGTACTCTCTGGCATCCTCCAGGGATAAGCCTCTGTTCTGCAGTGCCGGAATAATCACCTCATCATTGTAATATGCAGGAAGTCCGATTCCTGTTCTCGTAAGCTCGGCTGCCTTTATCAGGAATTCATGCGGAGAACCATTCCACACTCTCACAGAAAGTGATGGAGCCGGAAGATGCACATGCATGGATGCCTGAATACACATAACAGAAAGATCGTTAGTTACATCCTCTCCCTCTTTATTCTGACCACCCGCGATCAGATTCTGGAAAAGGCTATATCCTGCAAATCCTTCCGCTGAAGCCGCATCACGACATTTATTCAGGTCATTTAATTTAACCCAGATGCAATCCATCAATTCCTGTGCGAACTCTCGGGTAATAGTTCCTGCTTCCATATCCTTCTTATAATATGGATACATATACTGATCAAAGCGCCCCGGTGAAATAGAATGTCCACTGGATTCCATCTGAAGAAGCTGCTGTACAAACCAGAATGACTGACATGCCTCATAGAAATTCTGTGCACCCTTTGCCGGTACCCTGCTGCAGTTCTCTGCGATAACAAAAAGTTCCTGTTTTCTTACCGGATCACTTGTCTGTGCCGCCATTTCCTGCGCAAGTTTTGCATATCTGCCTGCATAATCGATCACAGCCTTACAACTTAAAATCACTGCCTCAAGGAAGTGAGACTTTCTTGCATAATTACCGTCACCGACACTGCATCCATCCAGCTCTTTCTGAGCCTTCTCCATGATTCCCTCAAAACCGATTTCCAGTACTTCCCAGTATTTAACTGTTACATGTCCTACACCATTGTAAAAATAATTTCCAGGTGTAAAAATATTGTGTTCAATTGCCTTGATTGCTTCCGGTGCCATATAGGAAGTTGCAAGTTCACTGGTTGTTTTCCCTTTCCAGTACTTATCTGCCTCCTTAAGTTCGGCTTTGGTCTCCTCAGCAATCTCAAAAGGATCCGCAGTTCTGGTCGCAACTGTATCCAGTTCAGCTTCCAGCCACTCATAAGAGAACTCCGGAAATGTCTGACATCCCCTCGGCGCAATCGTACTGCTTCCGACAATCAGTTCATTGTCACGGATAATGATCGGAATATTATGAAGAATATGCGCAAAAGCCTTTGCTCTGCGTGTGATGATCGGTTCTCCTTCTGTTTCCTTATAAGATTCTGTGATCAGCTTTGCTCTGGCTGATTCGATCACCGGCATATGTTCATACAATGCATCTACCAGTTTCTGAATTCTGGGAGACTTGGGAATATCTGATGTTTGAAATTTTTCCATGTTACTCCTTTCTCATGAATAAAAGCTGCACCCATACCAGACCCCAATACATTCCGGTATCATTCTGACAGCAATATCCTCCATGTTTTCATATAGATTCATTATACCTTATGGCTATCGCGAAGTCAACACAAATCAACACGTATATCCTGAACTTTTATGTTGTTTTTTATTTGTTTTTTCTTCTGTTCTGGTTGTTTTTGTTTTGTTTTTATGATTGACATTTCATTTTTCTTCAGACACGTTAAAAGCAGCATATCAGGTTATGATCCATAACTCTGATATGCTGCTTTTTAATATCGTATATTGTTTTTTCTGCATCGGATGACTTTAATGAGCATGCTTTTCCATCGCTGCACTCCCATATATTCATATACACTTAACTATTGTTTCCTGTTCTCTTTTTGTTCTCTGGCTTCTCTTACTTTCTCCCTCTGTTTCGTCAGATCGTAATAATCATCTGTAAGAACCCCATGTTTTCGCATCATATCAAACACAGTCTGCTGAGCAGGTGTCATCTTCATGCCAATAGAATTATTATAATCCGTAAGAACGCATCCTGTTTTCTCAATCAGCCAGAACAGCGGAGAATCATCATCCGGGATCATTTTCCAGATTTCGTTCTCTGTCCATGGAAGCAATTCCATCATTCCATGAAGATGTCCTCTGGGTATTCTTACGTAATCGCCGTCCGGCTTGATCAGACCGTCAGAAAAGTTCTCATCCTTAATTTTCATCTCATTTAACAGTTCTTCTGTTATCTTCATCCTCTTTTCCTCACCCTCGAGTATTGCTTTTTCCTATTATACGTTTCCCGCCAGAGTTACGCAAGTAAAAAGTCTGAATAGCCTCTTTCCTCAAAAATATATGTTACTGTTCACTCCGTTCTCAGTAACATAGCCAAAATTCATTCCAGATTGCCTGCGGCAATGGAATTTTGGCTTGTATGTCTCGGGATTTTGGCATATTCATGCCAAAACACCTCGCGGGATAGTGGTGTATGAACAGTAACAAATATATCACGTTCTATAAAATTCCATCTTGATTAAATTGCAAAAAAATTGTAGACTATATATGCACACACATTATTAGTTTTTGTTAATTAAGACTGATTTGAGGTTTCCTCATAACGTCTCAATTATACACACACATTTTCTAAAAAGAGCAGCTGCATCATCCGATGCGCTGCTCTTTTAGTTCCACTGTTTATTTTGTAACTGTTCTCTGCCGTCGACGGCATTCTTTAATGATTTTAACTCTTACTTTTTCTTCTTCAGGAAATAAATAAGTAAAATTATGATAACAATAATCCCGATACCACTAATCCAGATTACAGGATTCTTCATTCCTGAATCTGCTTTTACATTCTTTCCTGATGTTTTCTGACTCTGCTTATCATCGGATTCCTTGTCTTCTGTCGAAGCAGGCGTCTCTGTTTCTTCCGGTGTTGGCGTTGTTTCTTCTGTAGGTGTTGCCTCCGGTGTCGGTGTTGCTTCTTCTGTAGGTGTTGCCTCCGGTGTCGGTGTCACTTTTTCTGTAGGTGTTACCTCTGGTGTTGGTGTGGCTTTCGGAGTTGGAGTTGCTTCCGGTGTTGGTGTAACAGCAGCCACCGGAACATTTCCTGATGTGCCTGTAGCCTCCGGTGCACCTGCGGATACATTTTCATTTACGTAATCTGTATCACGATCAAGATTCAGCCATCCCTGTGTCACACCATCTGTGTCTGTTTTCCCCCAGTTTGTTCCGTCTTCTCCCTGAACATACTGAAAAATATGTACAGTTGTCCCATCTGCGATTCCCTCTGTTCCTGAAACCTGATCAAATTTCTCTCCAGGTCCGTTATAAACCGATACGCTTCCATCGTTTCCATGAACCTTTACTTCGAAATCCACATCTTTGCCTCCGAAAGTACGATATTCCTCATTGGCAGCTTCTTCTCTGGAAGCCGGATCCAGATCATCCATAGGAACATATCCGTTCATTCCATGGTACTGTGTATATGCCCATTTTTTATTGTCTGCTCCATTCTTCTCACCCAGAACGTGAATGGCAGTTCCATTTGGAATCTTGCTGTCATTCAGTTTAACACTCTGAGTGTCTGCTTCATCATAAATATCTACCCCGCCCTGTGTACTCTGTACGATCATATAATAATCTGTTACATAATCCGGATTCTGACCCTTTCCGTCATCCGCATAAACAGAAACCACTGTCAGAATAAAGCACAGTACCATTGCTATTACTGTTCCAAACCTTCTCTTCATAATCTCTTTCCTTCATTTCTTATTTTCTTTTTACAGCAGATGAACTTTTATATTTGCTGTATGTATTTCCATATGGCTCTTTAACATATGCTTTTACCGCATAATAGTATGATACACCTTTTTGTGCTTTTTTGTCCAGATAAGAAGAACTATTTCCATTGGAAATTTTCTTTATCAATTGATAGGAACCACCTTTTTTCTTTCTGTAAATATAATAGCCGTCACATTTTTTCTGAGGCTTCCACCGGATGCGGATTCCATTTTTCTCAGATTTCACAGAAGTAACCTTCTGCACTGCAGGTGCTGCTTTAATCACATCGCCGGTTTTATATTTACCTGAATATCTTTTTCCGGATGCTTCATAATATGCTTTTACTGTATAACGGTATGATGCATTAGCCGTAACCTTACTATCTTTATATTTTAATTCCGATGTCCCGACATCTGCAATTTGGGACCACTTCCCACCTGCTGCAGGTTTTCTGTACACATAATATCCTGTAGCTCCGGAAACTTTTTCCCATGAAATAAGGTTATATCCGGAATTATATGCCTTCACCTGAAATACCGGTGTATCCGGCACCCATGACTGATTCAGGGTCCTTGTATGTGCCTTGATCCTTGCCGTCCAGTTTTTCGTCTTTCCATCTGTCCACCTGGCCGTTTCCGATGCACCCTTATAGAATGTCTGCCCTGTTTCTATCCCCGCCGTACAGGTAAACCAGTTCCCATAACTGGACTTTGCTTCCACTCCAAAGCTGATTTTTTCAATCCCACTGTTTGTGATCACAACAGAATATCTGCTTCCCTGTTTCAAAACCACCTCTGGTACACTGATAGTCTGTACACCTGCGATTGGCTGTTCAAACTCATATGGAGCAGCATATGCAGCGGTCCCGCTTTCCGGGTCATATGGATCTGTCAGATCGGTGTATATCTGAATTTTGTAACAGGCATTGTCACTGTTTGTAACAAGATTAACCTCCCCCAGGACTTCTGCTTTTCCCTTTCCTGCAGTTGTCTCATAAACTGCTGCTACTGACTGTCCCGCCTGTATCGGAATCACTGAAAGTGCTGAAGAACCATCATAAAAATAATTATTCCTGTACTTTTGATCCGAAGCAGCCACTGCCTCTGCACTTACAAGTTTACTGATATTGGGATCCTGATAAGAAAGATAGTAATATCCTCCGTCTCCTTTCTTCTCCCCCCAACTGTTTTTGATGATCCACGCACCATCAGATGTTACATTGGAAACAGGAAGAAAATTATCCTTTGAATACGTATCATCCCATCCGACCACTGTCACAATATGATTAATTACAGTCGAATTTGATTTTCCAACAGGATAACAATATGCAGCTGTGTCCGGATTTACATAACTTTCCTTCATATAAAGCATAATGGATACTGCATGGTCATTCAGTAGCATTTCTTTCATACGTTCCTCACTGTATTTGGAAACAGATGCATTTTTCAGATATGCTGCAGAATTATAAGCCTTACTTTCCGGAATCTGTACAGTCAGATCATTCTGATGCGAAGAATCCGTAGGAAATGGTACATCGGCCTCTGTGGTCATTCCCGACCATGTACTGAGATAAATCGCCGCCAGGTGATCATTACCTCCTATCACGTGATAATTTCCCAGTACATAATTCTTATCATCAGGGGTATTTCCAAGAGGATCATTCTGTCTGTTGGAGAAAAAATATGATAAATGTTCTTCTGACAGATCGTAGGTTCCTTTGTTCTGTGCCAGAAGCGAAGTCTCCATGATTGCTGCCATACCAAAAGCCCAGCAGGTTCCAAATGGATTCTGATTCTTTACGGGCGTAACTAATCCTTCCTTTCTGGCATCATAGGAAGATGGAAATGCAGCCTCCCTGTTTCCATATGCAGCATAAACTGATGTCAGATCACTCTCCACTTCAATTCCCGGATCCAAAGGTTTTAAATTTTTAAAGGGTTCCAGTTCTTCCTTTCTTTCCTCTTCTGTCAACGGACGGCCCTTAATATACCTGATTCCGTCTGTACCCTCTTCTGAGTTTTCTCCATCCTGAAACTCCTGTTTTGCATCATCGCTTCCGAACAATTCTGCATCCGATCCCGTATCTGTTCCAAATTCATCTGCCTGTGAACTTTGAAATTCTTTCAGATCTGATGTATTTTCTTCTGTCTCCCTGTTGACTCCGGATCCAAACATTTCCTGACCCGCAGCTGGTACCGATGTACAAACCATTGCATAAGCCAGAAAAACTGACAATGCGCGTATCGCTGTATTTCTTTTTTTCATGTAGTAGTTAACTCCTTTATATAAATATAATATCATTATATCAGTATATTTTTTGTTTTTCAACCATGATCAATGACAAAAACCGTCGGAAAACAGTGAATTTTCCCTGTTTTCCGACGGCTCTATGTAGAAATGCAGAGCTCTGCCGACAAGAAAATGTCGCCACGAAAAGACGTCAAATGCCTGTGATGCATTTTCTTCTGTGCATGTGAAAAGTGTGGAAAATGTGTGTGAAATGCTTTATATACTAACTCAGAACAGACTTGAAAATCTTACAGACTCTTCTCTTTTGCTATCCTTATTCTAGCAGAACAAGCATTGTATTACAATGAAAATCGTTCTTTCTTATTTGTGCTAATCTGACACATTGTTACTGTTCACTCCGTTCTAAGCAGCAACGCATTCTCCTCTTATTTGCAGATACTTTCCTTTGCTCTTTTCATCATATCAGCCAGTTCCTGGTATTTTCCTGTGACATATCCATAGTTTTTTCGCTTATGCGGAAGCATACAGTTTGTGCAGTCTTTAATTCCCTTTTCCGTATACCGGAAATTCCCACCGCATTTCTCACCCAAGGCATATAGCGGGCAATAACAGAACAGACAGTTAAAATCATCCGGATCTGCATTCTTATGACACGGAAAAAATTCACATTTCTTATGGCTGAAATAAGAATATTCTTTCCCTTCCCAATAAGGTTTCTCCATTGCTACCTCTCCTCTCCTGTTGCAAGTTTTTATCTTTCCAGAATAATTCCGTTTTCTCAGTCTCCATCAATCCCACCCATCAGAGGACGAAATAAAAAAAATACTCTAATAAATTATCAATTTCTCTTCACATAACAAAGCATTGAAAATTCATTACAGTATTTTTCACAGATCATACATTTAAAATTAATAAGAGGGAGCGATGCTACCCCGGGGTAGAAAAAAATCCGTTCATGAGTGCGCGGAGGGAACGAATAAATCCGAAGTAGTATCGCCTGCCATTTAATCATGTATAATTCATAAAGAACAGGCGCATTCCATAAAAAATGTCTGCCTTCAGATAAAAGCAGACAACACTCCGAAGCTGCGGATTCAACGGAGTTGGTTGTTACACTTTACACGGAAGTTTAACCTCGCCATACCAAGCAGGTTTCCTGGCTCCAGGCTCATCGCTCCTCTCTCCTTCTCATGCTATGGCACAATGGACATTCTGAGATTTGCTCCTCTGTTACAGTGACCGGATCGCTCAGGTTTCTCACCTGATTCCCTCTTTCTGTACTGCTCTTTCTCACAGTATCAGCACTTAATATGTTCTGTATGGAATTATACTGTCATTATAATAACACCCTGCAACAAGCTTGTCAACTATTTATCAATATATTTTTCAATATTCCACACCTTCCGGCAGCGGATCCCATTCATTCAGACCAAGACTCTGTCTGAATTTTGCTTCTTCCAGACTCAGCTTTGGAACATCCTCATTCAAAAACGCTCTCAGCTCATCAATCCCCTCTCCGGTCACATTGTTTACCAGAAAAATTCTTTCACATCCTGCATTCAGCATCCACTGACGCACCATTGGAACATTCGCATAAGGAGAATCTATTTTCGTAATGATTCCTATCAGTGGTCTCAGAATAAATGCATTACTGCCATAGCCAAACAAACTGAAAGGTTCATCTGCTGACTGTACCATTGCCACCACATCTGCTTCAAAAGAAAAACAGGCCAGCCCTACGCTGAAATGCTTGGACTCTGCATACTCTCCCGGAGAATCAATGGTATCATCATCCGTATTCGTATACTGCGTTTTTACATAATGAAGTTTTTCGCCTTTTAATGCCTGAGTTAATGAAGTCTTACCTGCTTCACTTCTGCCCATCAGAAATATTTTCTTCATATTTAATGTCTGTCCCTTTCACTTCTCTCAGCTATTCCGGCAGTTACATAAGAACCATCGGTACAGAATAACTGACTTTTCGTATGTTTTAACTTTTGTGAACTGCACAAGTCTTAAAGCCAAGCACCTCTCTAAAAAATTTCACCACTTCTTCCACTGCAGTCTGAACTTCCGTCAGACCTCCCGTAAGGATCAATGATCCGCTGAAGCGATCCATGAAACCAATCTCCACATTTGCACTTTTCACTGCAATATCAGCAGCTACAACCACTGCTTCCCATGGGGTAAAACGAATCATTCCGATTGCTTCTCCTGTGTGGTCTTCTCCCTCATGGACTCCAATATGCAGACCAAGATTCTGATAAATACAGCTCTGTGAAGGATTGATCACATGCGCTAGGCACACTTCCTTTCCCGGAACCCTTACCCTGGTCATACGCAGCTTTTTTCCCTTTAGTTTCTCATAATCCTGGTTATAAAGCTTTTCCAGTAATTCTCTGGTTGTCATCCCTGCCATCCCAACACTTCCTATCTTTTGGTAATCTTGCAGACTACATAACCCAGAGTGTCTCTGAAATAATCCACAATCTCAGTCATCGCTGACATTACATCGGAAATCTCTCCCGTAATGATCAGTGTGCCTGTAAATCGATCTGCAAATCCCAGATAAACATTTCCGCTTTTTACCGCAATATCAGATGCGATCACTGCCGATTCAGGCGGTGTCATATTCATAATTCCGATTGCAGATGAACGGTAATCCACCTGCGGATTCAGTCCAAGCTTCTGGTATATGACCGGAGCCGGCCCTCCCATTACATGTGCAAAAGTAATCTCCTTGCCAGCAACTGTTTCCTGTACAATTCTTATGTGTTCTACATGGTCATTTGCCATTTATCATTCCTCGCTTTCACTATTCAACTATAATCCGGATAATTCATGAGAATATTCTTTCCCACTGATGTCTCCAAAAACAGATTTAAAATTTTATATGTATCTCTTCAGTTACATAAACTGTACTATCCATCCAATTTTATGTCAAGGTAAAATCCACCTGAAAATCGGTAAAATATTATACATGGTTACGGTTCACTCCGTTCACAGCAACACGCTTCGCGATGCACAGAATTTATGCTAATCGC